>Ga0247725_1000842_pt1 | contig 18625 bp, 17 predicted proteins | sample OKSTACKMCFT3sol_FD_183021 | JGI IMG/M metagenome (GOLD analysis project Ga0247725, IMG submission 183021) | Subsurface sediment microbial communities from gas well in Oklahoma, United States - OK STACK MC-FT3-sol | ecosystem: Environmental > Terrestrial > Deep subsurface > Rock core/Sediment...
TACTGCAGGCACTGATCCTGCTCGCCCCGCTGGCACAGATCGGCAACCAGCCGGCGGTCGCCCTGAGCCTCGCCATACTGCTGGCCGCAGTCCTGCTGCATCTGGCCATCAACCTGGGCAAGCGCAGCGCGCGCCCCCAGACCACCCTCCGCGAACTCGACGAGAATCGCGAAACCGGCACGGTGAAGTGGTTCAATACGTCCAAGGGCTTCGGCTTCATTTCCCGCGACCAGGGCGATGACATCTTCGTGCACTTCCGCGCCATCCGCGGCGAGGGCCACCGCATCCTGGTCGAAGGCCAGCGCGTGGAGTTCTCGGTCATGCAGCGCGACAAGGGCCTGCAGGCCGAAGACGTGGTGGTGGCCCTGCCCGGCCAGCGCTGAACGCTCCCCATAAAAAAGCCCGCAGAACGCGGGCTTTTTCATTTATTCAGTAATGCGGTGGCGGCGCCTCATCCTCGGCGATACCGAACTGGCCGGCCATTTCCTCCTGACGACGTGCCAGAGCGGCAATCTGCAACTGCAGACGCTCCAGCACACGCTGCTGCTCCACCACCACATCATTGAGCGCCGTGATGGTGTCATCCTGAAAGGCGAGCCGGGTTTCCAGCTCGATGACGCGCTGCTCAAGCTCCATTTCTCAACCCTCGGCAAACTGGAAGTCATTGGTCAGCACCAGCCGCAAGCGCTGCTGCAATGCGGCGATCTCGGCCATCTCATAGGGACGTGCCGGCAGGCGCCCCCAGACCGGTGCGGGCCACGCAGGGTCGTCTCGGCGCCGGACGATCACATGCATGTGTAGCTGACTGACCACGTTGCCCAGGGTGGCAACGTTCATCTTGTCGGCAACGAAGGCATCCTTGAACGTTTCCGCCAGACGCGTGGTTTCCAGCCATAGCTGCTGCTGATCGGCCTGGTCCAGCTGAAACAGCTCGCTGACCGCCTCGCGCCTCGGCACCAGAATGAACCAGGGGTAGTTGGCGTCGTTCATCAGCAACAGCCGGCATAAGGGAAAATCTCCGATAGCCAGGGTGTCCTGTTGCAAGCGGGGGTCGAGAGCAAACATCGTATGTCCTTTGAGCGGGTAACCGGCGGGTGGACAGAGTTAGACCTATCCATTCGCGAAAGGCTAACGCCTGCCGCTCGCCAGCACCAGACAGCCCCAAAACAATGCACCGCCACTGCAACCCACCGCCTGGCCACGCTACCTCTCCCGCCCGCTGCGCCCCAGGAACGAGCAGAGCAGCCTCCAACGCCCACAAATTGAACAGGCGCACAGGAAAAAGCGTTACCAGCGGGTAAATTCCACCAGCGCCAGGTAACGCCTGCGGTTTACTCCCAAGTGGGCAAGGCAGCCACCATGACTGCATTCAAGCGAACGCAAACCCAGGCCCGGAGCGGCTCGACCGCCGCCATCAGGCGATCCGGAAGCCGAGTACGAATATTTTTTGCAGCACCGGCATTTTGTGCATGAAAGTTGCTTTAGCACTGGCACCGTCAGTACCGAGCAACCCTCGAACGGTTCGCGACACTCGCCATGGACGACAAAAGCCCCTAAGCGATTGGATTTGCAGACTTTTCGAAGCAGCCTGGTGCGGGAGCCGCATGCGGCGACAACCTACAGAAAAGCGACACCGCAATTGCAATTTTGCGACACGCAATTGAATAAAGCGTAGGGAATCAATGATATCTGTCGCCAACTTAAATCAGCGTGCTATGAGTTAGCGCCGACACAAAAAGAAAGAGCCGCCCATACAACAACACAATGGGTAGCACAACTCTTCTAAACCAAAGGAGCAATCACAATGCAAGTGATGAAGTGGAGCGCACTGGCTCTGGCCGTGACCGCAGGTACCACCCAACTGGCTTTCGCCAGCGCGCAGTCTGAGTCCAAGGGCTTTGTTGAAGACAGCAGCTTCGACGTTCTGAACAAGAACTACTTTTTGCACCGCGATTTCCGCAACAATGGCGCAGGCAACGGAGGTAGCGCTGACGATCAGAACTATCGCCAAGAGTGGGCCCACGGCATTACCGCTCTCTACGAGTCGGGCTTTACCGTAGGCACTGTAGGCTTCGGCGTAGATGCACACGGCATGCTGGGCATCAAGCTCGATAGCGGCCGCGGCACTACAGGCACCGGCCTGCTACCGATCGACAGCGACGGTCGTGCGGAAGACGAATACTCCCAAGCTGGCGGCGCAGTTAAGGTTCGTGTTTCCAACACCACCCTCAAGTACGGCAATCTGATGCCAACCGCCCCGGTCTTCGCCACAGGCACCGCACGCCTGTTCCCTGGCACCGCAGAGGGCTTCCAGGTTCTGAGCAGCGAAATCGAAGGCCTCAACATTGACGCTGGCCATTTCACTTCTATTCGTGACGGTAGCCTTTCCACTAATCGCGACGGCGAAATCACTCTTGCCTATGCCGGCAGCATTGATGCACAGAGCGTTGACTACCTCGGCGGCTCCTATGCAATCAACGAAAACCTGAGCGTAAGCCTGTACGGCTCTGAGCTGGAAGACATCTGGCGCCAGTATTACAGCAACGTCAACTACAACATTCCGCTCAGCGACAGCCAGGCCCTGAATTTCGACTTCAACATCTATCGCACTAACGACGAAGGTAGTGCGCTGGCTGGCGATATCGATAACACCACCTGGTCTCTGGCCACCGCGTATAGCATTGGCGCCCACAAGATCACCCTCGCCCATCAGCAAGTGCACGGCGATGAGCCGATGGACTACATCTCGATGGACGGCGGCAACTATGGCGACTCGATCTTCCTGAACAACTCGGTTCAGTACTCCGACTTCAACGCCCCTGGCGAGAAGTCCTGGCAACTCCGCTACGATCTCGACATGGCTACTTTCGGCGTACCAGGCCTGAGCTTCATGGCCCGATACATTACCGGCAGCGATGTTGATGGCACCGATGCCGATCCGACCGGCGCCTATGCTGGCGCCTACGGCAACGATGGCAAAGAGTGGGAGCGCGATCTGGAAGTCAAGTATGTGGTACAGGAAGGCGCAGCCAAGGATCTGTCCATTCGCGTTCGCCACGCCACCTGGCGCAGCAACAACGACATGAGCTTGAACTACTCCGGCGGCTCCAGCGCTTTGGACGAAGTTCGCGTGATCACCGAGTACCCGCTGGACATCCTGTAATGTCCTAGCGGTACAGCATGTGAAAAAGGAACCCGGCCTAGGCCGGGTTCTTTTTTATCTGTCATCGCATCTTATTGCGGCAGCGCATAGGTCCCGGTGACATGCGCCACCAGCTCGCCCTCCTCCCCTTGCGAGTAGAGCTGCACCTCGCATACCGCCTGGCGCCGCGACAGGCGCAGAATGCGCGCCTCGGCAATCAGGTCCACCGGCTTGGGCCTGGCCAGGAAGTTGATGTTCAGGTTGGCGGTCACCGCCATCTCCACCCGCCCCAGACGCCCGAGCACCACCGCGTACATGGCGGCATCGGCCAGTGACATGATGGTCGGCCCCGACAGGGTGCCCCCCGGCCGCACCAGCTTGCCGTGGAAAGGTACCCGCGCCACCGCCAGATCGGCCTCAAGGCGGTCGATCCGCAGATCGATATCCTCGGCCATCGGCACCCCCGCCCGGATCAGGGCCTGCACCTGGCCCGCCGTCAGCTCCGCCATCTTCGACTCCCGCTCCATCCTGTACGCCACATGGCTGGCACCGTACAATGCCGAGTCATTATTTGCCCCCGCAACCGACATAACGGCCAAACATGCGTACCAGTCAGTACCTGCTCTCGACCCTCAAGGAAACCCCCTCCGACGCCGTGGTGATCAGCCACCAGCTGATGCTGCGTGCCGGCCTGATCCGCAAGCTGGCCTCCGGCATGTACACCTGGATGCCGATGGGGCTGCGCGTACTGCGCAAGGCCGAAGCCATAGTGCGCGAAGAGATGAATGCCGCCGGCGCCCTCGAGGTACTGATGCCGGCCGTGCAGCCGGCCGAGCTGTGGCAGGAGTCCGGCCGCTGGGAGCAGTACGGCCCCGAGCTGCTGCGCATCAAGGATCGTCACGATCGCGATTTCTGCCTGGGCCCGACCCATGAGGAAGTGATCACCGATCTGGCGCGCAACGAACTGAACAGCTACAAGCAGTTGCCGATCAACCTGTACCAGATCCAGACCAAGTTCCGCGACGAGATCCGCCCGCGCTTCGGCCTGATGCGTGGCCGCGAGTTCATCATGAAGGACGCTTACTCCTTCCACCTGGACCAGGCCTCGCTGCAGGAAACCTATGACCGCATGCACCAGGCCTACTGCAATGTGTTCACCCGCCTGGGCCTGAACTTCCGCCCGGTGCAGGCCGACACCGGCTCCATCGGCGGCACCGGCTCCCACGAGTTCCACGTGCTGGCCGAGTCCGGCGAAGACGATATCGCCTTCAGCGACAGCTCCGACTACGCCGCCAACATCGAGAAGGCCGAGGCCATCCCGCGCGAGAAAGAACGCGGCGCGGCCACCGAGGAACTGCGCCTGGTCGACACCCCCGAGGCCAAGACCATCGACGACCTGGTGGCCCAGTTCGGTCTGGCCATCGAGAAGACCGTCAAGACCCTGGTGGTGCATGCCGCCGAGGAAGGCAAGCTGGTCGCCCTGATCGTGCGCGGTGACCACGAACTGAACGAGATCAAGGCCGCCAACCACGAGCTGGTCGCCAGCCCCCTGGTGTTCGCCTCCGAGGCCGAGATCCGCGCCGCCATCGGCGCCGGCCCCGGCTCGCTGGGCCCGCTGAACCTGCCGATCCCCTGCGTGATCGACCGTTCGGTGGCCCTGATGAGCGACTTCGGCGCCGGCGCCAACCTCGACGGCAAGCACTACTTCGGCCTCAACTGGGAGCGCGACCTGCCGCTGCCGGCCGTCGCCGACCTGCGCAACGCGGTCGAAGGCGACCCCAGCCCGGACGGCAAGGGCACCCTGGTGATCAAGCGCGGCATCGAAGTCGGCCATATCTTCCAGCTCGGCACCAAGTACAGCGAGGCCATGGGCTGCAAGGTCCTGGGCGAGAGCGGCAAGCCGATCACCCTGACCATGGGCTGCTATGGCATCGGCGTATCGCGCGTGGTGGCCGCGGCCATCGAGCAGAACTGGGACGAGCGCGGCATCCTCTGGACCGACGCCCTGGCGCCCTTCCAGATCGCCCTGGTGCCGATGAAGTACGAGAACGAAGCCGTGCGCGCCGCCACCGACAAGCTCTACGCCGAGCTGACCGCCGCCGGCTACGAGGTGCTGCTGGACGATCGCGACAAGAAGACCAGCCCCGGGGTGAAGTTCGCCGACATGGAGCTGATCGGCATCCCGCACCGCATCGTGGTCAGCGAGCGCGGCCTGGCCGAGGGCAACCTCGAATACAAGCACCGCCGCGACAGCGAGAGCCAGCAGATGCCGGCCGCCGAGATTCTGTCGTTCCTCGCCAACCGCATCGCCCGCTGAGTCCGACCGACCAAGAAGCCCGCATGTTCCAGCGAAACACCCTCCGTATCGGCGCCGCCCTGTGCGGCGCCCTCTTCCTCGGCGGCTGCGCCAACCAGCTGCCACAGCGCAGCGAGCACGAGGAACGCTTCGAGCGTCGTCTGCTCGATCACAGCCTGCAGATCGACGTGGGCGAGCCGCGCGTACTGGAACTGCCGCAGCGCCGCGTGCGCGTGCATGAACAGAAGACCTTCGAGGTCACCGAGTTCGAGGTCACTCGCCGCTACGACCGCTACACCCCCTACCAGCCCTGGCGCGAACTCTACGAGGTGCCGCTGGGCGCGGTGGCGGTGGTCGCCGGCATCGGTGCCAACGCGCTCAACGTGGTGATGCTCGGCCGCCTGCCAGACAGCGTGACCAAGGACTGGATCAGCTACGGCTTCGCCGGCATGAACCCGGCGATGAACGTCGAATCCAACGGCCGCGCCGAGCAGAACCTGGCCGCCATCGAGGAGCTGCAGCGTGACAAGCGCATGGATTACTCCAGCCTGCCCTGGGCCGAGCGCCCGGTACAGGTCAAGGCCGGCAAGGACAGCTTCGAGCTGACCACCGACAGGTCCGGCGTGCTGCGCCTGAACCTGCTCGACGGACCTTTCGCCGAGCACGACGCCAGCCATATCGGCACCCTGCTGCTGAGCGTGGAAGATCCGCAGGACGGTACGCGCACCGAAGCCACCCTGCTGGTCAGCCGCGACCTGCGCGGCAAGCTGCGCGAGGCTCATTCCCTGATCTACGACGACCTCGAGGATGACGAGGTCGGCCAGTGGGTACACCGGGTCAAGCGCCTGTCCGACCTGGGCCTGGAGGAAGAGGCCAGCGAGCTGGAACAGAGCCTGATCGAACTGACCCGCAACGATCCGGAGCTGCAGGCCGAGTTCCTCGAGGCCTTGCTCAAGGACGCCGGCCGCCTGGCAGCCGATCCCGGCGAGGATTGATCAGCGACGCACGACGAAGCCGGTGACGCCCTGCACCGGCTGCTCCTCCAGCTCCACCCGCTCGACCTGCGCGCGCTCGGGACCTTGCTCCAGCCAGGCGGCCAGCTCCTGCACCGCGCTCTGCGCGCCCTCCATCAGTACCTCGACCCGCCCATCATTCAGGTTGCGTACCCAGCCATCCAGGTCGAGGCGTTCGGCCTGCTCCGCGGTGCACTGGCGAAAACTCACGCCCTGCACCCTGCCAGTGACGAAACCGTGCATACAGATGCGCATAACCATTACTCCCGAGCCTGCCAATGAGCCAGCCGCGCCTGCAGGCCGGCAGCGGTCTGTTCGCCGACCAGGCGCTCACGCAGCCTACCGTCGGCATCGATGATGTAGGTGACCGGCAACACATCGTTGCGCGGCAGTTGCAGACGCGCGGCGGGGTCCTGCGCCAGCACGGTGAAACGGATAGCGAAGGCCTCGGCGGCTTTGCTCAGCGCCTCGCCCTGCAGGGCATCGAAGTTGACCCCGAGCACCCGCGCACCCTGGCCCTCCAGCGCCACGGCGAGCCGATTCAGCTCGGGGATCTCGGTGCGGCACGGCTTGCACCACTCGGCCCAGTAATTGATCACCAACCACTGGCCTTCGAGCTGCTCAGCCGCTACCTTTCGTCCATGCTGATCGACGCCCCAGTCCTCGGCGCAACCGGCCAGAAGAAGCCCGGCGATGACACCAATCACCATCTGGAGTGGCCTTCCCATGCAATCGTTCCTCGTGCATACGGGGTTGATATGACGCTGGATGCCCTGCGCCTCGAAGTGCCGGATATCCTCGAGGAGGACGCCACTCCGCTCGCCGACCTCAACGAACGACTCGCCGATGCCCGCCGGCAGGTCTACGAGGACGGCCTGCAACAGGTCCTGACCCTGTTGCTGCGCCTCAACCGCAGCGCCATGACCTTACTGGAAAGACAGCGCGCCCTGCAAAGCCTCAGCGAGGAATACCGCCACTACTGCGCCCCGCTGGGCCAGGGTGCGGCTCCCTCGCCCCTGTTCGTGCATCTCTGCGACGAGCTGGCCGCCGGCTTCAAGCGCCTGCTGCTGCAGATCCTGCAGGGACGCCAGCCCTCGCGCCCGCACCTGGCCTGGTGCCTGTACATGGCCGAGCACTTCCTCGCCCAGAGCCTGCTGCGTCACTACCAGCTGTACCAGGAACCACCGGCCTCGTTGTGGAGCGACAGCCACCTGCTGTACTGGCTGGGTGAGCACCAGCAGTGCCTGGACGAGCCGGTCGCCGCACCTTTCCAGCCGGCCCCCGCCGGCTCGCTGCGCGGCCTCTACCAGCAGATGCTGCTCCTGGCTCTGAGCAATCCATTCCACCTGGCCGAAGGCGAGTGCGTGACCCTGTTCGCCGCCCTGACCCCGCTGTCCGGCCTGGCGCGTCTGCTGCCCTGGGATGACGACGAGGACAGCGAGGCACCGCTGATCGACCTCAGCCAGGCCCTGCCCTGCCTGCCCTATGACGGCCAGGTCAAGGGCTCGGCCGACTACCTGCGACGTCTGGAGCTCGGCGCCCTGCTGGTCGCCCTGCACGAGCCCGCGCCGCTGCAGAGCGCACAGGAAAGGGAACTGCTGGAGCGGGTGCGCCCGCACTGGCAGGGGCGTCAGCAGAGGCGTCACCCGCGGGCCGACTTCAGCGCCGACTGCAGCCTGGTGATCGGCCTGCCGGCTATCCATGCCCAGCTGCTGGAAAAGCGCCCGCCCAGTTGCGCGGCGCAGATGCTCGATGCCAGCCCCGGAGGCGCGCGCCTGCTCTGCCATGCCGACCTCGGCCCGCAGCTGCCGGTGGGCCAACTGATCCTGGTCTTGCCGCACAGTGGCACTCCGACCCTGGCCCTGGTGCGCTGGCGCCATCTCAACCAGCAAGGCCTGCATCTGGGCCTGCGCTACCTCAAGGGGCTGCCACGGGCCGTGTGGTTGCGCCGCGCGCCCAGCGCGCAGACCCACCCGGGCGTCCTGCAGAGCACGCCCGAACCCGGTGCCGGCTGGCACCACGGCCTGTGGCTGCCCTGCGGGCAATTCGTCGAGGGCGAGAACGTCTGGCTGCAACTGGCCAACGTCAACAACCAGGCCGTGCTGCCGCTACCGGCGGCCAATCTCAGCACGCCGACTGTGGTCCGCCATCCGCTGAAATTAGCCTAAAGAAGAGAGACCGCCCCACCCGACTTATTCAGGTGAGGGCGGTCTTAGGGGTCAATGTTGTTTCTGCAGCTTATGCAGCAACACATCGCGACGGTGAAGCAGGTAATAGAGTACAGGCAATACCAACAGCGTCAGCAAGGTGGAGGAGACGATGCCACCGATAACCACAGTGGCGAGCGGACGCTGCACTTCCGCACCAGTACCGGTATTAAGGGCCATGGGCACGAAGCCCAAGCTGGCGACCAGGGCCGTCATCAAGACTGGCCGTAGACGGACCAGAGCGCCCTCGATTACCGCTGTGAGCAGATCACCCTTCTCGTGCCAGAGATCACGAATGAAGGCCAGCATCACCAGACCGTTCAGCACCGCCACACCGGAAAGGGCAATGAAGCCCACCCCGGCCGAAATCGACAACGGCAGGTCGCGCATCCACAGGGCAAACACCCCACCGGTCAGAGCCAACGGCACTCCCGTGAAGATGATCATGGAGTCCTTGAGTGAGCCGAAGGCCATCACCAGCAGACCGATGATGATGAGCAGAGTCACCGGCACCACGATCATCAGGCGCTGGCTGGCAGACTCCAGCTGCTCGAAAGTACCGCCGTAGTCCAGCCAGTAACCGGCCGGCAGATCGACCTCTGCTGCCACCCGCTGCTTGACCTCCATCACGAAGCCACCGAGGTCGCGCTCCCTGACGTTGGCGGTCACGACCACGCGACGCTTGCCGTTCTCCCGGCTGATCTGCGCCGGCGCGGGGCTCAACTCGATACTGGCCACCTCGCCCAACGGAACATAACCACCGTCGGGCAGCGGAACGGGCAGCTGGGACAGACCGTCGATATCGTTGCGCAGGCGCTCTGGCAGCCGCACCACCAGATCGAAACGACGATCACCCTCATAGATCAAGCCGGCCTCCTCGCCACCAACCGCAGTGGCCACCAGGTCCTGCAGCACTTCGACGCTGACTCCGTAGCGGGCCAACACCAGGCGCTTGGGCGTGACGGTCAGCATCGGCAGACCACTGACCTGCTCGACCCGCACATCTGCGGCCCCATCGATGCCCTCGACCACTTCCGAGATCGCGTTGGCGGTAGCCTCAAGCTGCTGCAGATCGTCGCCGAAGACCTTGATCCCGAGATCGGAGCGCACCCCGGAGATCAATTCGTTGAAGCGCATCTGGATCGGCTGGGTGAACTCGTAGTTGTTGCCCGGCAGCTTGGCGACGGCTTCTTCCATCTCGGCCACCAGCTCGGCCTTGGTCTTTTCCGGATTGGGCCACTGCTCCCGAGGCTTGAGCATCACGAAATTGTCCGCCACGTTCGGTGGCATCGGGTCGGTTGCCACCTCGGGAGTGCCGATCTTGGCAAACACCTTGTCGACCTCTGGAAATGCCTTGATGCGCGCTTCTAGCTGCTCCTGCAGGACGACCGACTGCTCCAGCCCCGTACCAGGAATCCGCAAGGCATGCAGGGCGATGTCGCCCTCGTCCAGTTGCGGAATGAACTCCGAGCCGAGGGTACTGACCAGCCAGACGGACAACACTACCAGCCCCATGGCCGAAGACAGCACCAGCCAAGGCCACTTGATGGCCTTTTCCAGCAGAGGCCGGTACAGCGACTTGCCAGCCGTAATGACGCGGCTTTCCTTCTCGCTGACCTTGCCGCTCATAAACAAGGCCACCGCAGCCGGCACCAGGGTCAGCGAAAACACCATGGCCGCGAGCAGGGCCATGACGACGGTCGCCGCCATCGGGTGGAACATCTTTCCTTCGACCCCGGAGAGGGTAAAGATCGGAATGTAAACAACGGTGATGATGGCCACGCCAAACAGGCTGGGACGTACCACTTCGATAGTGGCCTCGTAGACCAGCTGCAACCTCTCCCGCAACGGCAGCAAGCCGCCGTTGGTGTGCTGCGCCTGGGCCAACTGGCGAATGCAGTTCTCCACGATGATCACCGCACCGTCGACGATCAGACCGAAGTCCAAGGCCCCTAGGCTCATGAGGTTGGCGGAGACGCCGGTCTTTACCATGCCGGCGATGGTCGCCAGCATCGACAGCGGAATGATCGCCGCGGTGATCAACGCCGCGCGGAAGTTACCCAGCAGCATGAACAGTACGACGATGACCAGCAGGGCGCCCTCCAGCAGATTCTTCTGCACGGTGGCGATGGTCTTGTCCACCAGCGTGGTGCGATCGTAGACCGCCTCCACCTTGATGCCATCGGGCAGGGAAGCCTTGGTCGCCTCCAGCTTCTGCGCCACATCCCGAGAAACCGTGCGCGAGTTGCCGCCCACCAGCATCATGGCGGTCCCTAGCACAGTCTCCCGGCCATCGCGCGTCGCAGCACCCGTGCGCAGCTCCTTGCCAATCGCCACCTCGGCCACGTCGCGCAGCAGCACCGGGTCGACACCCTGCCGCCCCACCACAACCGCTTCGATATCGGCGATGGACTCCAGCTGCCCCGGTGAGCGCACCAGCAACTGCTGACCATTGCGCTCGATGTATCCGGCGCCACGGTTGTTGTTGTTGGCATTCAGAGACTGGACCACATCCTCCATGCTGATACCGAACTGCAGCAGGCGCACGGGATCGGGGGTGACATGGTATTGCTTGTCGAAGCCACCGATGGTGTTGACCTCCACCACACCCGCGACTTGTGCCAACTGCGGCTTGATGATCCAGTCCTGCACCTCGCGCAGGGCGGTGGCGTCATAGGGCGAGCCATTGGCTTGCTTGGCGCCCGGTTCCGCCTCAACCGTATACATGAAGATCTCGCCGAGCCCCGTGGCGATCGGCCCCATCTCCGGTTCCAGCCCGGGTGGCAGAGCCCCCTTGATCGAACTCAAGCGCTCATCGATCAGATTGCGGGCGAAGAAGATATCGGTGCCTTCCTTGAAGACCACCGTCACCTGCGACAACCCGTAGCGCGAGAGGGAACGGGTGTACTCCAGGTCGGGCAGACCGTAGAGCGCCGTCTCCACCGGGAAGGTGATGCGCTGCTCCGCCTCCAGCGGAGAATAGCCAGGTGCCTCGGTGTTGATCTGCACCTGGACGTTGGTGATATCGGGTACTGCGTCGATGGGAAGGCGCTGATAGCTCCAGAACCCCACCCCCAGCAGGACCAGGATCAGGCTCAGCATTAGATAGCGTCTCTCGATGGAGAGACGCACGAGTGCTTCAATCATGTCGTTCTCTCTCAGTGATCGTGCGAGGCGCCGGCCTTCTCGATATCGGCTTTGATCAGGTAGCTGTTATCCACCACATAGCTATCGCCGGCCTTCAGGCCGCTCAGCACTTCGCTATACACCCCGTCGCTACGACCCAGTTCGAGGGGACGAATCTCATAACTGTCGCCGACCTGGATAAAAGCCACCGTCCAATCGCGGAAGCTCTGCAGCGCCAGATTGTTCACCGCCACCGGGACTTGCGTCTGCTCCACGACAATCGCGGCATTGGCCATATCGCCCGCGGCCAGACGGCCATCGGCGTTATCCAGGGGCACCTGCGCCACCACATAGGGCTTACCGTCGGTGGATGGAATCAGGTGCTCGATGCGCCCCTGGTACTGGCGCTCACCAACCCCGACATGCACTGCCTGACCGACCCGCACCTGCTCGCGCTGGCCGGGGAAAATCTTCAGTTCGGCCAGCAGTCGTGAATCGTTGACCAGCGTGAATAGCGGCGCCTCGGCAACCACCCCGCCCACATTGGTCATGCGGTTCTGCACCACACCAGCAATAGGGGCCCGAACGCTGTACTGCTGCAGACTCTCGTTGGACTCGACCTGGGCCAGTGCATCGCCCTTGCCGACCTTGTCGCCCACCCGCACATTTACGCCAGTCACCAGGCCCGAGAAACGCGCCCCGACCTGAGCCACCTGCTCCGGCGGTATGACCAGCACGCCGAAAGCACGCACCTGACGCTCGATAGTGCGTGCCTGGGCAGCCTCGGCACGGATACCGGAATTCTTCGCCATCTCTGCCGGAATCTCGACCCGCCCCTCGTGGGAGTCCCATTCCCAGTCCTGCTTCTTGCCGTCCAAGGTCAGCTCGACCCTCACGTCAAAGGAATGCGGCTCCTCCACCGTGCCATTACCCCGCCAAAAGTCACCGCTACGACTGAAATCGAAACGATCGACCTGGCCACCCAGCCGAGTCAGCTCGACCACCAGGCGCGCGCGACCATCGGCCACAGGCTTGCCGTCATCAGTGATCCAGGCGCGGAACTCCGGAGGCACGCCGCTCTCAAAGATCGACAGCTCGACGGCGGCACCATCCGCCTCAAGTAATCTGCCGCCATTCGGACCGGTTCGAGCCTCCTCTTCGTGCCCCTCAGTCTCGCCATGCTCTCCATGCTCATCCCCTCCAGCGGCCAATAACGCCTGCGGCAGGAAAAGCTGCAACACCAACAGCAACAAAATGCTTTTGACAATCTTCATATTGATTTCCGAATAGGGTCAACGAGGCAGCAGCGACTGGACTTCCGCCAGCGGCTCCGCAGTCAGTTGTTCGATCAGTGCCTGATTGAGTAGCGCCGTGCTGGCGGCATCGATCAGCGCGAAGCGGGCATCCAGCAATTCCTTCTGGGCCGCGATCCAGTCGATATAGCTGTAACGACCGCGCTGATAGGCATCACGGGTCTGTACCAGGGCTTTGTCCAGCGCCGGCAGGACCTCGACCCTGATCTGCTCGACAGCCTTCACGCTGCTGCGATGGGCCTGCCAGGCCTCGAACAGCCGTGCGCGCAAGGCCAGCAACGAGGCCTCCCTGCGGTACTGCACCTCGTCACGGGCAGCCATCGCCGATTGGACCTCGCCGCGATTGCGCGTACCGGAAAACAGTGGGACCGAGATACCTGCAGTCAACGCGGACTCGTTCACATCCTCGAAACGACGTACGCCAACTTGCCAACCCACGTCGGCGACTGACTGGCTTTGCGCCAGTTGCAGCTCGGCCTCGCGCAAGCGCGCCTCACCGGCATAGACCTCAATCGTCGGACCGGCGGCAACCCGCTGATACAGACTCTCAAAGTCGGAAACCGCATCGAACTTGAACAGATCGCCACTGAGTTTCGCAAAGTCGGGGCCTTGCCCGCCCCACGCTGTAGCCAGAACCATCTTGCGACTCGAATACTCGGCGGATAGCGCCTCCTGCTCCATCTTGGCGTTGGACAGGGCGGCCTTGGCGCGCAGCGACTCTGCCTCCGGAGCCGCCCCTTGGCGCACCCGCTGAAGAACCAGACGCTGATTCTCCTCGGCCAGACGCACGGCCTCCGAAGCGATCTTGAGCTTCTCCTGCAGAACCAGAGTCGTAATGAAGTCCTGAGTCACCCGCCCCAGCAGATCCAAGGCCTGAGCACGCTGCTCCGCCTCCGCCAGGGCATAGTTGGAATCGGCGACCGCTAAGCGCTGCCCACGCTTGCCGCCCAACTCGATCACGGAAGACAACGAAAGGGTGAACTCGGCACTATCGAACTTTGAATAGTCGCCGCTGCCGAGCACGTTCTCGCTATCCAAACCGACCGACCAGGCGGGAGCCTGATCCGCCGTATAGCGCTGCCCATCCAGAGCCTGGAAACGCCAGCGAAACACTTGTAGTTCCGGATTGCGCTGCATGGTGCGCAGCGTGGCATCGCCAAGCGTCAGGGATGTTTCGGGGGCGGCATGAGCAAAACCTGCCGGTAGCAATGCCAGGGCTATAAGCAGACGCGCTCGGCGCGCGAAGTGCAGGCACGCTGCGACCTGAGTAGGCATAAGTAGACCTCTTTGATCATCAAATGAATTCCGTCAAGAACTGTAGTGGAAATCAAACGATGGGAGGCCTGTAGATATCGAGAGGCGGCCGCGAGCGAGCCCCAAAGAGAGGGGCAGGACTATGAATCCGGCCACGGCTAAGGGAAAAGTCAAAGCCTGCTGAAGTCAAACCAAAATGCGACGAGTGTCCATGACATCCACAACCGATGTCACAGAAGGCCCCTGCATCCATATCGGACAGATCCGTGCTGACGACGCCGGAATCTATCGAAGCCAACGAATCGTTAACTGCAACGGTACAAGCACCGCAGGCCGCTTCAGTCACATGAGAGGTATCCTTGGCATTGGTACCCGCCATGAAAAGCTGCAAGAAGAGAACCGTCGCCAGAACAGCGACAATCATCATCTTTTTGTTCCAGCTGTCCACATGCGTAGAAATGCTCACGGAGCCCAGACACCCTATTTCTGCTTGCCTACTCAAGAGAAAGGCTCGGGTGGCAAAAATGCGCAGCCCCAAGCCTCACAACAATGATACCCCACGACATCTAGAGCCACGCAAGGGAAAGCCAGGGATTTCTCGAGAAAGTTGCTACCCAATCCGCCCCCAAAATCCTGCACCAGGCCTGATCCTTCAGCCAGGTTCTGCGACGAAAGTCTCAGCCGGCGGGGCCACAGCGCACAGTTTCAGCACCATGCCCCTGCCTATAATCGGCGCATACCTATACCAACGAGTTCTGCCGGAGTTACCCCCATGACCCAAGCCAATGACAGGCTGATCGGCCCCGTTCCCGCCAGCATCGTCAACAGCGCACGTTCCAGCGTGGCCCCCTACGAGGGGCGGGTCGGGGAATACAACGTGGCGGTCTGGCTGCATCTGCCGGGGCTGGCCAATCTGCCGGTATCGCTGATGGTGCGCTACCGCGATGGCAGCCAGGTGCGCGAAGTGGCGGTGGATCATGGCAAGGTCAACGCGTACCACAAGGTGATGCTCTCCGGCATCGCCCGCCTGCCGATGAAGAGCAAGATCGAGGACATGCAGGTCCGCCTGCGCTCGGCCGTACCGGCACAGCCCCTGATAGTCGAGGAATTGTTCGTGCAGGCCGTGGAACTGCAGGAAAGCGCGAATCGCCAGGCGCTGGCCTGAACCCGCCGCAGGTTGCCCACCCCCGCTTCGGCGGGGGTTTTGTTTTGGGGCCTCAGAAAACCCCGAAACGCACCACGGAGCTGGGCTTGGGCGGCTCGCTCTCCTCGGCCGCCTGGCGCGCCAGGGCCGCCAGCGACTCGGGCCAACGGGCGAAACGCAGGCCGGTGATGCGGTTCAGGCGCTCCAGTGCATCCTCGGAATCCCGCGGCTGCAGGGGCACCACTTTGTTCTTGCTACTGCTCATCCACACGACATCCCTGAGTCATTCAGGCTGCTGGCCGTCTGCCAGCACATGGCTGGGTAGTTGCCAGAAGCGTGCCAGCCATCCCTGGCCGGTATTGCGGCGCTTCAGCGCCCTTGCAGCCCCGTGGAGCCGGCTGCACCTCGCCCTAAACTGACTTTTTTCGTCACCCTTGGCAAGCCCTCACTCCCTGGCCCGCAGCCACTGCGCCAGGCTGCCGCCGAACAGCGCCGCCTGTTCCTCGTGCAGCATCTCCAGGGCGTTGCGCAGGGCCGGGTACCAGACCTCGTCGAGCCGCTCGGGCAGTTGCGCCGGCCGCGGCAACGGCCAGGGACTCTGACCGAGCAGGCGATGCAGGCTGTAGTGTTCCAGATCGCGGCACAGCACCCAGCCGCCGCCACTGGCACGGCAGACCAGCTGCTCGCGCTCGAGAAAGTCGACAATCTCCTCCCACTCATCCTCCGGCAACAGCCAGCCCTCGCGCTGCACATCGGCGTGCCGCACCGCCAGGCCACCCTGCTGGCTGTCGTGGAACACCCGCAGTACGCCGAGCAGCACCAGCAGACGCGGCAGCGCGCGGCGGCGCCAGGTGCGCGACGAGGACAGGTTGCACACCAGCTCGGCACCGAACAGCACGATCAGCCAGGACAGGTAGACCCACAGCAGGAACAGCGGCACCGTGGCGAAGGCCCCGTAGATCAGCTGGTAGCCGGGGAAAAGGCTGACGAACAGGCCGAACAGCGCCTTGGCCACCTCGACCAGCAGGGCGACGAAGGCGCCGCCCAGCAGCGCGTGGCGCAGCGGCACCCGGGCGTTGGGCACCGCCGAGTAGATCAGGGTGAAGGCCGCCGTACTGAACAGCAACGGAGCGAAGGCCAGCAGGGTCTTGGCTCCGATCAGCGCATCCGGGCCGGACAGCAGCGACAGCGAGGCGACATAGGTGGTCACGGCGAACCCGGCACCGAGCAGCAGCGGCCCCAGGCTGAGGATCGCCCAGTACAGCAGGAAGCTGGAAATGCCCCGGCGTGGCTGGCGCACGCGCCAGATGGCATTGAAGGTCTTCTCGATGGTCACCAGCATGAAGAAGGCGGTCACCGCCAGCAGCGCCACGCCGACCCAGGTCAGCTGCCGGGCCTGGGCCGTGAAATCGCGCAGGTACTGTTGCACCGTCTCGCCCGAGGATGGCACGAAGTTGCGAAAGATGAAGTTCTGGATCTGCTCGCCGGTGTCCTGGAAGGCCGGGATCGCCGAGAGCATGGCAAAGGTCACGGTCATCATCGGCACCACGGCGAACAGCGTGGTGTAGGTCAGTGCCGCGGCACTGTTGATGGCGCGATCGGCGAGGAAACGCTGCAGCAGGAAACGCCAGAACTCCACCAGATCATCCAGCCGCTGACGCATGCCCTCTCCTTAGCCCGTTTCGTGCTCGACGCGGCTAGAATAGCGCCCTCATTCGCCGATGGGCACCCGCCATGACCGATCTGACCCTCTACCACAACCCGCGCTGCTCCAAGTCCCGCGGCGCGCTGGAGCTGCTCGAAGCTCGCGGCCTGGCGCCGACCGTCGTGCGCTACCTGGATACCCCGCCCAGCGCCGACCAACTGCGCGCCCTGCTGGCCAAGCTCGGCATCGCCCCGCGTGCCCTGCTGCGCACTGGCGAGGACGAGTACAAAGCGCTCAACCTGGCCGACACCGGCCTCAGCGACGAGCAGCTGATCGACGCCATGGTCGCCCATCCCAAGCTGATCGAGCGCCCCATCCTGGTCGCCGGCGAGCGCGCCGTGATCGGTCGGCCACCGGAGAAGATCCTGGAGCTGCTGGCATGAGCACGCCCTATATCCTGGTGCTGTATTACAGCCGCCATGGCGCCACCGCCGAGATGGCCCGGCAGATCGCCCGCGGCGTGGAGATGGCCGGCCTGGAGGCGCGTCTGCGCAGCGTGCCGGCGGTATCCAGCGAGTGCGAGGCGGTTGCCCCGGGCATTCCTGCAGAGGGAGCGCTCTACGCCGAGCTGGATGACCTGCGCCACTGTGCCGGCCTGGCCCTGGGCAGCCCGACCCGCTTCGGCAACATGGCCGCGCCGCTCAAGTACTTCCTCGACGGCACCAGCAGCCTGTGGCTGACCGGTGAACTGGTCGGCAAGCCGGCCGGGGTGTTCACTTCCACCTCCAGCCTGCACGGCGGCCAGGAGAGCACCCTGCTGTCGATGATGCTGCCGCTGCTGCACCACGGCATGCTGATCACCGGCCTGCCCTACAGCGAAGGCGCCCTGCTGGAGACTCGTGGCGGTGGCACGCCCTACGGCCCCAGCCACCATGCCGGCGCCGATGGCAAGCGCAAGCTCGACGACCACGAAATCGCCCTGTGCCGCGCCCTCGGCCAGCGCCTGGCGAGTACCGCGAAGCAACTGGAGACCTCCCGTGGCTAAAACGCCCAAGCCCCTGCCCAGCCTGGAATGGCTGGCCCCGCGCCTGAAGCTGAGTCGCGCCCTCGCCCTGTTCAGCTTCTTCGCCCTGCTGGCACTGCTACTGGTATGGAACCTGGCCTTCGCCGACCTGCACGGCGCGCGTATCTGGGTCGTGCTGAGCATCCAGCTGCTGCCACTGCTGCTGCTCGCCCCCGGCCTGCTGCTGGGCAACGCCCGCGCCCACGCCTGGGCCTGCTTCGTGGTGAACATCTACTTCATCCAGGGCGTACTGGCCGCCATCGACCCGGCCCGCGCCCTGTTCGGCGCGCTGGAGACGGTGATCAGCCTCGGCCTGTTCTGCAGCGCCCTGCTCTACGTGCGCTGGAAGTTCCAGCACGATCGCAAGCTGGCAGGCGAATAGAAATGTCCGACCTGGGCCTACCAGCCCAGAGTTTCCTTGA
>Ga0247725_1000843_pt1 | contig 18621 bp, 19 predicted proteins | sample OKSTACKMCFT3sol_FD_183021 | JGI IMG/M metagenome (GOLD analysis project Ga0247725, IMG submission 183021) | Subsurface sediment microbial communities from gas well in Oklahoma, United States - OK STACK MC-FT3-sol | ecosystem: Environmental > Terrestrial > Deep subsurface > Rock core/Sediment...
CACGTTCACCATCAAGCAGCGCATCGGTAGTCGCAATCACTTCGTCTAACTTAGCTTGACCTTTCTCTTGATAGTAAGAAAGCAGCTCTTTTAACTCTGTATCAGGCTCAATCTTTTCACCAACGAGTACTTTTTTCTTGTTACCCGCTTCATCAGTGACTTCTTTAACTAAGTTCACTGGCACTAATTTATAGCTGGCTAAGTGAAGTTCACCATTAAAGTATTCAAAGTCAGCACGACCGACATACTTACCCCATTCGTGGGCTTGCATGATCCAAGTGCCATTTTGTTGATCTGGTGCGCAGGCATCGCCCGGTTTGAATGCTGCATAGGCCTTATTACCTGGCTCCATACAGACGGGATTTTGTGAATGACCACCAATCACCACTTGAAGTTCGCCTTCCTTAAGTGAACGGGCTAACGCCACATCACCAGGGGCATTGCTACCATTTTGGCCATCTGCGTAGTGACCCATATGCGTCACAGCAAAAATGATGTCTGCCGACTTAGCATCTTTGATTTCTTTGATGACTTTGGCAACTTCAGTCTTTGGATCTCTGAACTCTAATTCACTAATATATTCAGGGTTACCGATCTTAGCAGTATCTTCAGTGGTTAGACCGATAACAGCTATTTTGACACCATTAACATCAAATATTTTATAGGCATCGAAATAGCGAGTACCATCAGTCTTATAAATGTTAGCCGCTAACATAGGGAATTCAGCAAGACTACGTTGCATGTCCACAATGGATAATGGATTATCAAACTCATGGTTACCGACCGCCATTGCGTCGTAACCAATTTTGTTCATACCAGTAAAGTCAGGAATCGCATCTTGTAAATCGGATTCAGGCACACCAGTGTTAATATCACCACCAGAAAGCAACAATGTTTGACCACCTTTCTTGCTGACTTCAGCACGAATTTGATCAACCAAAGTTTTCTGAGCAGCTAAACCATATTCACCATCTTTGTTTTCCCAAAAACGGCCATGGTTATCGTTTGTATGTAATACCGTAAATGTTTTACAGGCAGCACCCGCTTCGGCGCAAGTTGTTGGAACTTTGTCATCATCACTATTACAACCTGCTAACGCAGCAAGCACGGCAGTGGCAATTAATCCTTTAATAAGCTTATTTGTCATTACATCAACCCCTTGATTTTAATTATTTTATCATAGATAGATTGTGCGAGTACCATCAACTCTCGCGTCACGCATAATATCAAAGAATAAAGATGAATTGTGTCATTTTTATTAATAAACGTGACTTTAATGTGGGATTTTTGGCGAGTTTTAATACAGTTTTGTTTCAAATAAAAAATAAGCTAATCGACTTATTTTCACTTTTCGAATTTAATGACAATTAAAAATATAATTGTAAATTTAAACGCTTTAATTTAAGTAGCTTACAGAAGTTTCGCAGACAGCCGCATTGTTCTTTATAAAAAACATCAAGCGGCAAAAAATTGTTTACCGCATGATGATTTTATAAGCATTTAGATTTAACTACATTTCAAAACGCTGTTGTAACCAAGCACTAATCGCTTTTAATTGCACTGGAATAACTGAATGTGGCATCGGATAGGTTTGCCATTGCACCGGATATCCACCGGCAATTAACGCCTCTTTTGCCAACAATCCGGCCGATAACGGAACGACATCATCCTGCTCGCCATGCTGCTGCAAAATCGGCGTGTCAGCATTGGCCACACTTAGTTGGCTTGGCAATACATCACCCGTTGGCAAATAGCAGGATAACGCCATAATACCGGCAAGTTTTTGAGGATAGCGTAATCCGGTAAACAGACTCATCACCCCGCCTTGGCTAAATCCCGCCAGCACAATGCGCTCACTTGGAATACCTGCGGCGATCTGCTCATCAATCAGCGCCTGAACGCTTAATTCTGATGCCATCACGCCCTGCATATCCGCTCTATCATGCAAGTCCATACTTTTAATGTCACACCAAGCACGCATAATATAACCACCATTGATGGTGACCGCCTGCTCAGGTGCATGGGGAAAAATAAAGCGAATACTGTGATCCGCTGGCAACCCTAGCGCAGGTACAACGGGGGCAAAACCAGCACCAGAATCGCCTAACCCATGAAGCCAGACCACAACTGCGGTCGCCTCAACTTGGGGTTCAATCACAATACGTTCGAGCGTCATACTGATAAATCCTTTCTAAATCAAATTGAAAACTAAGGTTAAACGTCAAGCACATTTGGCGATAATCAAGTGTGCTTACAAATAATCAATCCCGAGGAGTGCTTGTAACGCATCGAGCTGTTCCGCGTTATCTAATTTCATGCTCCAACGCACGCCGCCACCATTGGCGATGATCATTGGAGGGTCAAGCCTAAGGCTAATATCTTCGGCACTCGCTTGAAGCACAACATTGGCCACGCTTAATCTGATCTGTACTTCAAACTCTGTTGCTATCAGCTTACCCTGCGAAAAATCCAGTACCATAGTTGTCCTGTTGTAGCTATAAGACATTGTGAACACGCGTCATGATAACAAAGTTATATCGCTGGGGATGTACTTTTACATACCCGATAACCTCTATGTGCCAAGTCGCTTTGCATCCCCCTGCAAGAGTTAAATAGCACACTCTGGCGTGCGTTTTCGTAAAAGAGTAACCTTTCCTCAACATCAACCTCATTCCAAATTAAGTTTGATTACATTTTAGTGTCAGCTAAATAGCCCCAAACCTACAGAGTTCGAGTAAACTCACGCCCCAACGAATACAGTCGCCGCGGCGATCGCGTTTTACACCATACAAGAATCACAACACTGGGTGGTTATATGTTTTTATCCCGTCGTACCCTCATTAGCAGTGCCCTGTTGCTACTGCTGCCATTAGTACAATATGCCAATGCAACCAATAGCTTACCTAATAGTAATATTGCTAGCGTCGCCTCCAGCCAATTTCATACTGCCACCGATGAACTGACCTTTGCCAATTACCAACAAGTAAGTATTCGCCACATTGAACTCGCATTAAATGTGGATTTTGAGCTGCAACAACTTTCGGGCAACGCCATTCTCGAGCTAGATTGGCATAAAGCAGGCAAGATGCTGGTGTTAGATACCCGTGACCTGACGATTAACAGTGTCAGCATGTTAAATGCAAACGGCCAATGGCAATCCGTGCCCTTTAGTTTAGGTGCGACCGATAAGGTCAAAGGCGCAGCGCTCACCATCAATCTGCCTCAAGAGCGAGTCGCTAAGATCAAAGTTAATTACCATACATCCAAGAATCCATCAGGCATTCAATGGCTGACTCCAGAGCAAACCCAAGGTAAGCAATGGCCATTTATGTTTAGCCAGAGCCAAGCCATCCATGCCAGGAGCTGGATCCCGCTGCAAGATACGCCCGCAGTGCGCCAAACCTACAGCGCCACAGTCACAGCCAAGCAAGGCATTAGTGTCGTGATGAGTGCCGACCGAGAGAGTATGTCTGCAACGCAAACCCAATTCACTATGCCGCAGGCGATTCCTGCCTACTTGATTGCCATTGCTGCGGGACACCTGCAATTTGCCGCCTTAGACGACACCTCAGGCATTTGGGCTGAGCCAGAAATGCTTGCCAAGGCCAGCAAAGAATTTGCCGATACGCCGGAGATGATCGCCATCGCCGCCAAACGTTACGGCGATTACCGCTGGGGTCGATACGATCTGTTGATCCTCCCGCCCAGCTTCCCCTTCGGCGGGATGGAAAATCCGCGATTATCCTTTATTACTCCCACAGTCATCGCGGGAGATAAAAGCTTAGTGAGTTTAATTGCCCACGAGCTGGCCCATTCTTGGTCGGGCAATTTAGTCACTAACGCCACCTGGCGCGATCTCTGGCTCAACGAAGGTTTTACCACCTATGTGGAAAACCGGATTATGGAAGATCTCTATGGCCGCGACCGTGCATTGATGGAGCAAACCATTAGTTACTCAGAGCTGCTGGCAGAATTAGCCGAGTTACCCGCAGGCGACACCGTACTGCATATTGACTTAGGTGAGCGCGATCCCGACGATGCCTTTAGCGGCGTGCCCTATGTCAAAGGACAATTATTCCTGCGTTTCCTTGAGCAAAAGTTCGGCCGTGAACGCTTCGATAACTTTGTCAAAAGTTACTTTGATCATTTTGCGTTTCAAAGCATTACCACGGAGCAGTTCCGCAATTACCTCACGCAGCAGTTATTGCAAAAATATCCCAATATCGTCAGCGAGTCCGAAGTGGATACTTGGGTTGAGGGACAAGGTTTACCTAGCTTTTTAGTGCCCCCCAACTCACACGCCTTCGATGATATCGATGCCCAGCGCCAAGCATGGTTAGAAGGCAAGCGTGCCGCCAGCGCCCTAAACACTCAGGGCTGGACTGTGCATCAATGGCTACGCTTTATTAATGAAATGCCAAGACTAAATCTCACTGAGCAACAATTAGCCGAGTTAGATAAGGCCTTTCATTTAACTGGCACCCACAATAATGAAATCGCCTTTGCTTGGTATGCCCTCGCCCTCGATAACGGATACTACAGCGTGTTACCCGCATTAAAACAGCACTTAACTGAGATCGGCAGGCGCAGGCTGATTGTGCCCTTGTACCAAAAACTGGCGAGCAGCGAGCACTATGACTGGGCTAAAGCCGTCTACCTTGCGGCGCGCAGCGGCTACCATCCACAGACTCAAGCCAGTTTAGATATGATGTTTAGCGATACCCCGATTGAACACGAGCATTAACCGCAAGTGAAGATTGATCTGGAGTGTGAAAACTAAGAATTAAGTCAATTCATCGCAGTAAGCGTGGTAAAGAGCGGTTTGAGGTGAATTTACCGTCACGAAATGAGGTTAAAGCAGAATTCAAATAATAACCCAACAAAAAAGCCCAAACTTAGGTTTGGGCTTTGCTTTATCATCGGCAGGTGATTGTATCGCAGCACTTAAAATGCGCTAGCAGCGCTATCAAACATCACATTCTGGCCGATTAGTGGTGATGACCACCGACACCGTGGGCATGACCGTGGGCGATTTCTTCATCGGTCGCATCACGGGCGCCAACCACTTCGATATCGAAGGTTAAGTCACGGCCCGCTAATGGATGGTTAACATCCACGGTCGCCATAAATTTACCGACTTTTACGATTGTCACTTGGCGTTGACCGTGGTCAGTATGAACTACCGCCGTCATACCTGGCTTCCACACGCTAGCGCCTAACAGGTGCTTTACCGATACACGTTGCTGCGCCGCTTCACCTTCAATACGTTGACCATAGGTTTCAGCGCATGGCAGCGTCACTGTGAACTTTTCACCGACCGCTTTACCATTAATCGCATTCTCAACACCAGGCATCATGTTGTCATGACCGTGTAAATAAGCGATAGGCTCGCGACCTTCGTTCGTCTCGATCACTTCGCCTTTTTCGTCGCGCAGGGTGTAATTAAACTGCACAACCATATCGTCTTTAATGTTCATCGAATATCCTTTGACTTGCTTCGATTTCAAATGTCGGCCGAGCTTAACAAAACTGGCCTTTGCACTCCACTGTTTTATCCCTACAAAACCACTGCGCCAATGGAGCGCAGTGGTTGCTTCAAGCATTGTCTGCGGGCGATGACCTATAACGAGGCGTCTATCAGAGTGAAATACCTAGGGCAGTAAAGACTTCAGGACTTGGGAAACCATCGGCAATCATATTATTACTGCGTTGGAATGCTTGGATCCCCGCAGTCGAATTGCGGCCTAACACACCATCAGGTTTACCAACATCAAAGCCGGATTCATTCAGTTTGGTTTGTAACTGTTTGATTTGCTCGCGGCTCAAACGTGGCTGCTCGGGCGGCGCGACTTTTAATGGTTCGCCGCCATTAATTCTATCAGCCAAATGGCCCACGGTAATGGCGTAAAACTCCGAGCGATTCCAACGCATAATCACATTGAAGTTTTCATAGCCTAAAAACGCAGGTCCAGTGTGACCTGAAGGCAAATATAGCGCGGCCTTCATATCAATAGCGGGCAAAGACAATCCATTCGTTTGCCGCACAGATTGCGCAGCCCATTGTGACAGAGGCTGCGCCTCTTTAGCCCCAAGATGTTGGTAGCTAAAATTGTTTGGCAATAATACTTCGCGGCCCCAACGCTCGTTACGCTGCCAGCCTAAGTGTTGTAGAAAGTTAGCCGCTGATGTGAGGGCATCCTCTGTGCTATTCCACAGATCCGCTTTACCGTCTCCATCGCCATCGATGGCATATTTAGCATAAGCCGAGGGCATAAATTGAGTATGCCCCATGGCGCCTGCCCAAGAGCCCACCATAGTGCTCTTATCAAAGCCATATTTTTCTTTAAGCTTAAGCGCTTGCATCAGCTCAGTCGTAAAATAATCACTTCGACGAGGCTCACAGGCTAAGGTTGCAAGGGAATCTAAGACGGACATTTTGCCTTTATAAGAACCATAGTTGGTCTCTAGTCCCCAAAAAGACAGAATGTATTGTGGCTGTACGCCGTATTGCTGCGCGAGTTTATCAAGCAATACTCGGTGTTTTTTCAGTAGACGTCGACCTTCATTAACTCGCCAATCCGTTGCCCGTTTGGTGAAATAATTCGTGAAGGTTTGACTAAATTCAGGCTGAGCTTGATCAAGCTCAATCACCTTAGGTACAAACTGTAGGCTTGCCACTGTATTGTTAATCGTCTCTTCAGATAGACCTTCACGTTGCGCGCGCGCCTGAAGGTTTGCAACACACGTAGGAAAGGCGGCCGCATGGCTGGCGATAATCTCGTTCAATTGCACGGCTTGGGCCTGTTCGATAGCAATTTGACTATTATTGTCAGACGTAGCATTAGCGGTAGGCGCGCTAGAACAAGCACTTAAGCTAACACAGGCCGTGATGCTCGCTGCAAGATAGTACATGCCTTTTGCTTTCATCAAATCAATTACTCCTCAATTCAGTGCTAAGGTATGCCTTAGCTGAGCAAGACACGAGTTGGGATCGACTCATGCCAAGAGAGATACGATTTTTAGCCACAAAGCAGTTGCTGGCTTAATTCAAGGATAAACGAGAATGAACAACGGCTAAAAATCCACAAAGGTATTTTCTCCCCCACTGGAAATCCTCCAGATGCGCGTAATTCCGGTTAACCCGATTTACGCCTCTAGAGCGCACATCCTGACCGATAGCGCCCGTCAACACAATGCTCATCACAATAAATACACGGATAAATTCGCTTATTGCTCAGTTAAACAACAGCGAAAAAATCTTAACAAAGAATCCCTTGGTCTATCTAGCCGTTGCCGTATAATGGGTGAGTTAATAGCAACTTCAAAGAGACCTATCATGACTGAAATCAACGCGGCTTTAGCTGGCTTTATCGAAAACGTAAAAGAGCATCAAACACTGTGGGGTTTGATGGATGAAACAGGCGAAGGCTGGGTGGTTTGTGACTCAGGCGAGTTCGAAGACACTGATGTAATGCCTTTGTGGTCAAGCGAAGCGCAGGCAAAATCCCACTGTACCGAAGAATGGAAAGACTACCAAGCCGTTGCGATTAGCCTTGAAGAATTTCTTGAATACTGGGTATTCGATTTAAATGATGATGGCGTGCTCATTGGCGTTGATTGGCAAAGCGATGAAGAATGTTTAGAACTCGATCCTATCGTACTTGCCAAAAATTTAGTTGATGTTGAAGAAGCTTAATTTTCTCAGCGTCATGCTTAACACATCAAGGCCAGAGGAACTCTGGCCTTGATGTTGCCTATTACTTGTATCGATATTCCCTTCGATAAGCGACACCTTTGCTGGTTTTGTGGTGAACCTTGTAAAGATTTTTTTGAATATCATGCAACGCCGCATGCGCCCCATCCTTCCCTTGCCGTGCCTTGCTGCAGCGAATGCTTAAAACTGGCGAAACAACATCCCTTAACCTCAATTTGGGACTGCCGAATGGCGGTTAAAGATGCCTTAATGGCCCTTTACGCTAAACATTTAGCCATTGGCATTAATTGGACAGAAGTGGAACTCGCCGAGTCTGAGTTTTCCTGCAAAGTGTTTGAAGGCTTTAAAAAAAGTGCTTGGATGATGTATCAAATTGCCCGCGACAGGATCAACTTTCCCGGATGGCCCATTCTGCTTGAAGGGGTTGACCTCGAATGTCAACAAGACAGTATTCAGTTTGAGTTCGATGGCGTAAGCTATTCATCATTGCCTGCCGCCATTCACTACTACAGCAAACAATTTTGCTTAGATTCAGCCTTTTTTGCAGAATTACTTAGGCTCGTTGGTAAACATCGATTTAGCTACGCACTCAGGCTTGCACGTATCCACATTGCCGCGGCGAAAGAAATGAAGCGCCAAGTGTTAGCCGATGTCAAAGCAGAATTAAGCGAGTAGCCACCAAACTAAAACCTTATGTTTGTAAAGGCAGCCGACTCGTTTAGATGAAGTTATTTACCGAGAACTTGTTTTAATCTGTCCTGTACGACTTCAACCAGTAAATCAGGTTGGAATTTAGAAATAAAACGATCACAGCCCACCTTCTCCACCATCGCATTGTTAAAGCTACCACTCAGCGAAGTATTTAGCGTGATAAATAAGTCCGCCATAGCCTTATCATTACGGACTTCATAGGTCAGTTTGTAACCATCCATTTCAGGCATTTCGGCATCGGTGATCATCATGAGCAGTTCTTTGGCGACATTCTTACCTTCATCGCGCCATTTTTGCAGTAAATGTAACGCCTGCAACCCATCGGAGGCTTCGATAATTTCAATACCCAATTGGCCAAGCGTTTCACGCACTTGTCGCCTTGCGGTCGATGAATCGTCTACAATCAATATTTTTCGGCCGGGCATTTTGTCTAACAAGCTCTCATCTAACACACCTTCAGATAGGCTAATATCGTAATGGACAATTTCAGCCAGCACCTTCTCCACATCGATAATTGAAACCAATTGCGACTGGCCTTGATACTCGATTCGGGTGATTGCGGTAAGATAATTATTCCGACCCGCTGTTTTCGGCGGCGGCATAATATCACTCCACGTCATATTGATAATATGCTCGACTTTACCGACTAAAAATCCCTGCACACTGCGGTTATATTCAGTGATGATCATATTGGCATTATCATCTGGCGGCACAGGTTTGAAACCAATGGCCGAACGCAAGTCAATCACCGGAATAGACATTCCCCGAATATTAGCTACACCAGAAATATGCGGATGGCTCCCAGGCATAGCGTTAAGGTGTGGTAGTTTAACGACTTCTTTAACTTTAAAGACGTTAATCGCAAATAGCTGCATCGAATTAATGCGAAACAGCAGCAGTTCAAGCCGATTTTCACCGACGAGATTGGTGCGTTGATCTACCGTTGCCAAGACATTTGCCATAATGCGACTTCTCTACTCTGGGGAGGAAGAACTTCCCTCAGCTGCTAAGGATTAAGCTAAATTATAGCGGCAAACTCGCAATGAGAACCATGTGATATGTCGATTTTATCTAAAAATTACAATCACTCTGATGCGAAAACGGCTCATTTCTCGGGCAAGCAGTTTACAGAACAAACAATCAACCCATGCTCAATTCAATATTCAGCGATATAAAGACCTTAAGGTTTAAGAAAAAACCTTTTGAGCCAGCACCATACCGCTCAAATTAAACAGATTCCTGTCACATACAATCTTAAACCCCGCTTGGCGAAGCATATGCAATAATTGCTGATGGTCAAATCGATTCTGCTGCGGATGCTCAAACAACCGGCGACTCAGTGGATTACAAATCGCGGCACGGTAAAGATCTTCTATCACAAAATACCCGTTCGGCTTTAATACCCTGGCAACCTCAACAATCGCGGATTGCCAGTCAGGAATATGGTGGAACACCGCAAAATTAAACACGATGTCAAACTGTGCATCCTTAAAAGGTAATGCGGTTGCATCGGCAACACTAAAGTCGAGCTGTTCGAGCCCATGGGCTGAAGACTGCCAGCGGGCCTTAGCAGCACTCACCATCTCAGGGTCCAGATCCACCGCGGTAACATGCTCGGCACCAAAATGCTCACGGATCAAATGAATACCATTGCCAAAACCACAACCAATTTCGAGCGCCTGTTGAATATACACAAGCGGTTTAGGCATCATTGAGGTCAATAATGGTGCTTCAATATGGTTTTGCAACCAAAAACGCAGCGGATGCTGAACCAGCTTTTTCTCGAATGGATTTAACTTCATCATATCCCCTTAAATGAGTAGGCTGTTGCTTGAAACACTGATCAAATTCTGATGATGGTACGTAATGATAGAAACTTAAGTTCACCCGAGGCCACTATGAAATTACCTCTTTTTCCATTACCCATCTGTTTATTACCTGAGGGATATACTCAATTACGAATTTTTGAACCTCGATATAAACGTTTGGTGGCTGAATCACTTAAATCAGGCGATGGTTTTGGCCTGTGTATGACCTCAGAGGAAAATAGCACGCTTTATCCAATTGGTACTCTAGTGCATATCATTGACTTTGAGACCTTACCTGATGGCATGTTAGGTGTCAGCATTGAAGGGAAACAACGATTTACTCTCGGCGACATCAATGTGGAGTCCGATGGTTTAAAGCGCGCGCAAATCAGTCTAATCGATAACTGGCCAGCGGCAAAGATTCAAAAAAATGAGCGTTATCTCAGTGATATGCTGCAAAATATTCTGAAAGAGTACCCAAAGCACTTACAACAATATCAAGCGGCACAATTTGATGATATTGCATGGGTTTGCCAACGCTGGCTTGAAATTTTACCCATACGTTCAGCCGAAAAGTACACCTGCATTAATGCGCTCGACCACCAGCTCACACTGGATTTATTAAGAACCGTTATAAAATAATTTTCAGTGATCCAATTTCTAGGGCACTGCGTATTGGTGTGCATGCTTATCGAACATTGACAGCGAAGCAGGATTTGAAGCCATGTTCGAACGGGATTGAACCTTAAATGAAGAGCTCAATAATGGAAAATTTTCAATCACATTCAGCGCAAAATCGCTATGATAGGCAGTTATCGCCCCCTATCGAAATAGCTATGGAAACCGATAACCATAATTTGATTGCCGATGAGCATAAAACGGATGCAGATCCCTTAGTGAGCGCCATCATCAAAGTTGCTAATCAACGGGACAAAGCGGCATTTGGCTATTTGTTCAGTCACTTTATGCCCAAAATTCGGGCATTTGGTCTGCAACGATTAAATCAACAAGGCCTCGCCATGGATTTAGTTCAAGAAACGATGACCATCGTTTGGACTAAATCTCATTTATACAATGCAGATAAAGGTTCTGTCGCAACATGGGTATTTACCATTATGCGTAACCAATGCTTCGATATGCTTAGACGAGTACAGCACAATCGTGAAGATGCATTTGGCGATGATATCTGGCCACTGTATGACGTTGCGGTTAGCCAAGATAACAACCCTGACCATAAATTGACCGCCAAGTTACTCGCTCATTTAGATGCCCTGCCCCTTGCTCAACGTCAAGTAGTACAAGGCATTTATATGCAAGAACTCACCCAGCAAGAATTGGCTGATGCCTTAAAAGTCCCCATTGGCACCATTAAATCGCGACTCAGATTGGGGTTAGAAAAGCTTAAAAGCTTTTTGGAGACACAACATGATTAAACATCACCCCCATGCAGAATTACTTCAGGCCCATGCTCAAGGTCAGCTACCTTTGTCGATGTCTATCGCTGTTGCTGCGCATTGTGCCTTATGTCAAGAATGCCAAACTCAAGTAGCTAAATTGACTGAAGAAGCGGCCAAACTCGCTTTTGTTTCCCCCAGTGATAATACGGTTCAACACAACGCGTCAAATGAGATTGATGTCGTCGATAATGATCCCTGGCAACAAATGTTATCGAACATTATGGCGCTTCCCGAAAGCACTATGCATGAACCTTACATAGAATCCTCAGTGAGTGTTAACCATAAAAATATCCGCTACGAACTGCCTAGGGTGTTTCGGCAGCATATTGCACAGCCATGGCAACAAATTGGTAAAGTCAGTCGGATGCGATTCGACCTAGATGAAAAAAATACTCGCGCCAGTTTATTGCATATTGAAGCGCTAGGTGAAATCCCACAGCATACCCATAAAGGGATTGAGTTGACGTTATTATTGGCGGGCGAATTTTCGGACTCATCAGGTAATTATGTTCCTGGCGACTTTATTATCTTAGATGGTAATACACAGCATTCTCCCACAACTCAAACGGGATGTTTATGTTACACAGTGTTGGACGCACCGCTCTATTTCACTAAGGGATTAAGCAAATTATTAAACCCTATTGGTGAGCTGATTTACTAAAGTCAGTTATGCATCGAATAGTGAAAAATAGCTAAAAACCAACCCACAAAATAGCAACAAAAGAAACAATATAAAAACATTACTCGCTGAGCAAAAATTACACTTGCCAGCGGGTAATTTACTGTTATACTGCACCACGTTTTGAGAAGTATCTTGTTGTTACCCTTTTTATATCAGTTTGACTTGTATCAAACTTGATCCTCACAAAGAAAGCCTACTACAAGTAAGTCCTGCAAAAATAATGAGTTAGTGATTTTCAACATTAACTCAAAAAAGTGAACTCTTTAATTCGGCCAATGTCATAGTACTGTCACTTGACTATGTTTAACTGGTCTAATTGGGATATTCCATTGACACAATCGCTGATTTGCATTAGTTATCAATACAGCATCTCTTGATTAATTATGGTGGAATGGGTAACCTCAAGACTCATTAGTATCATCTTTCGCAATTATGCTAAGGATATTTTATCGTTATTACTTGCTCACCTAAGGGTGAATTTAATTAAAAGGAGTGTGGCCTATGTCATACAAAATTAACGGACATGAAATCACAGTGAACTTCCCTGTAGATTCAATTTCAGTCAACAAAACTTCAATTGCTTTTACCGATAGACAAGGTAAAAACAGGCAGACGTTTTCAAAACGTACCGAAGCCTTAAACTTTATGAAATGGCTTTTGTCGTCAAATAAATAAGTCTGAATTAAGTACTCATCGAGTACATATAATGGCATGTTGGTTTATTCGGTCCCATTTTCCTCGCCATACCGAAATCAACTCGCCTTTATCGATAGCCAAATATCACGATTTGCTATCCCTTCACGTCGATATGACGAACTCGTTTGGTTCAGCCAGTATCTAGCTCACATGGATACACGCTGAACCAAATGTGTATTAATCTAGATCAATTCTATCAATTTTGCTTCTGCTAATATGTTCACACTTTCTGACTGTGAAGTATTTTTATGTCAAAACCGAATACCAAAACCGCTATGCAACAGCTTATCGCGCAAATCCAGCAAACAATTCCGCTGAATTTAGATGAAGCACAAATGTGCCAAGGCGAATGTTTAGGTTGTTCGAAAAAAATGCTTGAAATGCTCGATGCAGAAATCCGCTATTGGCAATATTCCGATGCGGTACCCAGCCTAAAAGATTTAAAAAACCTCGAAAACATTGGCCGTCGCACCTATAAAATTCTTAAACGAAACCAGCTAGTCTCTTAGCCTTTTGTTCTCACCGTTTTATTATGTGACTCGCGCATTTAGCAATAACAGCCGTCATGACAGCCAGTATGATTTAAGTTGACTGGCAAGCGTATTCACATAAAAACCGCATTGCCAGCCTAATTTCTATCTCATTGTAGAAAGGGATTTACATCGTTAACAACGAGACGCTGCCAATCTTGCGCGAATATCTGCCAAAGAATATTCAGTTAATAATTCACCATCGGCAAATACGGGGACAAATTCGCAATGGTTAACATCTTGCCAGCTTGCTTGATCTTTAAGATAAAATTGACCTTGCGCATCTTTAAATACCGCCACTAATCCCTTAGCGGATTTTTTAGTGCCATCATCGGTTTTAGGATCTTTAAATATTTCTCTGTCTTTACCATCCACTTTCGCAAAGGTTGCTTTCACCGCGTACCCGTCAGTATCTCGGGTCACGTGTTGATAGGTAAAACTGCCAATTCCAAACACAATATTGGTTGATGCAAAACCTTTAGCCTTCAAACCGGCGCAAATGGCTTCAGCCCGTTCAATGGTGATTGAATCGCCATAAATCAGTCCGACATGGCTATCGAGTAATTTGTAACCTTTGGCAGTTGTGCTGCCCCCAAAGACATCCCACAAACACTCGATAGCGCCTTTATACTCAGGACTCCCCACAGCTGCTTGTGGATCGCCACAAATGATCTTCACCGGACAACCCGTATCAGGCCTAAACACCACTTTGCCCTCACGGGTAAGAATACGGTCTTTTAAGGCAACGGTGAACTCTGTCATCACCTGCCAAAAATCCCAAGAATCAGAAACGATACTGACAATGCCGCTAGGATAAATATCTTCAATCAAACGGCGGAACGTCTCTAACTCATTCTCCATGCCACCCGCACACATCACACTGTGCTCCGTTGCGGCCACACTGCCGCCAACGAGTTCCTTATCACTGTCTGCAAGATAATATTGTTCAAGAAAATCAATCGCGGGAATGGTATCTGTGCCCGTAAAACTGAGTAGATGGGCGGCGCCGCTCATTACCGCAGCCTCTACGCCATACATGCCGCGGAAACTAAAATCGTGGCCCTGCCAATCAACAAAACCTATGTTGCCATCGGTTTCTAGCGCGTAAGTCTCAAATATTTTGCGGTATTGCAGCGCGGTAGTGGCGCTAGTACACATTCCCCACACATTGGCTGAAAGAATGGTTTCGAGATAATTAGTCAACCAAAAGAACCGCTCATCGGTATTGTACAAAACCAAGCAAGGCACTTTTAAGGGATATACTGAACCTTCCGGCAATGCCATGATTTTAATGGGTAAATAGCCTAAATCATGTAACGCCTCAATATGCTGAGTACCCACATTATTTGGTCCAAGATAGTTATTAATGCGGCGGGAGAATTGGCGAATCACTTGCTCTTTGGGCTGTTGAAAGAAATCACGGTTCCAACTGTCAATTAAGTAATGCTTGATAAAATATTGCAGACCAAAAAATACCATCTGCTCAGTATAACCACGACGGGATTTACGGGCGGTCAAGTTACTAAAAATCACTTGAGTATTATCAGGATATTGACGACGGTGGTCGACTTTGTAGCCATCAATGGCGGTAACGGGATTCAAGTACATCATATTTTCCTTAATGATTCATAAAACGCAAAACAGCGTGGCAATGACAGAACTCGCTCGAAATATGTGTGGGGACACCTAAACTATCGGTACAAAATAATCTGTCTATGCCCGCCTCACGCAGAGCCGATTCGCAGGCCTTATCTTCATAATGTGACACGATCAAAATGACGCTTTGGGCCCCTTTTTGCTTTAACTTGATGGCAAGTTCGATAAAGGTTCTGCCACCAGCACAAATATCATCGACGATTAAGCAGGTTTTACCCGATAAATCATCACAAAACACTTCAGTAGCGATAATATGACCATTGACCACATCACGATGTTTATCGGCCCTGATCACCGGCATTCCCTGTAACGCCTTAGCTAAGCCGAATACTTTCTTATTCGCCCCCGCATCAGGCGAAACTAACACTAGATCACCGGTCAATTGAGCTGCAATCGCGGCGACAAAGCTGTGGTTGTCAATAACTTGCACTCGGTCTAATAATGCCGCGGTGACATCGCTGTGCGGGTCAAAAATACTGACTGAAGCATATTGCTGCTGATTAATCAGGCTGGCATAGACTTTTACCGATAAGGCCTCGCCCACATTACAGACTCTATCTTGGCGGGCGCCCGGCATATAAGGCAGTAACAGATCGATCTGCTCTGCACCGCTGCGGTGTAATGCATCAGTTAACAATAAGAGTTGCATGATGGATTGATCGCCACGATAACCGAAAAAAACTGTGACGCGTTTCGCTGGAGGAACCCGCAGTTGAACATGATTCTCCCCCGCACCAAATTGAAATAAACGGTAATTAGCCTCATCGCTAGCGGCGGGAAGTCGATAAAAATCAGCTTGCTGATGTGGTGAGTTAACTGTGCCTTGATGCATTTGAATACCTAGAGACATATTCACCTCCTGTCTGTGCAAGATCGCTGTGATATACAGCAATCTTGTTGTCTGCAAGCAATAGTGTCTTATAGACACTAATATGTAAAGTTGATTTTTAGACTATTTTTTATCGGATAATACTAAGGAATATACCTAAATTGCATATATTGTCCTTAAGACACTAAGTGCAATTTAGCTATGATAATGGGGAAATGGATATCGAAAAGTAAAGAATGGACGTATTACGACAACATCGACGGCTACATAAACCCTGATAACTCAAGCTAACTGTATGTACCGTATAATCTGTCACTATTATTGCTATGGGCAACCACTTTAAGCGGCAAACACTTTGACTAACATTCTAGATTTCTTAAGAATCGATACGATGCCGTATCAGGTTTCAAGCGATATAAATTAGCAGGACGCCCACGTTCAGTACGCTTCAATCCGGTATCGATCAATAAATCGGCCTGTTCAACCCGGCGACGAAAAGATTTACTTTGGATAGGCTTACCCAGTAAGACTTCATGCACATGTTGCAGTTCTGGCAAGGTAAAAGGTTCAGCCAGCGCAAAGCCTGGCACTAAAGAATATAAGGCTTTCTGTGTTAAGCGTTCCCGCGCTTGCTCAATTAATTGCAGATGATCAAATGCCAAGGGCATCTGTAGCACATCCTCTAATGGCCACCACTTAACATCACTCACTGAATCAATCTGGACTTGGCAGGCTTGATAACCCATCAACGCGGTATAACACACGGTCACCGACCAGCCTCTGACATCGCGACGACTATTACCCATGGTGCAAAGCTGCTCAATATAAGGTGGCACTATTGCAGTTTTCTCCTGCAATTTGCGTAACACTGCTTCCTCTAGGGATTGATCGCAATATTCATCAATAAAGCCTCCAGGTAATCCCCAAAAACCTAAAAAAGGATGATTTGAGCGTTGCACTAAAAGTACTTTAAGCTGCTGATCATGGTAGGTAAACAATACTGCATCCACTGTCAGTAACACAGTCTTAAAAGCCTTAGGATCGTAATTGGCGAGATATTCCGCTTCTGTCATGAGTATTTTCCATCGTTCGACATCATAAGCTTAACTTAGAGATTACGTCGCTTCAAACATATTATGTCTTAGCGCCACTAAGTAAATCATCTGCTCTATAGGGTCGTACGACTTTTACCAAATTTACGCAAATAACGTGGCAACATGGTTTCATTTCCAAGCAAACCACCTTGATGGATATACATCACAGGGCTTGCGCCCCACTGCGGTAAATATTTTTCTAACACCATAAAACCTAAGGGATCGTAGAGTAATTCAAATTGAATACCTGAGGCGCAAATCCGCTGCCACATGGCATAAAACTCAGGATAGAGTTTACCAAAGTGGTATTTCTTCCCCACATTCAAAATCTGTGGATGCTCAGCAGCGTTAGGATTTAACTCATAAAACTGCTGCGCTAAATACTCATCGCCGCCCACCACTGCGCAGGTAAGCACTCGAATGTGACTTTGCTTACGCACAAAATATTGGTTTAAAAATAATGCCGTGGTTCCCGTTCCCGCGGGTAAAAACACTTTCAGTTCAGTCAGTCCCTGTTGCATTGCCCACGTTTCAATTTCAACGGCTAACAGACTGACACCATACTCCGCATACTGGCAGCGCCCGCCTTCCGGAATAAACAAAGTGTCAGGCTCAGCAGCCAAAACTTGATGCTCAATATAGTCATGGCAAGTCCACTTAAACTCACGCAGAAGAAAAGGATTAGCTGCTATCAGGCTTGATAAATCAATAACCTGTGTACCATTGGCGATAGCTGCGGCATAGTTCCCTGTCGGTAAAGTCAGTACGTGGCTAGCAATATGGTCCACATAAAAATCACACTGCCAGCCTTTCAGTTTGGCGAGCGCCGACAGCGAATACAGTGAATTAGCCTGCGCGGAGCCATGACCAATCACCTTAGTCACACCAGCAAAATCATGGTCTAGAAAGTAGGCAAACTTACGCGCCTTATTACCACTAAAAGCAGGATGTAATAAATCATCTCTTTTAAGAAAGATCTCTCTGCCTGCAAAAGAAAATGATTCGACGGGACTATTAACTAGCATTTATTTACTCAAGGGGAGATAAGGTGTTTAGTGTAACGCGGGCTTGGCTAAATTCTTCCTAAGAATTAAGGAAATTCACGAAATATTAGCTTAACTCACAATCCGTAGAGGTATAAACTATAATATGCCATTGATTATTAATGAAAAATATTTTGGCATAATTCTCGCTTATGACATTTAAGCATCAATTAATAATTTCGAGTGTGGATGTTGTTTCTGTCGCACAGATTTTGGATTCGATAAGGAGTTTTCAATGTCATTACTACGGTTAATTTTCAATATTGCTTGGTTTGTCCTTGGTGGATTTGTGATGGGCCTAGCCCTGAAGAATCCCCTGATGATTTACAAATAAATCATCAAATTAGAGTGGAAGCGCATCTTGTTGCATGATCAAATGGTTTCGCTAAAAACTACACTTG
>Ga0247725_1000844_pt1 | contig 18573 bp, 15 predicted proteins | sample OKSTACKMCFT3sol_FD_183021 | JGI IMG/M metagenome (GOLD analysis project Ga0247725, IMG submission 183021) | Subsurface sediment microbial communities from gas well in Oklahoma, United States - OK STACK MC-FT3-sol | ecosystem: Environmental > Terrestrial > Deep subsurface > Rock core/Sediment...
GCGCCGGTGCAGGCAAGCTATGAGCAGCGCCATGACGCCATTCGAACTGGAAAACGAGGAGGGGCTGCGCCTGCGCGGCCTCGACTTCGGCGCCACCCTCACCTCCCTCACCCTGCCGGTGGTGGGCAAACGGCGTGAAGTGCTGCTGGGCTGTGCCGACGACGCCTATCCCACCCAGCAGGTGTGGCTGGGGGCGGTGGCAGGACGCTTTGCCAACCGCATCGGCGGTGCCGAGCTGGTGCGTGATGGACAGCACTGGCCGCTGAATGCCAATCAGGCACCCAACTGTCTGCACGGCGGGCAGGCGGGCTTTCATCGCCAGCGCTGGCAAATCAGGGAGCTGGAGGCGGATCGGGTCAAGCTGGCGTTGCTCTCCCGGGCGGGGGATCAGGGCTTTCCCGGCAATCTGCGGGTAACCCTGGAGTACCGGCTGGAGCAGAGCGATCTGGTGGTGGATTTCATCGCCAGCACGGATGCCGCTACGCCGGTCAGCCTCACCAGCCACGCCTACTTTAATCTCGATGGGCAAACCGATGGCGGCGATATCCGTGACCACCTCATCAGCATCAATGCCGACCACTTCCTGCCGACCGACCCGAGCGGTTTGCCGATCACCATCACTCCGGTGGCGGGGCCGTTCGATCTGCGCCGCGAGCGCCTGATTGGCCAGGATTGGCTGAGCCATCCCCAGCAGCAACAGGCCAAGGGGTACGATCACGCCTTTGTGCTCAACGGCCCGGCATCAGAATGGGCCGCTCGGGTAGTCTCGGGCGACAAGCAGCTGGCGATGGAGGTCTACACCAACCAACCCTCGCTGCAGTTCTATACCGGCAACTGGCTGGCCAATACCCCGAACCGTAGCGGCCAGTCGCACCGGGATCACGACGGCTTCTGTCTTGAGGCGCAACAGCTGCCGGACAGCCCCAATCGCCCCAAGCTGGGCAACCCCTGGCTGCTGCCGGGCGGGCGTTATCACCACCAGACCCGCTACCGTTTTATCCGCGACTGACTTAAAGGTTTCATGATTTTTACATAGCCTCAGCAGTCACTATCGAGCAAGATAAGCCGCCCCGAGACCCTCCCGGGGCGTTTTTACATCAACGAAGTTAAGGATTGTTTGTTCGATGACTGACACCTATAGCCTGCTGGTCGCCTTTATTCTGGGCGTCGTCGAGGGACTGACCGAGTTCCTCCCCGTCTCCTCCACCGGCCACATGATTATCGTCGGCCATCTGCTGGGCTTTGAAGGGCCCAAGGCTGCCACTTTCGAAGTGGTGATCCAGCTGGGCTCCATCCTCGCCGTGGTCGCCGTCTTCTGGCGTCGCCTGTTTGGCCTGATTGGCATCCACTTCGGCCAGAAGCCGTCCCGGGATCACGCGACCCTGTCGCTGGTGCATGTCATCCTCGGCATGATGCCCGCCATCGTGGTCGGTCTGGCCATCCACAGCTGGATCAAGGCCAACCTGTTTGGTCCGCAGACCGTCATGTACGCGCTGGTCGCGGGGGGCATCCTGCTGATCATCGCCGAGAAATTCCGCCCGGCCGTCACAGCCGAAACCCTGGATGACATCAGCTACAAGCAGGCGTTCGGCATCGGTCTGTTCCAGTGTCTGGCCCTGTGGCCCGGCTTCTCCCGCTCCGGCGCTACCATCAGTGGTGGCATGCTGATGGGGATCAGCCGTCACGCCGCCGCCGAGTTCTCTTTCATCATGGCAGTGCCCATGATGGTGGCGGCCAGCGGGCTTGATCTCTACAAGAGCCGAGACTTCCTCTCGATGGCCGACTTCCCGATGTTTGCAGTGGGCTTTATCACCGCCTTCGTGGTAGCGATGTTTGCGATCAAGACCTTCCTGACATTGATCCGCCGCATCGACTTTATCCCGTTCGCCATCTACCGCTTTATCGTGGCATTCGCCGTCTATCTGGTGTTTGTCGCCTGATCGGCAGCCTGCAATGAAATGACAAAAGGGACCAACTTGGTCCCTTTTTCTATGGCGTCATAGTGCTCAGTAGAGGTGCTGGCTGATGCCGTTCAGCAGCCGCGACAGCCCTTTGGTGAACTGCACCGGCGCATCCTGCACCGTGTAGCAGAGGCAGCCATCGGGCGTATGCGGACTGTGGGAGTGGCTGGCATCACGCCAGATGAAATCCCCCGCCTTGTAAAGGGTATCGCCATCCTGAATATTGCCCGCCAGCAGCAGGGTCAGCTCATAACCCTGATGGGTGTGCTCGGGGATGCGGCCACCCGCTTCGATATGGAGCAAGCTGGCGCGCGCCCCCATCTCGTCCAGCGGCAGACTCTGCTGACGAATAGCCCCGATATGGCGCCACTTGGGCGAACGGTAGCGGGCCAGCACCCGCGGCAAACGGTAGGCCTGACCGGCCACCTCCAGCTCGCCGGGCTGGGCTCGGGGCTGGTCATATGTTGGCTCGGAGAAGGGCTCTGCCAGCGGCTGCGCCAGAATCTCCGCCAGCATGGCGTCGAACCCGGCGTCCAGTCCCGCTTCATCGCAGGAGTCCAGCTCGGGCTCTGCTGGCGAGGCAAGATATTGCTGCGCCAGCTCCTCTTCGAATGTCTTCAGTCGTGCAGCACAATCGGGGCAGAGTTCACAGTGGGCGGAGAGCCCTACCGCCAGCGGCAGAGGGAGCTCATCGGCGGCGAAGGCACGCAGCATAGGGTCGGTCGGATGGGCTTTAATCATGGCCTTGCTCCACTTGCTCTTTCAGTTTCTGTAACGCCAGCCGGAGGCGGGACTTGATGGTACCAAGCGGCACGCCGAGTCGCTCCGCCAGCTCTTGCTGGGAGAACTCCTGCAGATAGATGCCGCGCACCACCTGCTGTTGCGGCTCCGGCAGGGTGCCCAGATAGTGGGCCATCTGACGGGTCAGCACTGCATCCTCACCGCCGCTCAGGTGCTCCTCTTCGGCCTGAAACTCCAGCACCGGCCACAGCTCCTCGGCGCAGAGATCCTCCTTGCTGGCGCGACGACGGCGCAGCATGTCGAAGCACTGGTTGCGCATCACGGTGTAGATCCAGGTGGTCGGCGCCCCCTTCTCGGGGTGGTAGAGGCGCGCTTTCTGCCACACCAACAGCATGGTCTCCTGCACCAGCTCCATGGCGTTGGCTTCGCTGCCGAGGTGGCGCAGGCCGTAGCTGCGAATACGCGGCGCAAAGTGTTGGAACAGGCGGGCAAAAGCAGCCTTGTCGGCCTGCTCTGCCACCCTGATCAGCAGAGATTTGAGGTCGCCATCCGGGTTATCCATCACGGGCGAGGTCCTGCGTATGGTCGAGTGTGGTTGGCCAGTATATGCCATTGCGCCATCCCTTTGGTGTGCTGTCGAACATGCTGTGGTGATGACTTGTACGGCGCTACGGCGCTGACGGATCAGCGGGTCAGGAAAAAATCAGTGGCTGGCCACCAGTACTCCCTTGAGCAGGGCGATGGCGGGCTGATTGTCGGCAGCAGCCAGCAACAACTGCTTCTGTTCAGGGGGGATCGGCAACACCTCCAGCCAGCGCTGGGCCACCCAGTTGCCATCATCCCAGCAGGGGGCGGGATAGAGGGCGGCGTAGTCGGGATAGTCGGCAAACACCTCCCGCAGCGCATCAACCAGTGGTTGCTGATCGGGATGGAGCCGGCGGGGCGGCCAGGCCGTCAGCGGCGTCACCTCGCCGATACGCAGGCCATCCTGCTCCTGCCACAGATCCTCTATCTGCACCCGCTCCATCCCCTGCACCGTGATCCCCAGCATGCCGTCCGGCAGCCGGTCGAAATCGATGATGGTGACCCGGGTGGCGATAGGCAGCATGTTGCGCAGGGCGTCGGGCTGGCGAGGGTCCACCATGCAGAGGGCAAAGCCGGACTCCCCCGCCTCGGCGATCATCCGCTGGTATCTCGGTTCGAAGATCCGCAGCGGCATGACGCCGCCGGGCAGCAGGTGGGCAGATAGGGGGAACAGCGCCAGTCGCATCGCAAACTCCTCGGTTGGGAACCTCTGTTGATACGCCGGGCCAGAGGAAGGAGATCATTCCCGTCAGCGGAAAGGAAAAACCCTTAACAATCAGGGGAAAATAGCCTGGACAAGCCGCTTCGATATGCAGTAGAAATGGATAAGCACCGTAATTTCCGCCCAATATTCTGGAATATGGCGCCAAACGCAGTGAAATATCCGCCCGACAGCGAGCGGCGGGTCATCCCTATAGTTTTCTCGAGCCGATGCGGGTAAAATTCACGCCCTTATATATCAGTCATTTTTCGACGCGCAACCTTGGTGGTCAGTTATGAAAGAGCATATTCATCATCTACTTGAACAAACGGTAGCCAATCTCAAGTCAGCAGGCGTCCTGCCGGCGGACCTGGAAGCCCGCGTGCAAGTAGACCGATGCAAGGAAAAAGCTCACGGCGACCTGGCTACCAACCTGGCCATGCTGCTGGCCAAACCGGCCCGCAAAAATCCCCGTGAGCTGGCGGCTGCCATCATCGAGCACCTGCCTGCCTCCGACCTGATCGCCAAGGTCGAGATCGCCGGTCCCGGCTTCATCAACTTCTTCTTCGACCAGCGCTGGCTGGCCGGTCAGGTCGAGGCCATGGTGACCTCTGCTAACGCCAACGTACGGTTGCCCGCGCCACAAACCGTGGTGGTGGACTACTCCGCCCCCAACGTGGCCAAAGAGATGGCGGTGCACCACATCCGCTCCACCGTACTCGGTGACGTGGCCGCGCGCGCACTGGAATTCCTCGGCCACAAAGTGATCCGCGCCAACCACATCGGTGACTGGGGTACCCAGTTCGGCATGCTGATCGCCTATCTGGAGAAGATGTCCAACGAGCACGCCAGCGACATGGCGCTCAAGGATCTGGAAGCCTTCTACACCCAGGCCAAGCGTTGCTACGACGAAGACGAAGCCTTCGCCGAGCGCGCCCGTAACTACGTGGTCAAGCTGCAGGGCGGCGACGAGTACTGCCGTACCATGTGGAAGAAGCTGGTCGACATGACCATGGAACAGAACCAGATCAACTACGACCGCCTGAATGTCTCCCTGACCAACAAGGACATCATGGGCGAGTCCATGTACAACGACATGCTGCCGGAGATCGTCGCCGACCTGAAAGCCAAGGGGCTGGCGGTCGAGAGCGAAGGCGCCACCGTTGTCTTCCTGGACGAGTTCAAGAACAAGGATGGCGAGGCCATGGGCGTCATCATCCAGAAGAGCGATGGCGGTTTCCTCTACACCACCACCGACATCGCCTGTGCCAAATACCGTTACGAGACCCTGGGCGCCGACCGTGTCATGTACTTCATCGACTCCCGTCAGCACCAGCACCTGATGCAGGCCTGGACCATCACCCGCAAGGCGAGTTATGTGCCGGAATCCGTGCCGCTCGAGCACCACGCCTTCGGCATGATGCTGGGCAAGGATGGTCGTCCCTACAAGACCCGTTCCGGTGGCACCGTCAAGCTGGTTGACCTGCTGAACGAAGCTGAAGAGCGCGCCGCTGCCCTGCTGGAGAGCCGCAACAGCGACCTCTCTGCCGAAGAGAAGGCCAATGTGGTCAATGCCATCGCCATGGGCGCAGTCAAGTATGCGGATCTCTCCAAGAACCGCACCACCGACTACATCTTCGACTGGGATCTGATGCTCTCCTTTGAAGGCAACACTGCCCCTTACCTGCAGTACGCCTATACCCGTATCCAGTCCATCTTCCGCAAGGCCAATATCGATGCCGAGACGCTGACCGGCAACGTGACCCTGAACGAAGAGGCCGAAGAGGTGCTGGCCCAGAAGCTGATCCAGTTCTCCGACGCGGTCAACGGCGTGGCCGACAAAGGCATGCCGCACCTGCTCTGTACCTACCTGTACGAGTTGTCCGGCAACTTCATGACCTTCTATGAAGCCTGCCCGATCAACAAGGATGGCGTGGACGAAGCAACCCGTCAGAGCCGTCTGCTGCTGTGCGCCGCCACCGCCAAGGTGCTGAAACTGGGCCTCGGCGTACTGGGCATCCATACCCTGGAGCGCATGTAATAGATGGCAACCCGGGATTATGTCGGCAGCCGCCCGCGACGTCGGGCGGGTGGCCGCAATACCAAGAAAGCGGCCCCTCGCCGCTTTCCTGTTATTCCAGTGCTGCTGGTCGTGGCACTGCTGGCAGGCTTTGGTGGCTTCCTTTACATGATCAATGGCAAGGGCAACGACGCCCCCACCATTGAGGAGCAGGTAAAGGCCAACAAGCCAAAAGCGCAGAATAACGGGCTGCCTCAGGAGAAGTGGAGCTACATCGAACGGCTTGAGAACAAGCAGGTCGATATCATAGAGCCGCCGACCCAGCCGGGTGTGCTGCCGCCACCACCGGCAGATACCATGACCCTGCAACCGGAAAAACTGCCACAGCCGGTGCCGACCGACATTCCCCAACCGGGAACACCTATCGGCCAGCCAAAGCCCTATCAGCCCAATCCGGCGACCACCCCTTCCACCTCCGGTGCACCGGTTGCCAGCGCGCAAGAGCAGGTGATCGACCGCAAGGCCGAACGGGAACGGATGGAGCGGGAGATCCGTGCCGAGCTGGAACGGGAGCGCGCCGAAGCGGCCAAGGCCAAAGCGGCGACCCCGCCAGCCCAGACCGCAGCCGCCGACAGCGGTCGCTACATGATGCAGTGCGCCGCCCTGCGCTCGCAGGATTCCGCAGAGTCGCTCAAGGCGCGTATCGCCTTCACCGCCGGCCTCTCTTCCAGCCTGCAGGTGATCAATGGCGCCAACGGCACCGTCTACAAGGTGATGGTGGGCCCCTTCAACGGCAAGGCGGCCGCCGACGCGGCCAACAGCAAGCTGCAGAGCTCCGGCATCAGCGGCTGCATTCCCAAGAAAGGGTAATCCGCTTACCGATGACGCAGGGCCGGGTGGCAACACTCGGCCCTGTTCTTTTGTTGTCACTCGCACCCACGCTCTTTACTACCCCGTTTATCCCGACCAAAGGCAGGGTTGAAAAGCCCGTTTGCCATCCCCATCTTTCTTGCCATGCACAGTCAGGCCGTCATTCGGCTCAAGCGAGGTAAGTAAAGTGACTACCATAGTTTCAGTTCGCCGCAACGGTCAGGTCGTCATCGGTGGCGATGGCCAAGTCTCTCTTGGCAACACCGTCATGAAGGGCAACGCCCGCAAGGTTCATCGTCTCTATAACGGCAAGGTGCTGGCCGGTTTCGCTGGCGGTACCGCCGACGCCTTCACCCTGCTCGAACGTTTCGAAGCAAAACTGCAGGCCCATCAGGGTAATCTGGAGCGCGCCGCCGTGGCGCTGGCCAAAGATTGGCGCACCGATCGCGCCCTGCGCCGCCTCGAAGCGCTGCTGGCCGTGGCCGACGAACACAAATCCTTCATCATCACCGGTAACGGTGACGTGGTGCAACCGGAGCACGATCTCATCGCCATCGGCAGCGGCGGCAACTTCGCCCAGTCCGCCGCCATCGCGCTGCTGGAAAACACCGAGCTGGATGCCAGGACCATTGTCGAGAAGTCCCTCAAGATTGCGGGCGACATCTGCGTCTTCACCAATGGCAACCACACCATTGAAGTGCTGGACTACGCCGCCAAATAAGACCACCAGCCAAACCCCATTCTCCAAGGGGTGGGCGCTGCCCGCCCCGGATACAGGAACACCATCATGTCCGAGATGACCCCGAGAGAAATCGTCCACGAGCTGGACAGACACATCATTGGTCAGGCCGATGCCAAGCGCGCCGTTGCCGTTGCCCTGCGCAACCGCTGGCGCCGGATGCAGCTCAACGAAGAGATGCGCCATGAAGTGACCCCGAAAAACATCCTGATGATCGGCCCGACCGGTGTCGGCAAGACCGAGATCGCCCGTCGTCTGGCCAAGCTGGCCAACGCCCCCTTCATCAAGGTGGAAGCGACCAAATTCACCGAAGTGGGCTATGTCGGCAAGGAAGTGGACAGCATCATCCGCGATCTGACCGATGCCGCCATCAAGCTGGTGCGCGAAACCGAGATGGAGAAGATGAAATACCGCGCCGAGGAGGCTGCCGAAGAGCGCATTCTCGACGCCCTGCTGCCCAACCCGCGCAACACCTGGGGTGAGGAAGAGAAAGCCGACAACTCCAACACCCGCCAGATCTTCCGCAAGAAACTGCGCGAAGGTCAGCTGGATGACAAGGAGATCGAGCTGGAGCTCTCCGCCTCCCCGATGGGCGTCGAAATCATGACCCCGCCGGGCATGGAAGAGATGGCCAACCAGCTGCAGGGGCTGTTCCAGAATCTGGGCCAGAACCAGAAGAAGAAGCGCAAGATCAAGGTCAAAGAGGCCATGAAGGCGCTGATCGAAGAGGAGGCGGCCCGTCTGGTCAATCCGGAAGAGCTGAAGCAGAAAGCGATCGCCGCCGTCGAGAACAACGGCATCGTCTTCCTCGACGAGATCGACAAGATCTGCAAGCGCGGCGAGAGCTCGGGCCCCGATGTCTCCCGTGAAGGGGTACAGCGCGACCTGCTGCCGCTGGTTGAAGGTTGCACCGTCAACACCAAGCACGGCATGGTCAAGACCGACCACATCCTGTTTGTCGCCTCCGGCGCCTTCCAGATCGCCAAGCCGTCTGACCTCATCCCCGAGCTGCAGGGCCGTCTGCCGATCCGGGTCGAGCTGACCGCGCTGACCACCGATGACTTCGAGCGCATCCTGACCGAACCGAATGCCTCCCTGACCGATCAGTACAAGGCGCTGATGGCCACCGAAGGGGTCAACATCGAGTTCACCAAGGATGGCATCCGCCGTCTGGCCGAAGCGGCGTGGCAGGTCAACGAGCGTACCGAGAACATCGGTGCCCGCCGTCTGCACACCGTGATGGAACGTCTCATGGAAGATATCTCCTACGACGCCTCCGAGAAGTCTGGCGAGACCTTTGTCATCGACACCGACTACGTCAACGCCCACCTCGGCCAGCTGATTGAAGACGAGGATCTGAGCCGCTTTATTCTGTAACAGACTGATCACAATCGAAGATCATAATCTGAGGGGTTGAAGATCCTGTAAGCGAACCGCTCAACTCCATAGCAAGACGCCTCCTCCACGAGGCGTTTTTTCTGCCCGCTGCACTGGCCGTCCTTCCCCATAACAAGAGGGGGTGGGTCTGTTATCCTATGGCTATTCGGCCCATGACCACCGGTTCAGGAAACTTTTCATGTCTCTTCCCATCAAGAACAGCGCCAGGCAGCGCGCGGATGACAGATCCCGCATTCTCACCCTGCTGCTGCGCGATGATGCCCTCACCGACAGCCTGCTCGATCCGCAGGCGGTGCAGGATGCCGAGCAGCGCGATCAGACCAGCGAACTCACTGCGCTGGTCAATGGGCTGCCTGCCGCCGACGTCGCCGATGCGCTGGAGTCGCTGCCGCCCGATGAACGTCATGCCCTGTGGGCACTGGTGGAGGAGGAGAAGCGCGGCCAGATCCTGGTCGAAGCGTCGGAGACGGTGTGGGACAGCCTCATCAGCGGGATGAGCGACAAGGAGCTGCTGCACGCCCTGCGCACCCTGGATATCGACGATCAGATCTATCTGGGCCAGTACCTGCCGCGCAACCTGATGGGGCGGCTGCTCACCTATATGGCCCCCGCCGACCGGGATCGGGTGCGGGAGGTGATCCGCTACGGCAAGCACACCGTCGGCGCCATGATGGACTTCGAGATCATCACCATCCGCCCCGAGGTGACGCTCGCCACTGTGCAGCGCTATCTGCGCCTGCGCGGCAAGATCCCCGCCAACACCGACAAGCTGTTCGTCATCGATCGCCGCAACCACCTGCTGGGGGAGCTGGCCCTCACCACTGTACTGCTGCACAAGCCCGCCACCCTGGTGAGCGACGTGATGGAGCGTGATCCGGTCACCTTCGATCCGGAGGATAACGACGAAGCGGCCGCCCGCACCTTCGAACGGGATGACCTGCTCTCCGCCGCCGTGGTGGATGGCAAGGGCAAGCTGATGGGCCGCCTCACCGTCGAAGAGGTGGTGGATCTGGTCTATGAGGAGAGTGACACCGACCTGCGCCGGATGGGGGGTATCAGCGAGGATGAAGACGTGTTCGCCCCGGTCTCCAAGGCGGTCAAGACCCGCTGGGCCTGGCTTGCCATCAACCTCTGCACCGCCTTTGTCGCCTCGCGGGTGATCGGCCTGTTCGAGCACACAATCTCCCAGCTGGTGGCACTGGCGGCGCTGATGCCCATCGTCGCCGGGATCGGCGGCAACACCGGCAACCAGACCATCACCATGATAGTGCGGGCGCTGGCGCTGCAGCACATTCAGGCGGGCAACCTCTCCTTCCTGCTGCTGCGGGAACTCGGTGTCGCCTTTATCAACGGGCTGGTGTGGGGCGGCACCATGGGCATTGCAACATATCTGCTCTATCAGGATGCGGCGCTCGGCGCCGTGATGACACTCGCCATGATGCTCAACCTGCTGGTGGCGGCGCTGATGGGGGTCATCATCCCCATGACCATGACCCGCCTCGGCCGCGACCCGGCAGTCGGTGCCAGCGTGATGATCACCGCCATCACCGACACCGGCGGCTTCTTTATCTTCCTCGGGCTGGCAACCCTGTTCCTGCTGTAAACCGTGCGTTGAAAACAACAAGGGAGCCACTGGCTCCCTTGTTGTTTCAGGCTCAACCTGCGGCTTATCGTTTGCCATCGGTGATATGGACAAAGCGGTTGTCACTACCCTCGTTGAGGCAACTGTGCCAGAATTTTTCGTTCGAAGAGCTCTTGGTGACAAGAGGAGCGCTATATCACTCTTCATGATCGATCAGTCCTTTATTAACAGAGAGATAATTAGAACGAATTACCCGCGTGTTCACAGTCTCCCCCCCTGCATTATCGATAGAATGCACCACGCTGGCATACCCATAACAAGAGAATCCAACAATGAAAACCACCCTCAAACTGAGCGCGGTGGCAGTTATCTTTTTGCTGTCCGGCTGTGACGACAACAACTCTCAGGCCCCCGGTGATCTCACCCTGCGGCTGATCGAAACCTCTGATATCCACTCCAACCTGCTGAGCTACGACTACTACCAGAACAAGCCGGATGCCTCGCTGGGCTTCGCCCGCACCACTGTGCTGATCCGCAAGGCCCGCGAAGAGAACGCCAACAACTTGCTGATCGACAACGGCGACCTGATCCAGGGCACCCCGCTGGCCGACTATATCCACGACCAGCAGGTCAAACAGCAGTGGCTGAGCAAGCAGACCCACCCCGCCATCAAGGCGCTCAACACCATGAGCTATGATGTCGGCAACCTGGGCAACCACGAATTCAACTTCGGTCTCGACTTCCTTTCAGAGACCCTGAAAGGGGCCAACTACCCCTACATCAACGCCAACGTCTTCCAGGCCGATGCCTTCAGCCGTGATGGCAAGGGCACCATCGACTGGAGCAAGCAGAAGTTCAAACCCTATGTGGTGCTGGATCGTCAGGTGAAGGATGCCAACGGCAATACCCAGACCATCAAGGTCGGGGTGCTGGGGCTGACCCCGCCCCAGATCACCCAGTGGGACAAGCGCAATCTGGAAGGCAAGGTGGTGGTGGCCGATATGGTCGAGACCGCCGAGCACTATGTACCCGAAATCCGCGCCAAGGGCGCTGACATCGTCGTGGTCGTGGCCCACACCGGCATCATAGGTGACCCGCGCGAACCCATGATGGAGAACGCCGCCCTGCCGCTGGCCAAGGTAAAAGGGGTCGATGCCCTGCTGCTGGGCCACGCCCACCGCACCTTCCCGGGTGACTACCCCAACATGACCGACGTGGACAACGAGAAAGGCACCCTGGCGGGGGTACCGACCGTGATGCCGGGCGTCTGGGGCAACCACCTCGGCATCATCGACCTGCACATGACCTGGAAAGAGGGTCGCTGGGAAGTGGCCTCCAGCCAGTCCCAGCTGCGCAAGATCGACAGCAGCGCCACCAGCACCGAAGACCAGGCGGTAGTCGATCAGGTCATTGCCGAGCACGAGCAGGCCAACCAGTGGCTGGACGAGCCCCTCAGCAAGATCACCAAGCCGATCCACAGCTTCTTCGCGCTGGTGCAGGATGACCCCTCCATCCAGATCGTCAGCGACGCTCAGCTGTGGCACGCCAAGAAACTGCAACAAGATGGTCAGCTCAAGGAGAAATGGCCCATCCTCTCCGCCGCCGCGCCATTCCGTGGCGGTCGCAACGGCCCGACCGACTTCACCTATGTACCGGCTGGCGATATCTCCCTGCGCAACGTGGCCGACCTCTATGTCTACCCCAACACCCTGCAGGTGGTCGCCATCAATGGCGCGACCGTACAGGAGTGGCTGGAGAAGAGCGCCGTCCAGTTCAACAAGATCGATGCCGCCAGCACCGCTACCCAGTGGCTGGTGAACGAGAAGTACCGCACCTACAACTTCGACGTGATCGACGGAGTGAACTATCAGGTCGATGTGACCAAACCCGCCCGTTACGATGTGGATGGCAACAAGGTGAGCGACAGCTATCGCATCACCAACCTCACCTATCAGGGCAAAGCAATCGACCCGGCCCAGATGTTCTACGTGGTGACCAACAACTACCGCGCCAGCGGTGGTGGCAACTTCCCGGGCATCAACGCCAAGGTGATCGTCCATGAAGATCAGTTCGAAACCCGCGAAGTGCTCTCCGAATACCTCAAGGATCTGGCAGAGAAGAATCCAGCCGGTTTCGAGCCCCCGGCAGACAACAACTGGCAGCTGGCCCCCCTGCCCGCCAATCTGGATCTGCGCATCTACAGCTCGCCACGCAGCGAGGCGCAAGCCCTGACCGGTGGCAAGCTGAACTATGTAGAGACGCTGCCGCCCACCGATGCCAAACACCCCGGCTTTGGCGTCTACAAGCTGGTGCTGGCTCCCTGAGCCTCATGGTTCATCCGGCAATAACCTCTGCAACCCCCTCCTCATACGAGGGGGTTTTTGATGGTGCAGGCAGAGGGATCAGCTCTTGTACGCCAGCCGCTACCTGCGGCAACTCGCGCAGCCCGTTTATCCCTTCACGCCATCGCCTCCCTCTGTCGAACCATCCAGATCCCGGCTGGTCTGCCCCATACCGCCCATAAAAAAACAGGCCCACCGAAGTGGGCCTGCTGTTATTTGCTTGGGTGGGAGTATCGCAATAAAAGGCGCTACTCCCGCTCCTTCACATAAGGTGTACCAAGTGCCTTGGGGGCCACGGCACGGCCGATAAAGCCGGCCAGCAGGAACACGGTCAGAATGTAGGGCAGTGCCTCGATGGCCTGCACCGGAATGGCGAAGCCACCGATGCTGACCCCTTGCAGACGGATGGCGACTGCATCGAGGAAGCCGAACAGCAGGCAGGCGGCCATGGCATTCCAGGGGCGCCACTTGCCGAACACCAGCGCCGCCAGCGCCATAAAGCCCTTGCCCGCACTCATGTTGGGGATGAACTGAGCCGTCTGGGCCACCGCCAGATAGGTACCGCCGATACCGGCCAGCAGGCCGCCGATGAGGAGCGCGGTGTAGCGCATCCGCACCACAGAGATACCGGCGGTATCGACCGCTGCGGGCGCCTCACCCACCGCCCGCAAACGCAGACCGAAGCGGGTACGGAACATCACCCACCATGCCAGCGGCACGCAGGCGAACGCCACGTACTCCAGCAGGGAGTGGCCGCTCAGCAGCTCGCTGTAGAGCTGGCCGATCACCGGCACATCCCACAACTCCTTGGCATAGGGCAGATCGATGGGGGCGAAACGGGCATCACCGGAGAGCGCCGGGGTCTGGCCACCCTGATCGAACCAGTAACGGCCCAGCGTCACGGTCAGACCGGCCGCCAGAATGTTGATGGCCATGCCGCTCACCACCTGATCACCGCGATGGGTGATAGTGGCAAAACCGTGCATCAGGGCAAACAGGATGGAGACACCCACCCCGGCACCCAGACCTATCCAGGCAGAACCGGAGACCGCCGCCGCCGCACCACTGGCGAACGCCGCCGCCAACAGTTTGCCTTCCAGCGCGATGTTGACCACCCCGGAGCGCTCGCAGAACATGCCCGCCATGGCGGCCAAAATGAGCGGCGGCGCGGTACGAATGGTCGCATCCAGCATCAGGATCAGAATTTCAAACATGATCAGACTCCTTTAGCTTGCGCGGCTGAACGGTTGGCAAACGCCAGATAGAGCTGCTCGATGCGCGGACGCATCATGTGCTCAAGGGCGCCACAGAACAGGATCACCAGACCCTGCAACACCACCACGATGTTGCGGTCGACACCGAACTCGAAGCTGAGCTCGGCGCCCCCCTGATAGAGGAAACCGAACAGCAGGCTGGCGATGATGACGCCGACCGGATGGTTGCGCCCCATCAGCGCCACCGCGATACCGGTGAAGCCGAACCCTTCCACGAAGTTGAGCTTGATCTGGTGCAGCTCACCCTGCAGCACGTTGAGGGCGAAGAAGCCCGACAGCATGCCGGAGATCACCATGGCCAGGATCACCACCTTGGGATAGGAGATACCGGCGTAGGCGGAGGCACTTTGGCTGGCGCCGACCGAGCGGATCTCGTAACCCCAGCGGGTGTGCCAGATAATGACCCACACCAGCGCCGCACAGATCAGCGCCCAGAAGAAGCTGATATTGAGCGGGCTGTTGGGGATCTCCATCCCGAACAGGTTCGCCAGCCCGCTCATCTTGGGCAGCCAGCTTGCTTCGGCAAACACCTTGCTCTCGGTCGCCATCGAGCCGGGCGGCTTGAACACCTCCACCAGCAGATAGGCCATCAGCGAGGCGGCGATGAAGTTGAACATGATGGTGGTGATCACGATATGGCTGCCGCGCTTGGCTTGCAGCCAGGCCGGAATAAAGGCCCAGGCCGCACCGAACAGACCACCGGCAATGATGGAGAGCGGCAACAGCAGGGCAAACGGCAGCACATCGCCGAGCATCAGACAGACCAGACCGACACCGAGACCGCCGATATAGGCCTGACCTTCGCCACCGATATTGAACAGACCGGCGTGGAAGGCGACCGCCACCGACAGACCGGTAAAGATAAAGCCGGTTGCGTAGTAGAGGGTGAAGCCGACCCCTTCACCTGTGCCGAACGCGCCGTACCACATGATCTTGGCGGCATCGACCGGGTTGATGTCGAGGTAGTAGAACAGAATGGCCGACACCAGGAAGGCCAGCAGGATGTTGACCGCAGACAAGACGCCTACGGAGACCCAGGCAGGAATACGTACTTGGCTCATCAGTGGGCCTCCTTGGCAACGTCATCGGGAACGATATTCGCCATCATCAGACCAATGGTGCGCTCATCCGCCTTGGCACCATCCAGCTCGCCGACGATGCGGCCATCGGCAATGACCAGAATCCGGTCTGCGAGGCTCATGATCTCGTCCAGCTCCACCGAGACCAGCAACACCGCCTTGCCCTTGTCGCGCATGGCGATGATCTGCTGGTGGATATATTCGATGGCACCGATGTCGACCCCACGGGTCGGCTGGCCGATCAACAGCACATCCGGGTCCTGCTCCACTTCACGGGCAATCACCAGCTTCTGCTGGTTGCCACCGGAGAAGTTGGCGGTCTTGTGATCGGGATGGGGCGGGCGCACGTCCCACTTCTCCATCTTGGCCTGACAATCCTGCTGGATCGCCTCCTTGTTCTGCAGCCACCCCTTGTTGTATTGCGGACGGCGGTGATAACCGAGAATAAAGGCCTCTTTCGCCTCGAAGCGGTTGATCAGCCCCATCTTGTGGCGATCTTCCGGCACATGACCGAGGCCGTAGTTGCGCACCAGCTCGGGATCGGCCGGGTGCTCCGCGCTCACCTTGTGCACACCGCTGCGGCTGCTGATGGTGAAGCCGCCCTTGCTCGGCTTGAGAATGCCGCCAAGCAGGCTGAGCAGTTCGGACTGACCGTTGCCGGAGACCCCTGCGATGCCGACCACTTCACCGGCCCGCACCTCGAAGCTGACCGATTTGACCCGCTCCACCTTGCTGGCGTCGAAATAGCTGAGCCCTTCGATCTTCAGCTTGGCTTCACCGGGTTGGGTTGGCCCCTTGTCGACCTTGAGGCGTACCTTGCGGCCCACCATCAGCTCGGCCAGCTGCTCCTTGTCGGTATCCTTGGTGGCGACGTGGGCCACCATCTCGCCACGGCGCATGATTGAGACCTGATCGGTAATGGCCAGGATCTCCCGCAGCTTGTGGGTGATAAGGATGATGGTTGCCCCTTGATCCCGCAGCTTCTCCAGCACCTTAAACAGGTGATCCGCCTCTTGCGGGGTCAGTACCCCGGTCGGCTCGTCGAGGATCAGGATGCGGGCGCCGCGATAGAGCGCCTTGAGAATTTCGACCCGCTGTTGCAAACCCACCGGCAGATCTTCGACCTTCTCGTGCAGCGGCACGTCGAGGCCATAATCCCGCGCCAGTTCGCCCAGCAGCTTTTCGGCTGACGCCACGCTCTGCTGAAGGTGCCAGCCGTTCTCAGCGCCGAGGATGACGTTTTCCAATACGGTGAAGTTATTGACCAGCATGAAGTGCTGGTGAACCATGCCCACCCCTGCGGCAATCGCATCTTGTGAGCCATGGGGTTTGAAAGGATTCCCGTCGATCAGCATCTCGCCTTTGTCGGCATGGTAGAAACCATAAATGATGCTCATCAGGGTGGACTTACCGGCGCCATTTTCGCCGACAATGCCGTGGATACTGCCTTTGCGAACCTTAAGGTCGATCAGCTTGTTGGCGTACACTTCGCCGAACCGCTTATCGATACCTCTTAATTCGATGGCATAGCGATCTGTCTGGTCCATGATGCAGCCCTGCGTTTCATGAAATAAGACTAAAAACCGGCCCGTGCGGGCCGGTGGTGCGTTGAGAGTCGTAGCAACTATCTAATTAGTATTTGCAGGTGTTATCGCTCATGTAGTCATGAACCTTGACCTTGCCAGCGATGATTTCAGCCTTGATGGCATCCACCTTAGCTTTCATTTCCGGGGTGATCAGCTTCTCGTTGTCCTTGTCGAGCGCCCAATCCACACCGCCTTCGGCCAGACCCAGGTTCTTGATACCCGGCTTCCACTCGCCTTTGGCAGCGTCATCCCAGGTCTGGTAAGCGGCCAGACCCACAGACTTGACCATGGAGGTCAGCATGGTGCCCGGTTGCAGGTGGTTCTGGTTGGAGTCCACACCGATGGCGAACTTGCCGCTGTCCTTCGCTGCCTGATAGACACCAATACCGGTACCGCCAGCTGCGGCGTAAACCACGTCAGCGCCCTTGGCGAACTGGGACTTGGCCAGCTCGGCACCTTTGGCCGGGTCAGCAAACGCGGCCGGGGTAGAGCCCGCCATGTTCTGGAACACTTCGATCTTCGGATTGACGAACTTGGCACCCTGCTCGTAACCGCACTGGAATTTGCGGATCAGCGGGATATCCATGCCGCCCACGAAGCCGACCTTGCCGCTCTTGGAAGCGATGGCAGCCAGCGCGCCCACCAGGAAGGAACCTTCATGCTCCTTGAAGATGACGGACTGGACGTTCGGCTTGTCGACCACCATGTCGATGATGGTGAACTGGGTTTTCGGGAATTCGGTCGCAACCTTCTCTACCGCAGAGCCCATGTTGAAACCGACCGCCACGATCGGGCCGTTGCCACGGCTGGCCAGACGACGCAGACCCTGCTCGCGCTGGGCTTCGTTCTGGGGTTCAAACTCTTTGACCTTGACGCCCTTGTCCTTGTTGTAGAGCTCGACGCCGTTACGGAACACGGCTTCGTTGAATGATTTGTCATACTTGCCCGCGGTGTCATAAATGACGGCTGGCTCGGAAGCAGCCTGAGCAGAGAGAGCAGCGAGAGTGAGGGAGGCCACAGTGGCCAGCTTGAGCACTTTAGTCACGATCGTATCCTTGATTGTTATTAAGTGAGGGAACTTGCTTGCCTGTCAGAGCAGGCTATCTAGCACGCAGGCTTACTCTAAGTCAGCCCCGATGCGGGTCAAGCAAATGATAAGGGAAAAACGTTTGCGTTAACGGTTTGAATTCTAAGCAAATAACCTTATAAGCAGTTGTTTTTTAGCTACTTTTCAGTTTTTTATGCTAACAACCAAAAGACCCAAACGACATTTCTCTTATTGTTCAGCAAGTTACTGTAAACCGTTTTCCCCTCTTATTCATCCAGCCCCCCGGCAAGCCCGTGATCCGGCTCGCAAAATCCCCACAAACCGCGCGAGCAAGGATTGGCTACAGCTGGAAACCTCCACGCCCTCCTCTCTCTGCGCCAGCCAAAAATGGCCGCACCGACTCCCCCACAAGCGCCCATCTTGCCCCTCCCCCCGAGTTTGGATTTGGTCTGGCAGGGGGGATGGCCGTATAATCCCCGCCTGTATAAATAAACAGGAGTGGTGATGGACGTTTCAACCCTGCTCGACGGGCTCAACGACAAGCAAAGAGATGCCGTTGCGGCGCCCCGCAGCAACCTGCTGGTGCTGGCCGGTGCCGGTTCGGGCAAGACCCGGGTGCTGGTGCACCGTATCGCCTGGCTGATGCAG
>Ga0247725_1000845_pt1 | contig 18515 bp, 17 predicted proteins | sample OKSTACKMCFT3sol_FD_183021 | JGI IMG/M metagenome (GOLD analysis project Ga0247725, IMG submission 183021) | Subsurface sediment microbial communities from gas well in Oklahoma, United States - OK STACK MC-FT3-sol | ecosystem: Environmental > Terrestrial > Deep subsurface > Rock core/Sediment...
TGGTCAACTCGGCGAGCAAGGCCAGCTGGGGCTTCGAGGACCGCGACGCGTGCATCCGCATCCCCGAGTCGGACGGCAAGAACCTGCGCATCGAACACCGCCTGGCCGGCGCCGACGCCAACCCCTATCTGGTGCTGGCGGCCATCCTCAGCGGCATGGAGCACGGCCTGGAGCAGGGCCGCGAGCCGATCCCCTCGCTGAACGAAGACCGCAGCAGCGGCATCGGCTTCCCCAAAGACATGCTGACCGCGGTGGCGGCCATGGCCAGCCACGAAGTGGTGAAGGAGAAACTGGGCAGCGAGTTCGTCTTCGTCTACTGCGAGAACAAGCGCCAGGATCACCTGCAATTCATGCACGACATCAGCGCGCGGGAGTATCGCTGGTTCCTGTGATAGCTGTCGGACCCAATTGATCGGCATGCGCTCTGCTGATAAGTTGCGCTCCACGCCGGTGTAGCTCAGTTGGTAGAGCAGCGCATTCGTAATGCGAAGGTCGCAGGTTCGACTCCTGTCTCCGGCACCATTAAACAGATTCCTGCAGTGCCAAGCAGTGTCATGAACCTCTTAAGAAGCCCGCCTAGTGCGGGCTTTTTGTTTCATGCGGTGCCATTCAGTCTCATCCAAGCGCTTGTCTTCCGAGTACCTCCGCGAGTACCTTTGGATTGTTCAATAATCTATGGGTACTCAGCATGCCATTGACGGCTCTGCAGGTGAAGAATGCTGCACCACGCGAGAAGGACTATGGCCTTGCAGATGGCGGCGGTCTGTTCCTCTGGATTCGTGCGGCAGGTGGCAAGTCCTGGCGCTTCCGATTCCGCCTGGATGGCAAGCAGTCGCACATTTCCTTTGGCACTCTCGACAAGGTGACGCTCGCACAGGCAAGGCAGCTTGCTTTTGACGCTCGCCAGCTAGTGGCGCAGGGGCGGCATCCTGGGCTTGAGCGGAAGGTTGCGCGCGCCCAAGCGGCAATATCTCGCGCCAATACATTCAAGAGCCTTGCGTTGGAGTGGCATCAGCATAAGTCGTCGCGCTGGTCGGCAGGTTATGCCGGTGACGTTATGGAGGCTTTCGAGCTGGACATATTTCCCCAGGTGGGGAACTTGCCGCTAACCGAAATCAAGCCTATGCACTGGCTACAGGTTTTCCGTCGCATCGAGGCGCGCGGAGCCCTGGAGAAGCTGCGCAAGGTTCGGCAACGTTGCCAAGAGGTTTACCGTTTCGCGATTGCCACGGGACGCGCTGAGTACAACCCAATCGCGGACGTGGGAGGGGCGCTGCAGACCCCTACGTCCCGACACTACCCCTTCTTGCCCATTGCTGAAGTTCCGGAGTTGATACGCAGCATTCAGGCGTGTCCGGGGCATGACGTCGTAAAGATCGCTACCCGTCTGCTAATTCTGACAGGGGTACGAACGGCCGAGCTGAGAGGGGCACCATGGACTGAGTTTGACCTCGATAAGGAACTCTGGCTGATCCCCGCTGCGCGTATGAAGATGCGCCGTGCTCACCTTGTCCCGCTCTCCAGGCAGGCGGTCGCCGCGTTGCGTGAACTGCAAGGCATCACTGGCGGCTACACGCTGGCATTCCCGGGCCGTAACGACCCAGCAAAACCTATGAGCGAGGCTGCCATCAACCAACTGTTGAAGCGTTCCGGCTATGACGGGCGCGCTACTGGTCATGGATTTCGCCATACGATGTCAACCACCCTGCACGAACAGGGGTACCCCAGCGAGTGGGTCGAAACCCAGTTAGCGCATGTGGACAAGAACAGTATTCGCGGCACCTACAACCATGCTCAATATCTGGAGGGGCGACGAGAGATGCTGCAATGGTATGCCAACCACCTGGATGAGCTGCATGACTAGCCCTCAAGCCGCCCCCATTAAGCGCCGGCCACTTGTCACGCGTTGTGATCCGCTTCGGCTGTGCGATTTCATTGGCTACTACAGGCAGGAGTTGGGCTGCAGCCATGAGGAGGCAGCCTTTGCGACAGCAGATATCTTTCGGAGGCTTGAGACTAAATATCCGCAACTGAGCGCTAACACATGCTGGGCTGCAGAGGTGCTCGACCCAACCGCTCGACGCAGCTCCCGGGGATTTCAGACCGCCCGGATCGTCAGGTACTTTGAGCTTCAGGCTCTTAGTAAGAGCAAACGCGAGCCGTTCATCTTGATCGAAGACGATCTGGACGAGGAGTTCCTTGCCTCTGATGCAGCTGTCTACTTTTCACCATCGGTGTTGACCAGGCTAATCGAGGAATATTGGAGCTGGGATCAGATACCTCGCTTCATTCACTCGGATGTATCAGGCAGTAAGCAAGGTGAAAACGCCCAACCAGTAGCAAGAGCGCACCTGAACACACGAGAGCTGCTCACTGTGCAGCGACTCACTGGGGCTCTCATGGCGATGCTTGCTGCGAGCGCCAACCAAGAGAATGCGAGGCGCACGATCTTGAACTCGACACTTTGCACAAAAGGAGTCCAGAACCAGGGGCCTTTCTCAGCCGCTCAAGGCCTTACATACATTGCCGATCGACTGGGTATCAGCGACTTCCCCGACACCGATACGGTGGCGAAATACCTTCCAGCGAAACAGGGCGAGGCATAGAACCTCGCATCTGTTTTCCCGAATTCGGTTTTTTCTGCCAGCGCGTGCCATTCAATCCAGAGCCATCTCAACAGGACTCATGGAGACCTCGAATGGCACTGGCATCCCCCTTAACTCCCGCACTGATACGCCTCCCCGGTGTTTGCACCCAGGTTGGTTTGAGCAAGTCACAGATCTATCGGCTCATCCGTAGCGGCGAGTTCCCGGCCCCGGTACGGCTTGGCCCGAATTCGGTCGCCTGGCCTGTCGAGCATGTTCAGGCTTGGATCGCAGACAAGATTCTCGCCTCAGCCGGGCAAATGCCTTGATGAATCGTATTGAGGAGCGCATTCGCGAGATTCGTCGCGGAGTTGGGAGCTCGGCCAAATCGACGCCGTTAGCATCACTCGCGCGCCAGGAGAAATCTCGCGGGGAAAGGGGCGAAGCCACTTCCCAGAGCATGTTCTTGCCCGGCTTTGCCCTCGGAGCCTTTCCCAACCACCTCAATCGGTCGAGCCTGATCGCCCCGATAGCTCGCAATAAGCGGAAAGAACACTCGAAGACCAGGATGGTGACACGCCGAGATTGCATCCTGGAGTACAGAGGAGAGCAGCTGGATGAAGCGGATGGGGACTTAATCATGGCGTTAATCGCGTTCGCCCAGCCGTTTCCGCTTGGCGACCCCGTTTTGCTGAATCGCAAACAACTGCTCAGGAAGATCAAGCGTGGTGTGATCGGCAGCTCGCAATACGAGTGGCTCTATCAAAGCATGAAGCGTTTACGCCAGGCCACTTTGTTCCTTGAGGCGCTCAAGCCAGATGGGTCTACCCGATACACGGTGGGAATGATGGAGTCATTCAACATCCTGAAGAGCCTCAGCTATGACAGCGAGACATACTGCTACACGCTCGACCCGCATTGGATTCTGATGTTCGGAAATCGGGAGTACAGCCTGATTGACTGGGGAAAGCGTTTGCAGATCCGCCGCGGGCTGGACATGGCCAAAACGCTGCAGCGACTGATCGCCACATCCTCTGACCGAGTGCAACGTTACGCCCTTGAGGGGCTAAAAGCCCAAATGGCATATGGCGGACGCCTGAGAGACTTCCGTGACAGCCTTGGTCGAGCTGTATGCGAGCTGGAGCGTCTGGAGATCATTGCACGGGGCTGTATTCAGGACAGCAGCCGGGGCAAGCCACAGTTGGTTCTATGGCTGCCTCCCTAGCGTTTTGACGCAGTGGCATAGCGCCGCGCTTCTGATGGCATAGCGTCGCTCCAGGGTGGCATAGCGTCGCGCAACAGTGGCATAGCGTCGCGCAACAGTGGCATAGCATCGCAGGGAGCGCTTATAACAATTTGATTTTATTAATAAAAAAAGAGAAAAACGGGCTACTACCTTTTACCTACCTTACTTCTACGCACAGAGCCTGTGGATAGTCTCTTCCTCCTTCGGCTCACTTGCCCAAGACGCAATGAAAGGCCTCGAAGCATGCGGCTATTCGCGTCGAACCTTATCCAGCAAAGCCACCACCTGCTCTTCCGTCATGTCTGCAAGGGCAGCTACACCAGCACGCACAACATCCGAACGAGAGGCCCGGAATCCACGCGGAATCAGACTGAGGCGATCAATTTCCTCACTGATTTGGTCTGTCAGCGAGAAGGTGACGCGCTTAAAGACCGCTGCGCTCTGTGTTGGGGGATTCGGTTTGACCATCGTGTTGCCCTGATTGTTATTTAAGAGCAGCAACTTACGTAAGTGAGGTGCGCTTTTCAACCTCTGAAGGCCCTAGCTCGGTTGATCGCACCGCGACAGACTGGCTTCAGGCCAAGCGGGCGGCATGTTGAAAACAACACACTTACGTAAGTTGCTTAAGTTAAGCGTATCGCATATGATTCCTCCACAGCAGGGCGCGCCTTGTCTGCTTGCCGGAATCTGCCAGCCGGGAGGCGCGCCATGGTTGTTGCTGAGTTCACACAGGATGCAGGGATCGTTGTTTCTAATGAGCTGCCGATCCTGGGTGAGGGCGAGTCGATCACTTTTCGTCGGTGCAGCTATAGAGGTCAGGCCTCGCTGCTCATCGAGGTACGGAGCGATGGTCGCGTAGCAGACTCAATTGTCTTTCCGGGGCTGGTCGCCGGCCGGTTTCCGATAGAGCCGTCTCAGTTGTAGGCACGTTGGCCAAGTGGAGCGGACGGTGGCTCTGAATTCGCAGTTTCACGACATTTACCTGTCCATGCCGATGGAAGCCACCTTGCTGCCCGAGCTCCAAGGCTTTTCGTATTGGGGGCGGACAGTCCACGAGATTCTTCAAGAGGTTAATCCGCGCCTCATGTGTCGGCTGGCGGAAGGCCAGAGGCTACACGCCTACATTGAGCGGAAGCAGGGCTATCTCCAGATTGAGGCTGCTCGGCTTGAACGGCAGTGGCGGCGGTTACACCCGCTGAGCATTGATGCCGGCTACCTGGCTCGCGCCAATTGGCAGCGGCACTGCAAGCTGGCTGTGCGGGAAATGCTGATCGATGAGCTCGCCAAGAGCCTGAGCGGCAGCACAGCCGATATGTAGGAATCGATCGTTCAAATCCATTGATGGCAAAGGAGTTGCGGCTATGTCGGCAGTCAGATCTTTCCTTGGGGCGGTTTGGTCGTATGGCGTTTCACTGCCGCTGTACGTGATGTGGAGCCTCATCGTCAGTTCTGTGAGAGCAGCCTTCGATTTCTTCTACCCGCGTGGCTACAGGCCGTGCAATGAGCTGGCAGATGCGTTCCTCGAGGAATGTGCCAATCGCCCCGCAGGGCAGTCCGTCCGCCTGCCCTGGGTGGATAGCTCGGCAACCCACTCGCTGGTGATGAACAACACGGGGCGCCTGCTCTCCTATGTGGCTATCGCCCGCGGCTGGTTTGGGGTGGCGGTGAAAAACTCCGGTACCCAGTATCAACCCAAGCGCACCTATCGCTACTACTACCGCCGTAGCCTGACCGGTAACTGGTTTGCCGAAATCTGGTCGGTGCCGAAGTCTGGCTTCATTGCTGCCGCGCTGGCCATTCCGTTCGTGGACATGGCGCGGGACGTGATGAGGGGGCGCACCTTCGTCAAGCAGGACTCCTTCTCCATTGGAGAGTGGGTACCGCTGCCTGGATATGAGGGGCTGATGCTGCTGATGGCTGGGCTGCTACTGGTGATCTGCTTCCTGCCTCGGGCCATCCTGGGGCGTGGCACTCACTTCGCGGCGATAGCGCCGATCAATGGCGGTGCCTTTGGTGGTTATGGCTGTGCCCAGATCATCAACTGGGCGGCTGCAATGGTGGGGCTTTCCTACCTGTGGCTGGCGATGGGTGCCGAGTGGGATGTGAGGGCAGTGGTGAGCTTCATCACCAGTGGCTTCTCGGCCTTCGCGAGCGAGTTCATGGCAAGCATGGTCGATCCGGGTCCGCAGGTTCTGCTGATGATCCCTGTCGTGATTGCAGTGGGAATCCTGTTCGGCATGGCCTGGGCGGTGATCCCGGCAGCGGCGTTCTGGTACGTCTCCCTGCGCTTCATCGCTGCGCGCAGCACCAAGGCACAGCTTGAGGCTCTGCCGTTCAACTCGACCCAGGCTGCCATGTACCTGGGTAGCGACTTCGAAAAGCTCGCCGAGCTGCGTGCGCCGCAGGTAACCCTCGGCTACTGGGTATACATGGGCCTGATGGTCGGCATCACCCTCTATCCCATCCAAGCCTGGGTGCGCTCGCTTTTCTGATCTCTCTGGACGCGCTATGCGATGAAAGCCCCACACAGTGGGGCTTTTCCCGGGCTCACTGGCTCGAAAAATCAGCACCTTAGCCGGCCTCGGCTACTGGCCCGAAGCTACCCAACCAGTTAAGGTGCGCCATCGATCACACATAGCTCGCAGGGAAGTGTCGCGGCGCCGCCTTCCCCGCACCGTGGAAGGAATACAGCGTGAACCAGCAAAACCTCGCCGACTTCATCTGGAACGTGGCCGACGTGCTGCGCGGCGACTTCAAACAGTCCATTTACGGCCGCATCATCCTGCCTTTCACCCTGCTGCGCCGGCTGGAATGTGTGCTGGAGCCGACCCGCGACAAGGTGCGCAGCCAGTACGAGAGCATGAAGGCCAGTGGCGTGGACATGGACCTGATCCTGCCGACCACCGCCGGCGCCACTTTCTACAACGTCTCGCAGTTCTCGTTGGCGAGCGTGGGCTCCACCAGTACCCGCGCCAACCTGGAAGACTACGTCGCCAAGTTCTCTGCCAACGCCCGCCAGGTGTTCGAGCACTTCGCCTTCTCCGACTGGCTCGTGCAGCTCGACAAGGCCAACCTGCTGTACCTGGTGACGCAGAAATTCGCCAGCATCGACCTGCACCCGCAAACCATCAGCAACCACGAGATGGGCCTGGTGTTCGAGCACCTGATCCGCAAGTTCGCCGAATCCGCCAATGACACCGCCGGGGAGTTCTTTACCCCGCGCGACGTGGTGCGCCTGGCCACCACCCTGGTGTTCGCCCCGGATCATCAGGCGCTCAATGGCGAAGGTGTGGTGCGCACCGTGTACGACTGCGCCGCCGGCACTGGTGGTTTCCTGTCCTCGGCCATCGAGCAGGTGGCCGAGTGGAACCCCAATGCCCGCCTGGTGCCCTACGCCCAGGAGCTGAACCCGGAAACCTACGCCATCTCCGTGGCGGACAAGCTGATCCAGCAGTACAACACTCAGAACATCAAGCTCGGCAACACCCTGTCCCACGACCAACTGCCCCATGAGCAGTTCGACTACTGCCTGGCCAACCCGCCGTTCGGCGTGAAGTGGGAGAAGGTACAGAAGCAGGTGCAGGACGAGCACAGCCAGCAAGGCTACGCCGGCCGCTTCGGCCCTGGCCTGCCGCGGGTGGGCGATGGCTCGCTGCTGTTCCTCATGCACCTGCTGTCCAAGCGCAAGCCCATCGAGCTGGGCGGCAGCCGCATTGGCATCGTGCTGTCCGGCTCGCCGCTGTTCAATGGTGGCGCCGGCTCGGGCGAGTCGGAGATCCGTCGCTGGATTCTGGAGAACGACTGGCTGGAGGCGATCATCGCCCTACCCAACGACCTCTTCTACAACACCGGCATCGGCACCTATATTTGGGTGCTGTCCAACCACAAGGAGGCGCTGCGCAAGGGTAAGGTTCAGCTGATCAACGCCAGCGCCATGCACGCGCCGATGCGCAAGAGCCTGGGCAGTAAGCGCAAGTACCTATCGGACGAGCAGATCGCCGAAATCGCCAAGCTGCACGAGGCCTTCGAGGAAGGCCCGAACTCTAAGACCTTCTCCACCACCGACTTCGGCTACCGCCGTATTACCGTCGAGCGCCCGCTGCGCCTGCGTTTCTCGGTCACCCCGGACAAGCTCGCTGCTTACCGCGACACCAAGGGTGCCGATCAGATCGAAGCCTTCGCCGCTGTGCAGGGCGAGTTCGACAACCTGCCGGCCTTCCTCAAGGCTGCCGCCATCAAGAAGCTCGGCAAGGGCGCGCTGAAGGCCGCGCTGGCTTGCTTCGGTGAACGCGACGCCAATGCCCAGCCGGTGCTGGACGACAAGGGTAACCCGCAGGCCGACGCAGACCTGCGCGAATTCGAGAACGTACCGCTTAAGGAAAGCATCGACGACTACTTCGCCCGCGAAGTGCTGCCCCATGTGCCGGATGCCTGGATCGATACCGGAAAAACGGACGCGAAGGACGGTCTGGTCGGCATCGTTGGCTACGAGATCAACTTCAACCGCTACTTCTATGTCTATCAGCCGCCGCGCCCGCTGGCCGAGATCGATGCCGATCTCAAAGCGGTGGAGGCCGAGATTGCCGCGCTGCTGGGTGAGGTCACGGCATGAGCCATTACAAACCCTATCCGGCCTACAAGGACTCCGGGGTGGAGTGGTTGGACGCTATACCAGACAACTGGGAAATCTCTCGCCTTGGCTTTGAGGCTTGGGTTAGAGCTCGTCTCGGGTGGAAGGGTTTGAAGGCTGAAGAATATGTAGATGATGGATATGCATTCCTTTCTACCCCTGACATAAAAGGGACAGAAATAGATTTTTCCGACGTTAATTTTATTACTGAAGAGCGTTATGAAGAGTCGCCCGAGATAAAGCTAGCTGTAGGTGATGTTCTTCTTGCCAAAGACGGCTCTACGCTCGGCACTGTGAATGTTGTTAGAAAATTGCCGCGCGCTGCTACTGTTAATAGCTCTATTGCGGTCATCACGCCTTTCCAAAGATTGACCTCTTTGTACTTGTATTACTTATTCAAATGCTCTTACTTGGAAAATACCATTCAGGTGCTTAAGGGGGGGATGGGAGTACCGCATCTGTTTCAGTGGGATATCAATAAATTCAAGATACCTCTGCCAGGCATGTTGGAGCAGGCTGAAATTGCAGCTCACCTCGACCTCGAAACCGCCCGCATTGACGCGCTGATTGAAAAGAAAACCCGCTTTATCGAACTGCTGCGAGAGAAGCGTCAGGCGCTGATCACCCATGCCGTCACCAAGGGCCTCGACCCCAACGTGAAGATGAAAGACTCGGGCGTGGAGTGGCTGGGAGAGGTGCCGGAGCATTGGAAAGTCAAGAAACTCAAGTATCTGCTTAAGCCTAATGGTCTGGTTCGAGGCCCATTTGGTGGAGATTTGAAGAAAGAAATATTTGTAGATGACGGTGTGAAAGTATATGAGCAAAAAAACGCCATATATCAGAGTGTAGAGCTGGGGGCGTCCTTCGTTACGGCTGAAAAATTCTCCGAGATGCTTCGGTTTGAAGTGCGTCCAGGTGATTACATAATGAGCTGCTCAGGAACAATTGGGAGAACTTATAGGGTTCCTGAGGGTGCTCCTATTGGAATAATTAACCAGGCGCTATTAATTATTAGATTTGACACGGGTGTTTCTTCTGAGTTTGCTGATTGGATTTTTGTTGCTGATTTCTTTGTCGCGCAAATTCTAGATAACTCGCAGGGTGGAGCTATGAAGAATCTGGTGGGAATGGATATATTTACATCTATTCTTTTACAGCTTCCTCCTCTAGACGAGCAGCGCTCTATTGCCTCTTATCTTCTGGTCGAGAGTAAGAGAATTGATAGCCTCATTGCTAAATCAGAACGCAGCGTTGATCTTCTCAAGGAACGTCGCTCTGCTCTGATCACCGCAGCCGTCACCGGTCAGATCGATCTGCGGGAGGTGGTATGAGCCAGGGTCGCAGCCTGCGTCTGTTTCTGGTGGACGGCACGCCCAATGGCCTGCTCACCGCCGAGATCATGAACTGGACCGGCCATGTGCTGACCGGCCCGCGTTCCAAACTGGCCGAACTGGTGCAGCGCCCCGAGTGCGCACGCACCGGTGTGTACTTTCTGGTCGGCCCCGACCCGGACAACAGCCTGCGCTCGAAGGTGTATATCGGCGAGTCGGACGATGTGGCCAAGCGCCTGAAGAGCCACAACCGTCCGGAAGAGGCGGGCGGAAAGGACTTCTGGGAGCGTGTGTGCCTAGTCACCAGCAAGGATCAGAACCTCACCAAGGCCCATGTGAAGTATCTGGAAAGCCTGCTGATCGGCATCGCCGGCAGTCTGGGCCGCTGCGAGCTGGTCAACGGTACCGCGCATGAGTACGTCAGCCTGCCCGAGTCCGACCGCGCCGATATGGCCTTCTTCCTGGACCAGATCCGCACCGTACTGCCGGTGCTGGGCTTCGACTTTTTGCGTGAGCTGACCAAGCCTTCCGCCCCGGCTACTGCCAGCACGGCAGCGCCGGTCAGCCGCTCTCCGCGTTTTAGCCTGGAGGTGCCACGCTACCGACTCAGTGCTCAAGGTCAGGAAATCGACGGCGAATTCTTCGTGCTCAAAGGCTCCAAGGCCCGCGCCGAATGGGTGGGCACCGAGCGCGGCTACCAGGGCTTGTTCAAACAACTGGTCGACGAGGGTGTGCTGGTCGCTGATGGCGGCGAGCACCTGACCTTCAGCGATGACTGCGCCTTTAGTAGTCCCAGCGCGGCAGCGGCCGTGGTCTGTGGTCGTTCTGCCAATGGTCGAACCGCCTGGGTGGTGGAAGGCACAGGGCAAACTTATGCCGCCTGGCAAGATGTGCAGGTGGGTGAAATTGAGACCAGTGCCAGCAGTGAATAGCCAGGTAGTGACTTTATTGATCGGAGGCTTGGCTTTGATACCAAGCTTGAGAGGCAACGCATGACGTTGGAACGAAACGCCGACTATCTCATCAGCCTGGTGCGTGAGCTATGCAAGCTCCCGGCTGAAACCTCATGGCTGGAGTTCAAACGCAATAATGCCGACCCGCAGGAGATCGGTGAGTATCTGGCGGCCCTGTCCAATGCGGCTGCACTGGATGGTAAGAGCAATGCCTATCTGGTCTGGGGCGTAGATGACAAGACCCACGAAATCGTGGGCACGACCTTCGTACCGCAGGCCGCCAAGAAAGGTAACGAAGAGCTGGAAAGCTGGCTGCTGCGCTTGCTAAGTCCGCGTCTGCATTTTCGTTTCCATGCGTTTGAGGTAGATGAAAAACCTTTGGTGCTGCTGGAGATTCCCAGCGCCCACAGTAAACCCACGAGTTTTGAAGGGCGCGAGCTGATCCGCATCGGGTCAAACAAGAAGCCCTTGAAAGACTTCCCCGAGCAGGAACGGGCGCTCTGGCGTGTATTCGACCGGACGCCCTTTGAGGAACTATCGGCAGCCAGTGATCTGGATGCTGCTGAAGCCCTTGCGCTGCTGGACTACCCCGCGTATTTCGATCTGCTCGGTTTGCCACTGCCGACTGACCAAGCAGGGATTCTCAGCCGCCTGCAAGAGGACGGCATGCTGCGCTGTGATCAGGCCAGGCGCTGGGAGGTTACCAATCTCGGTGCGATTCTCTTCGCCCGTGAGCTGAAGAAGTTCAAGGGCCTGGCGCGCAAGGCCGTGCGCTTGATCGTGTATGAAGGAAAGGGGCGGCTGAAGACTTTGCGTGAGCAGGTGGGGCACAAAGGCTATGCCAGTGGCTTCGAGGGGCTGATCGAGTACCTCAGCGCGTTGTTGCCGCGCAATGAGGTGATTGGCAAGGCGCTGCGCAAGGAGGTGCCGATGTACCCGGATCTGGCAGTGCGCGAGCTGATTGCCAATGCCCTCATTCATCAGGATTTCTCGGTCTCGGGTGCGGGGCCGATGGTGGAGATCTTCGAGGATCGACTAGAGATCACCAATCCGGGGGAGCCGCTGGTCGACGTGGACCGCTTTCTCGACAGCCCTCCGCGCTCACGCAATGAGGCACTGGCCTCCTTCATGCGACGGGTCGGTATCTGTGAGGAACGTGGCAGCGGAGTGGACAAGGTGGTGGTTGAATCCGAGATCTTTCAGCTGCCGCCACCGCGCTGGGAGCGACCAGATGGTTCGCTGCGCGTGGTGCTTTTTGCCCACCGGGCGCTCAAGGAGATGGACAAGCAGGAGCGCGCCCATGCCTGCTACCTGCATGCCTGCTTGCGTTACGTCCTTCGCGATCCGATGACCAATACTTCGTTGCGCGAGCGCTTTGGCATCGATGCGAAGAATAGTGCCATGGCCTCACGCATCATCAAGGATGCCCGGGAGGCGAAGCTGATCAAGCCCTATGAAGAGGGGCAGGCCAACAAGAATTCGCGCTACCTGCCTTATTGGGCCTGATGATTTATTTGACGGGTATTTGATCGGAGACCTGCCGCAAGGTGCATTGCTCCAGCGTAAGCCTTCTGTCTCGCGGGTTTGCGGTCTTGGCAGGAGCTGTTTTTTATTTGATGGGTATTTGACTGGCCGCCCGGCAGCTTCGATTACGCTGCTTTGCCAGGTCGGTAATACCCCGCAGTCCAAAGGAATGACCATGAGCCACATCCACCACGAATGCGAACTGGAACGCCATATCGTCGAGCAGCTTGAGGCTGCCGGCTGGCGGGTGGGCAAGTCTGCCGACTATGACCAGGGAAGGGCGCTATTTCCCGAGGATGTGCTGGGTTGGCTGGAAGACAGCCAGCCGCAGGCTATGGCCAAGATCCTTGCCATGAATGGCGTCGGAACTCGTGATGTGGTGCTGGATCGCCTGGTCAAGCAGCTGGAGAACAAGGTCGATGGCGGCACGGTGAATGTGCTGCGTTATGGCTTTGCCATGGCAGGTGGCGGCACTCTGGCTATGAGCCAAGCACTGCCTGAGGACGAGCGCAACGATACTGTCATTGCCCGCTATGCGGCCAACCGCCTGCGTGTAGTGCCGCAGCTGCGCTACTCGCTGGATAAGGCTGACGAGATCGACCTGGCCTTTTTTATCAACGGCATCCCGGTGGCTACGGTGGAGCTGAAGACCGACTTCACCCAGTCGGTGCAGGCCGCCATGCAGCAGTACCGCATGGACCGCCGGCCCGAGCGCAAGGGCGGCGGCCTGGAGCCGCTGCTGACCTTCAAGCGCGGCGCGGTGGTGCACTTCGCCATGAGCGACAGCGACATCCGCATGACCACCAAGCTGGCGGGGGATTCAACCTTCTTCCTGCCGTTCAACCGAGGTAACGATGGCGCTGCCGGCAACCCGCCGGGCGAGAACGGTCATTATCCGGTGAGCTACTTGTGGGAGCGGGTGCTGCAGAAGGACAACTGGCTGCACATCTTCCACCGCTTTGTGCTGCAGGAGCGCAAGGAAGCTCAGGACGTCAACGGCAAGACCTACTTCAAGGAAGGCCTGATCTTCCCGCGCTTCCATCAGTGGGAAGGCGTGACCAAGATGATCGACGCGGTGCGGGTTGAGGGGGCCGGGCAACCCTACCTGATCCAGCACAGTGCCGGCTCGGGCAAGACCAATACCATCGCCTGGACCGCGCATTCGCTGATTCGCGTGCGCCGCCCGGATGGCGAGCCGTATTTCCACAGCGTGATAGTGGTGACCGACCGCCAGGTGCTGGACCAGCAGCTGCAGGATGCCATCCAGCAGATCGAACATCAGGCCGGCGTGGTCTGCGCCATCGACCGCCAGCAGTCGAGCCTGCCCAAGAGCCAGCAACTGGCCAAGGCCATGCTCGATGGCGTGCCGATCATCGTCTGTACCTTGCAGACCTTCCCCTATGCGCAGAAGGCCATTCTCGGCGAGCAGAGCCTGCGCAATCGCCGCTTCGCCATCATCATCGACGAGGCGCACAGCTCGACCGGCGGCAGCACGGCGGATGACCTGCGCTATGTGCTGACCGGGCAGAGCGAGGCGGAGTGGGAGACGCTTTCCAAAGAGGAACGACTGTCGGTGTGGCAGAGCTCGCGCTCGCGCCCAGGCAATGCCAGTTACTTCGCGTTTACTGCCACGCCCAAGCATTCGACGCTGAGCCTGTTCGGCCGCCCGCGCAACCCGGCGCAGCCCGTCAGCACCGACAACCCGCCGGCACCGTTTCACCTCTACACCATGCAGCAGGCCATCGACGAAGGCTTCATCCTCGATGTGCTGAAGAACTACACCAGCTACGAGGTGGCGTTCAAAATCGGCAGCGAGATGGTCGATGACAAGCGCGTGGACGAGAAGAGCGCCGGGCGCAAGCTGGCCAAGTGGCTGTCGCTCAACCCGGTGAATGTAGGGCAGAAGGTCGAGCTGGTCGTCGAGCACTTCCGCAAGAACGTGGCGCACCTGCTCGGTGGCCAGGCCAAGGCCATGGTGGTGACCAGCTCGCGTGCGGCGGCGGTGAAGTACCACCTGGCGCTGGAGGATTACTGCAAGCGCAAGGGCTACGACAACGTGCAGGCGATGGTGGCCTTCTCCGGTGAGGTGCCCAACACGGATGTGCAAGCACCTAGTCTGCCGGCGGATCACCAGTTCAGTGAAACCAACCTGAACCCCGGCCTGCATGGCCGCGATATGCGCAAGGTGTTCGACACCCCGGATTACCGGGTGATGATCGTTGCCAACAAGTACCAGACTGGCTTCGACCAGCCCAAGCTGGTGGCCATGTACCTGGATAAGAAGATATCCGGCGTGGAGGCGGTGCAGACGCTGTCGCGCCTGAACCGCACCTTCCCCGGCAAGGACAAGACCTTCGTCATCGACTTCGCCAACAAAGCCGAAGAGATTCTCGCGTCGTTCAAGACCTTTTACCGCGACGCACAGGTGGCGGACATCCAGGATCCGAACATCGTCTACGACATCAAGCAGCGCCTGGATGGTATGTTCATCTACGAGCAGGCCGAGGTGGAGGCGTTCGGCGACGCCATCGTCGATCCGAAGGTGACGCACCAGAAGCTGTTCTCGCTGACCCAGGCACCCACCGACCGCTTCAACGGCAAACTGAAGACGCTCAACGACGCCATCGACCAGTGGGAAAAGGCCTGGGAGAAGGCTCACGACGAGGGCAACGACAAGGACATGGAGTACGCCGACGTCCAGCGCTCGGAGTACTGCAAGGCCCGCGACGAGCTTATGATCTTCAGCGAGAGCCTGACCAAGTTCGTGCGCAGCTACGAGTACATCGCCCAGCTCATCGATTTCGGCGACCCGAGCCTGGAGGCCTTCGCCAGCTATGCCAGCCTGCTGCGTAAGCGGCTCAAGGGCATTACGGCGGAGCAGGTGGATCTCGGCGACCTCAAGCTCAGCCACTACAAGATCAAGAAGAGCGGCAACCTCAGTGGCGTTGGTGTGCAGGCGGAAACGCCTGGACTCTACGGCATGACCGACAACGGCCTGCGCGATGCCCGTGACCGCGAGAAGAAGTACCTCACCGAGTTGATCGAGAAGCTCAACAACGCCTTCGGCAAGGACATCACCGACACCGACCAGGTGGCGTTTGCCGTGCACGTTTCCGAGAAGCTACGCGCCGACAGCGTGGTGATGGCCCAGGTGCAGAACAACACCATGGAGCAGGCCATGAAGGCCGACCTGCCCACGAAAGCCATCTCCGCCATCGCCGCCGCCATGAACAGCCACACCAGCATGGCGACCAAGCTGCTCAGCGACGAGTCGACGCGGGATGTGTTCCTGACGGTGGTCTACGAGTTGCTGAAGAAGGATGCGGGGGCGGATTTGCTGGGTGCGGCGCGAGATTGATTGCGTAGGCGCGTGCCCTGCTGGCTTGGTCTGGTGATGAAAGGCTGGTTCCCCGAGCCTACGGATCAGGTCATCCATGGCAGCTGTTTCTCATGCGCTGTGTGAATCAGCCACTCACGGTTTGCATTCGCCCAACCCTTAGCGTCGTCATCGATAGCTAGGTAGCAATCCGTCGAAATCGAGGAACAGCAGTCGCTTCATGAATGAGGCCATGCACGGCGGGATTTCATAGCGTGACGGAGCTAACCTGCCAATCATTGCCATTTAATGGCAATGATTGGCAGGTTATGGCGCAATCGTGGGTCTTCGTGAAGTAATTACATGGCAATCATTGGCAATGATTGGCTTTCATTGCCAATGATTGCCATCCATTCGGCTGCCAGCAGCTATCTCGCTCACACCTTAGTGCGGCTCTTCGCTTACTAGGGCTGATCTGCCGATAAATGTCTTCGAGGCTGGCCGAATTGCCGTGTTCAGGTGGCATAAATGTCGCTGTATCACAGGCTGAACGCTATTGGTGTATCACACGTTGCACGTGGTCCCTGTATCACACGCTGCACGCTCAAAAATCAGTTCGAGACTATTACGGGTAGACAAATAGGGTGATACACCGAGGCCTGAAAATGGCCGCTCAGCCTAGTAATGAGATCGGGTTTACGTGTCGATACCGGCTGTAGAGTTTGTGTTGCCGGCAGTGAGGCGAAATCCGCGAATCCATCGACCCAATGCCCGGCCACACGGACTACAAAACGAACCCCTCGGCCAGCTGTGTCAGCAGTTCCTCGACGAGCCAGGCACCTGCCGTAGATGTCAGCATCTGCATTGGTGAGTTGCCGGAGAACCTGTCTTGGGGCTTCGAGAGCCAGCGCTGCGCCTTATCACGAGAGCCAAAAAGGATCTCGGCCACCACGATCGCATGCACGACGCGAAAGAGTCGGTCGCTCTCATCTGCTGACAGTCGATTATCTGGTGAGGCGTCCGGAGCCTTAATTCTGTCTGTTGGGCGTTGCTCTTGCCCAAGGGCTGGCGTGACTTGCTCACACGCATGGGCATTGATGTCACCGTTCCTGAGCAGCGTTGCCAAGTGAGCTACAGGGATGCCGTTGATCATGTGCGAATGCACGTCTACATCAGTTGCATGCTCTGGTAGGCCTAGCAGCCTCGCCCTGCGTTGGCGGTAATCATCCGCCTGGATTCCTAAAAGCATGGAGCACCTCAGATGGCAGAAATCACGCGTCCTACGTAAGCAAGCTCGTTGCGCTGGATATCAAGAGGCTCGTGCAAGTCGGGCAGCAGCGGGTGCAGTAGCTGCTGAGACTCACCCGGATGCTCGACCCTGCCGATATAGGCTGTGCCAGCCTTGTGGCTGAGGTAGCAATGGATCTGATCCCGCCGCTCGTAGAAGTCGTCGACGTTCATCGCGTACACATCGGTGCTGATCAAGAACAGCATCGCCGTGTGATGTACTCGATAACCAGGCCTCAGCCAGAATCCGCGCTTGCGTACGACCTTGCCAGGCGGCACCTCCAGATATTCCGCGCAGCTCGGGACGGCCCCTTGATCCAGATAGGGCCCAATCTGTGTCGCCATCAGCACAGGGCATCCGCTATAGGTGCGTTCTCGGTTTCGCATGAGTCCCTCACTATCGGAGCTTTCGGTGAAAGGCTAAAGCGTTGCTATTCGCTCACAGCTAGGTGCTTTGGTCGCCCCCCAAGCCCCCGTGAACAGTCTTATCACTGGGGGCGAGAGACGTTGCTTTCATCCAGGTAATCACGCCACCGATGATGAGGCTGGCGATTGCCGCCAAAGGAAAAGGAATCATCCTGGTGAGCAGAACGAGGGCGAGCGCGCCGGCAGTGCCGCCTCCGGCAATTGCCCCAAGCAAAGGGGTTCTGCGAAACGCAGCGATGAGGCAACAAATGCAGTCAACCAAGAGCAGCAGCGCGCCAAGACAGAGCACCTCCAGTTCGGTTTCGATCACGCTTTGCTGGCCTGTTGGCGATACTTGTAGAGGGTGCTTCGGCTGATCTTCAGCGCCTTGCATATCTCGTCGGGCGTACGATTCTGATCACCTGCCAGGGCTTGTATCGCAGCAATCGTTTCTGGCGGCACACCAGGCCGCCCGCCTTGCCGCCCCCTGGCACGTGCCGCTTCGAGGCCGGCAAATGTGCGTTCTCGAATCAGGTTTCTCTCGAACTCCGCCATCGCAGCGAAAACATGGAAAACCAGGCGGCCGGCAGCGCTGGTGGTGTCGATCTGTTCCTTCAGGCTTTCAAGGCCCACGCCAGTGGATTCGAGGTTGGCAGTGAGGCGCAGCAACTCGGACATCGAGCGGCCGAGGCGGTCAAGCCGCCAGACAACCAGAACATCGCCGGATCTTGCAAATGCCAGCGCTTCATCAAGACCGGGGCGCGATGCTTTGGCACCACTCATCTTGTCGCTGAAGATCCGCTCGCAACCGGCAGCAGTCAGAGCGTCATGCTGAAGATCGAGCTGCTGATCATCCCGTGATACTCGCGCGTACCCAATCTTCATTGTCCGAATTCTCGTCAGCATGGGATGTTTACGTATTTTGATTTAAAGACGAGTTTAAATCAATCGTAAGTGCTGACTATTGGGCGTCGAGATGTCGTTTTCAGAAGACGGCTGCACTGAACGTCAGAAGCCGACTGCACTATAGCAGCGGAGGGGTTGGATCCATCAGGCAACGACGGGCTGCTGCCGGCCCAGAGTGTGTAAAAACACTTTCGCATCTTGGGTGCCTCAGCCCAGTGCTCCTGGGCGAGGCGGTTTCCCAAGCAAATAGCCGCGATCAGCGCCAATAGCGCGTCAGAGCGTTTATGAAGCGCTTTGGCACCTCTTGGAGCAGCAAAAGCTGGGGCTTTTTA
>Ga0247725_1000846_pt1 | contig 18495 bp, 18 predicted proteins | sample OKSTACKMCFT3sol_FD_183021 | JGI IMG/M metagenome (GOLD analysis project Ga0247725, IMG submission 183021) | Subsurface sediment microbial communities from gas well in Oklahoma, United States - OK STACK MC-FT3-sol | ecosystem: Environmental > Terrestrial > Deep subsurface > Rock core/Sediment...
GCCGATCATCGCCTCGGCCAGCTCGCGGCTCTCGCGCAGCGGCTGGCCCCAGAAGGAGCCGACCAGGTAGCAGTTCTGTCCGAGCAGGCGGTTGGCCAGGCGCCCGGTGCGCTCGGCGGCCTCCAGCACCTGGCGGCCAAGCACCCGCACATGGTCGTGCGACACCTGCGAGCCGGCGCCGCCCCACAGGCCGAACAGGGTGCGGAAGCGCAGCTGCGGGTCCGCCACCGTGGCGGCCAGCGCCTCGGCACGGGCGAAGGCGGCCAGGGTGGTGGGCGCGCCGTAGCCGTCGGCGGAGTTGAGCACCGTGCCCAGGGCCAGCTGCAGCTCCAGTTCTAGGCTGTCGCGTTCGGCGCCGGCCGGCAGCTCGGCCAGGCAGGCCAGGGCGCGCTGCAGGCAGTCGGCGGCCTCGCGGTTGGCCGAGAGGCGCCGGGCGTTGGCGGCGGCCCGCTGCCAGTGCGGGATGGCCTCGGCGGCCAGGCCGGCCTCGGCCAGGTGATGGGCGAGCTGGGCCGGCGCCTGCCGGGCCCGGGCCGGGAAGCGCTGCAGGAGGATCTCGGCGATGCGCCCATGGCTGCGCCGGCGCTGGGTACGGGTCTGCGACAGGTAGGCGGCCTGGTGGATCAGTGCGTGCTTGAACTGGTACAGGCTCGACTGCCGGCCGGGGTTGACCAGGCCGCTGCGCAGCAGGTCCTTGAGGTGGCCGTGCAGCAGCGCCGGGTCGCCCTCGTGCAGTGCCTCGAGCAGTTCGATATGGAACTCGCGGCCGATGCCGGCGGCCAGCTGGGCGGTGGCGCGGGCGTCGCCGAGCCGGTCGATGCGCGCCATCAGCAGGTCGTTGAGGGTCAGCGGCAGGCCCTGCTGGGCGTCGTCGCTGGCCGCCCACTGCACCAGTTCCTCGATGAACAGCGGCACCCCGTCGGCCAGCGCCAGCACCCGCTGCAGCTCGCCGCGGTCGAGGCCCTCGGCCAGCCCGGCGACCATGCCGCGGGCCAGCTCGGTACTCAGGTGCGGCAGCTCCAGGTGGTGCGCGCCGGCATCGATCCAGGGCTGCGCGGCGAACTCCGGGCGCGCGCTGAGCAGCAGCAGCAGCGGGCGCTGCTGCGGCTCGCGCAGCAGGCGCTCGAACAGCTGCAGGGTCGAGGAGTCGGCCCAGTGGGCGTCCTCCAGCACCAGCAGCAGCGGTTGCTGGCGGTTGGCGCGGACGATGGTCAGCAGGGCCTCGTGCATGCGCTCGCGCCACAGCTCGGTGGGCATCCCGTGCACCGGCGAGGTCGGCGGCAGCGGCAGGTCGAGCAGGTCGGCGATCAGGTCGCGGCCCTCGGCGTCGAGGTCGAACACCCGCAGCACCTCGTCGAGCCGCTGGTAGCGCTGCTCCGCAGTGGTGTCCGGGCGGAAGCCAGCCAGGCCGCGGATCAGTTCGGCGCAGGGGTACAGCGGGTCGCTGCGGTGCGGCTCCAGGCAGCGCAGCTCGACCTGGCGGCCGGGCAGGGTGACCGGCAGCCGCTTGCCCAGCTCGTGGATCAGGCGCGACTTGCCCACCCCCGGGTCGCCCGACAGCAGCAGGCCCTGGCTGCGCCTCTCCTCGTGCACCCGCTGCCACAGCGCGAGCAGCTGCTGCAGCTCGGCGTCGCGGCCGACCAGCGGGGTCAGCCGCGGCTGCGCGGCCAGGCGGTGGCGCGCCGCGCTGGCCGCCTCGGCGCGGTAGATGGTGCCGGCGCTGGCGCCGGTGCCGAGCAGGCACAGCTGCAGCGGCAGGCAGCGGAAGTAGCCCTGCACCAGGCGGAAGGTGGCGCTGCTCAGGGTCACTTCCTGGTAGCCGGCGAGCTGGCGCACCTGGATCGCCAGGTCGGAGGTGAAGCCGGTGGCATCGGGCATCTGCTGGCCCGGCGCGGTGACGATCTGCCCGGTGTGCAGGCCGCAGCGCACCTGGGCCGGCTCGCAGGCGGCGGCAAGCGACAGGGCGGCCTGCACGGCGATGCGCGCGGCGTCCTCGCGCGCCTGGGGGTAGCCGAAGTAGGCCAGCAGGCCGCCGCCGTGGGCCTGCACCAGGTAGCCGCCATGGGCGCGGATCACCTGGGCGCACTGCGCCTGGGGCTCGGCCAGCAGGGCCAGGGCCTCCTCGGGGTCGGCGCTGACACCGGTGGAAATCTCGCAGTACAGTACGGTGACCTGGCGCAGCTCGGCCGGCGGTGGCGGCAGCGCCACCGTACGCGCCGGCGCCGGGGTGGGCGCCGCACCCAGCTCGCCGCGGCTGATGCGCTGCTGCAGGGCCTGGCATTCCCTGCTCGGGTGCACGCCCAGTTCCTTCCACAGCTGGTTGCGGAAGCTCTCGTACTGCGCCAGGGCGGCGGCGCTCTGGCCGTTGCGGCTGAGCAGGCGCATCAGGCGCTGCTGGCCGCTCTCCTGCCAGGGGTCGAGTTCCACCAGGCGGCGGGCGTGGGGCAGGGCGCGCTGCAGTTCGCCGTGCTGTTCGAAGTGGTTGCTCAGGTGCTCCAGCAGGGCCAGGGCGTGGCAGCGCAGCGACTCGCGCTGCAGCAGCAGCCAGTCCTCGAAGTCCGGGCAGTCGGGCAGGTCGAGGCCGGCGAGGAAGTCGCCGCGGTACAGCGCCACCGCTTCCTCCAGTTCCGCGATGCAGCTGGGGCACTGCTGGCAGGCCGGGTTCGCGCTGCAGCGCTGCGGCGTCTGGCGAAAGCGCAGGGCGTCGATGCGCCCGGCGGGCAGGAAGCGCAGGCTGTTCTTGCCGGCAGCGAACAGTTCCAGGCCGGTCGGCGCCTCCAGCACCCGGCGCAGGTCGGACAGGGTGCGCCGCAGGTTGCCGCGCCAGGTGCTGGCCGGGCTGGACTCCCAGAGCAGGGCGGCGAGGGTCTCGCGGCTGTGTTCGCGCGTGTGCTCCAGGCTCAGGTAGGCGAGCAGGGCGCGCATCTTGTCGTAGTTGAAGCCGTCCAGCGGCTGGCCGTGCCAGAGGGCGGCGAAGTTGCCGAGCAGGTTCAGCTGCAGTGGCGTGGCGGAGGTGACAGCATCCATGTCGGGGCTTTCCCGGCCGGTGGGCTCGGGCTCTGGGCGGGTGGGGCAGATCCGGTTCTGTTGTACGGTATGCTGGCCTTGTCGTTCGCGCATCCCGCCGCCCATTCGGGCGGTGTCGGCCATGACCGCGACGCTATTCTGCCACCGAAGCGGCGCGCGGCGACAGCCACGCCGGGCGCCCGCCACAGCACAGGGACGTAAGCATGTCATCGAGCCAGCTGCAGCGCACGGGAGGGCGGCCATGCCGCTAGGCGTCCGGATCTTCCTGGTGTACTTCCTGTTCGTCGGCCTGGCCGGCTGGTTCGTGCTGAGCACGGTGATGGACGAGATCCGTCCCGGCGTGCGCCAGTCCACCGAGGAGACCCTGGTGGACACCGCCAACCTGCTGGCCGAGATCCTGCGTGACGAGGTCAAGAGCGGCCAGCTGGCCCAGGGCCGCCTGCCGGCGCTGCTGGAGTCCTATGGCCGGCGCCAGCCGCAGGCGCAGATCTGGGGCGTGGAGAAGCGCGCGGTGAACCACCGCATCTACGTCACCGATGCCCGCGGCATCGTCCTGCTCGACTCCAGCGGCGTGGCCGTGGGCCAGGACTACTCGCGCTGGAACGACGTCTACCTGACCCTGCGCGGCCAGTACGGCGCGCGCTCGACCCGCGAGGACCCGGCCGACGAGGACAGCTCGGTGATGTACGTGGCGGCGCCGATCAAGGATGGCGAGCGGATCATCGGCGTGGTCTCGGTGGCCAAGCCGAACCAGTCGCTGCAGCCCTACATCGAGCGCTCGCAGCGGCGCCTGGGCGGGCTCGGCGCCGGGCTGATCGGCCTCGGCCTGCTGGTCGGCGGGGTGTTGTCCTGGTGGCTCAGCGGCTCGCTGCGCAAGCTCACCCGCTACGCCCAGGCGGTCAGCCAGGGCCAGCGCGCCGAGCTGCCGGCCCTGCGCGGCGGCGAGCTGACTCAGCTGGCCCAGGCGGTGCAGAAGATGCGCACCGAGCTGGAGGGCAAGGCCTATGTCGAGCAGTACGTGCACACCCTGACCCACGAGCTGAAGAGCCCGCTGGCGGCCATCCGCGGCGCCGCCGAGCTGCTCGAGGGCGAGATGCCGGCCGAGCAGCGCCAGCGTTTCGTGGCCAACATCGCCAGCGAGGGCGCGCGCCTGCAGCAGCTGATCGAGCGCCTGCTCAACCTGGCCCAGGTGGAGCAGCGCCAGGGCCTGGAAGAGCGCGTGGCGATAGCGCTGCATGACCTGGTCGACGAACTGCTGCAGGCCCAGGCGGCGCGCATCCAGGCCGCCGGGCTGCGGGTGGAGAACGCCATCCCGGCCGCGCTTGGCGCGCTGGGCGAGCGCTTCCTGCTGCGCCAGGCGCTGGCCAACCTGCTGGACAACGCGCTGGACTTCAGTACCCCCGGCGGCCAGCTGCGCTTCACCGCCCAGCTGCAAGGGGGCGACGTGGAGCTGGCGCTGTTCAACCAGGGCGAGGCGATTCCCGAGTACGCCCTGCCGCGTCTGACCGAGCGCTTCTACTCGTTGCCGCGCCCCGCCAGCGGGCGCAAGAGCACCGGTCTGGGGCTGAATTTCGTGCAGGAGGTGGCGCTGCTGCACGGCGGCGCGCTGGCCCTGGCCAATGTCGCCGGCGGCGTGCGTGCCAGCCTGCGCCTGCCGGCCGCCTGAACGATCCGCGAACGCTGCGGCGCCACAGTGCGGCTCCCGATCCCTGCCGCTCAGGAGCCGCCCGATGATCCGCCCGCTGTCGTCCCTCGTCCTCGTCACCCTGCTCGCCGGCTGTGCCAGCGCCGAGCAGAACCAGTTGCTCGGCGACATGCTCAGCCGCGCCATGCAGGAAACCTCGCTCAGTGGTGCCGACCAGGGTCTGGCGGTGAAGACCGTGCAGGTGGCGGCGCAGGGGGCCGGGCAGGCCAGCAGCGCGGCGCGCAGCGAAGGCGCCGATAGCGGCAGTGCCGCCGCCGAGCCGGCCGCCGACGCCGAAGCGGACTGGTAGTGCGCCTGCCGTCGCTGCAGGCGGTCGGCCTGCTGCTGGCGCTGGGTGCCTGGGGCAGCGCCTGGGCAACCGTCGCGGTGCCCCTGCTCGACGCGCCCGGCTCGGTCGGCGTCGCCCGCTTGGATATCCAGGGCCGTCCGTTGCCCCAGGCCGAGGTGCCGCGCCTGCGCGCGCGCCTCGACGACCTGCTGGCGCAGCTGCGGCAGACCCCGGCGCTGGCGCCCCTGCGCGGCTTCGCCATCGACCAGGGGCTCGGCCTGTTCGAGCAGGACGCCGGGCTGCCCGGCGCGCCGGCGATCGGCCAGGCGCTGCTGCTGGTGCGGCGGGTCGATCCGGCGCGCAGCGAGCCGGCCGCGCAGGGCGGCTGGCGCGGCTATGGCGAGGGGCCGGGCATAGTGCTGCGGGTCAACGACCCGCGCGCGCTGTTCGGCTACCCGGTGGGCCGGGATGCGCTTGGCGACTACTACCAGGTGGCGGTCAAGCCGCGGCGCCTGCAGGGCATGCCGGTGCTGCAGGTCGGCAACAAGGATGTGGTGGTGGTGCACAAGCCGGGGCGCAAGCCGTTCACCCATGTCAGCCGGCAGCGTTATCTCGAGGGCCTGCTGGCCAGCGAGCGCGAGCACCTCGCCGGGCTGCAGGAGCAGCTGGCCGAGGCCGGCGATGCCGAGAGCCGCCAGCAGCTGCAGCAGTTCATCCGCCAGTGGCAGGGCACGGTGGCGCAGAAGCAGGCGCTGCTCGACGGCATGGGCGAGGCCGAGCGGCGCGCGCCGACCTGCCAGAGCAGCAGCCAGCGCCTGGGCCAGCTGTTCGCCGCCTGCAGCGACCCCGGCGCGGTCTACTACGTCAGCCCCGCCGCCGACTACTTCCAGGCGGGTCTGCCGGCCAGCAGCGTGCAGCTGCTGACCCTGAGCGTGGTCAACAAGGGGTTTCTCAACGACCACACGCTGGGCCTCAAGGTGCGCCAGGCCGTGGCCCAGCTCGATCTGCCGGCCCTGCAGCGGAGTCTCGACTGAGCTGCGCTATGCTTCGTCACAGGCGGGGCCGGCCGGCGGGCTGGCAGGAATCCTGCTTGATGGGGAACGACCACAGCCCGGGGAGGCGATGCATGAAGACCGTTGCAGAACTGCTTAGAACCAAGACCAACGCCTATCTCTACAGTATTTCGCCAGACAGTTCGGTGCTCGACGCGGTCAAGCAGCTGGCCGAGAAGCGCATCGGCGCGCTGGTGGTGACGGCCGGCGGGCGCCTGGTGGGCATCGTCAGCGAGCGCGACTACGTGCGCAAGCTGGCCGAGCTGGAGCGCGCCGCGTTCGATGCCAAGGTCAGCGACATCATGACCGCCGAGGTGATCACCGTCGGCCCGCGCGACAGCGTGCAGCACTGCCTGCAGCTGATGACCGAGCGCCGCCTGCGCCACCTGCCGGTGGTCGCCGAGGGCGAGCTGATCGGCCTGCTGTCGATCGGCGACCTGGTCAAGCAGACCATCGACGACCAGGCCAGCCTGATCCAGCAGCTGGAGCAATACATCCGCGGCGAGTGACCAGTCGGCCCTGTGTCGTTGCCGGCAGCCCGAGGAGGCTCATTTACACAGCGTAAACTCCGCGCCTTCGGCTGCCTTCGCCTAGCCCGGCTCCAGCCCGCCTCGTGGTTGGTTCCACACAAACTCCACACAGTCTCCACATTTCGCGCACGGCGCCGCCACGGGCGCCGTCGAGACTCTCCCCACGGTCCAACCCAAGGAGAGTCCCATGAACCGCAATCTGCTGATCAAGCTCGGCGCCATCGCCGCGCTGATCTTCCTGCTGATGATCCCCATCCTGATGATCGACGGCATGATCGAGGAACGCCAGAGCCTGCGCGACGGCGTGCTGGAAGACATCGCGCGCAGCTCCAGCTACAGCCAGAAGATCACCGGCCCGCTGCTGGTGGTGCCCTACCGCAAGACGGTGCGCCAGTGGAAAACCCACGCCAAGACCGGCGAGCGCTACCTGGAGGAGGGCGAAGCCAGCGGGCGCCTGTACTTCCTGCCGGAGCGCCTGGCCCTGGGCGGCGACATCAGCACCGAGCTGCGCGCCCGCGGCATCTACCAGGCGCGCCTGTACCACAGCAACAGCCGCCTGGCCGGCCACTTCGCCCTGCCGGCCAACTTCGGCGTGACCGAGGACCTCGGCGACTACCGCTTCGGCGAGCCCTTCGTCAGCGTCGGCATCAGCGACATCCGCGGCATCAAGAACAACCTGGTGCTGCAGCTGGGCGAGCGCCGGCTGCCGTTCCAGCCGGGCAGCGCCGACCCGCTGCTGGGCGCCGGGGTGCATGCGCCACTGCCGCTGGCCGTGGCGGACACCCACCAGGCGCAGCGCCTGGAGTTCGCCTTCGACCTGCTGCTGCAGGGCACCGGCCGGCTCGACATCGCCCCGGTCGGCCGCGAGACCCTGGTCGACCTCAGTGCCGACTGGCCGCACCCGAGCTTCGTCGGCGAGTACCTGCCGAGCGAGCGCGAGATCACAACCACGGGCTTCTCCGCGCGCTGGCAGACCAGCTTCTTCGCCACCAACATGGAGGAAGCCCTGGCCGCGTGCACCAGCGGCGGCGAGTGTCACGCCTTCGAGAGCCGCCAGTTCGGCGTCAGCTTCGTCGACCCGGTGGACCAGTACCTCAAGAGCGACCGCGCGCTGAAATACGCCCTGCTGTTCATCGCCCTGACCTTCGCCGGCTTCTTCCTCTTCGAGGTGCTCAAGCGCCTGGCCGTGCACCCGGTGCAGTACGGCCTGGTCGGCCTGTCGCTGGCGATGTTCTACCTGCTGCTGCTGTCGCTGGCCGAGCACATGGCCTTTGCCCAGGCCTACGTGCTGGCGGCCGCGGCCTGCGTGCTGCTGATCGGCTTCTACGTCAGCCACGTGCTGCACAGCTGGTTGCGCGGCGCCGCCTTCACCGCCGTGCTGGCCGGGCTCTACGCCATGCTCTACGCCCTGCTGTCCGCCGAGGACTATGCCCTGCTGATGGGCTCGCTGCTGGTGTTCGGCCTGCTCGCCACGGTGATGCTGCTGACCCGCAAGCTGGACTGGTACGGCCTGGGCAAGCCGGCCGCCGCCTGATATCGACCGGGCTCGGCGGCTGCCGCGCCCCCCTGCGAGGAGATCGCCATGTTTCGTCTGTTGCTGCAGTTCTGCGCCTGCTTCGCCCTCGGCCTGGTGGTGGCCGGGCTGCTGCTGATCGGCCTGATGTTCTTCGGCCAGTTCGACCTGATCCACGGCCTCAACTTCACCGGCCGGCCGCTGGCCTGGCTGGCCCTGCAACTGCTCCCGGCCGGCTTCTGGGCGGACCTGACCGGGCTCGCCGACGCCGCGACCAACCCCCATGTGCAGTCCTTCCTGCAGCTGTGCGCGGCCCTGGGGCAGGTGGCCCTGCTGCTGGCCGCCGGCTTCTTCCGCCTGTGGTACCGGCCATGAGCGGGCATCTGGGCCTGCGCGAGGAAGCGCGCCGCGCGCACCTGCTGGCGCGGCGCATCGCCCGCCTGTTCCCGCGCGCGCCTCAGGCGGGGGCGCTGGCCTGCATCGAGGGGCGCCGCTCGACCTCGGCGAACCAGGCGGCCAGGCCGGGGTAGCGCTGGCGCCAGCCCTGCTGCGGCTGGCGCAGGTCGAGGTAGCCGAGGGCGCAGGCCAGGCCGATGGCGGCGATGTCGAAGCGGCTGTCGATCTCGGCCAGGCAGTCGTGCTCGAAGTAGGCCAGGCTGCGCTCGATCTTGTCCCGCTGTGCGTCTTCCCAGAGGTCCCAGCGCTTGTCCGCGGGGCGCAGGAAAGTCTCGTAACGCAGCAGCACGGCGGCGTCGAGGATGGCGTCGGCCAGCGCGGCCAGGCTCAGGCGGCGCCAGCGTGCATGGCCGGCCGGCGGGATCAGCGGCTCGCCGACGTGCTGGGCGTCGAGATAGTCGAGGATCACCCGGCTGTCGTAGAGCAGCGAGCCGTCGGCCAGGCGCAGGACGGGGATCTTGCCCGCCGGGTTGCCCTGCAGCACCGCGCTGCTGGGGCTCACCGGGGTCAGCTGCACCTCGTGCAGGGCCACGCGGTCCTGCTGGCCGGTCTCGTGCAGCAGGACCCGCACCTTGCGCACGAAGGGCGAGGCGGGGGAGTGGAACAGGGTCATGGTGCTCATGGAGCCTCCGCGGCGTCTGTGGCTGTGTTCAGGTTGGCCCCCGGAGCCGCGCAGGGCAATGCCGAGGGTGTATGCGACCAAAGTCTAGTGGTCGATAGCGAACGGCTTGCTAGGGTCTAACCGGCTCCAGAACAAAAACAACAATCCCCGGAGGTCCCCATGTCCTTGTCCAAGCAAGAGGCAGCCGCTGCGTATTGGAAAGCCAACCTGCGCCTGATGCTGTCGCTCCTCGTGGTCTGGTTCGCCGTGTCCTACGGCGCCGGCATCCTGTTCGTCGAACAGCTCAACACCATTCAGTTCTTCGGTTTTCCCCTGGGCTTCTGGTTCGCCCAGCAGGGATCCATCTACACGTTCGTGGCGATGATCTTCTTCTACGTGTGGAAGATGAATGCCTACGACCGCAAGTACGACGTCCACGAAGACTGAGGCCGCGCATGGATACCCAAACCCTGATCTACCTGATCGTTGGCGCCACCTTCGCCCTCTACATCGGTATCGCCATCTGGACCCGCGCCGGCTCCACCAGCGAGTACTACGTGGCCAGCAAGGGCGTGAGCCCGGTGATGAACGGCATGGCTACCGGCGCCGACTGGATGAGCGCCGCTTCCTTCATCTCCATGGCCGGCATCATCGCCTTCGCTGGCTACGACGGCTCGGTCTACCTGATGGGCTGGACCGGCGGCTACGTGCTGCTGGCCATGTGCCTGGCGCCCTATCTGCGCAAGTTCGGCAAGTTCACCGTGCCCGAGTTCATCGGCGAGCGTTACTACTCGCAGACCGCGCGGGTGGTGGCGGTGATCTGCGTGATCTTCATCTCCTTCACTTACGTGGCCGGGCAGATGCGCGGCGTCGGCATCGTCTTCTCGCGCTACCTGGAGGTCGACATCAACACCGGCGTGATGATCGGCATGGCCATCGTGTTCTTCTACTCGGTGCTGGGCGGCATGAAGGGCATCACCTACACCCAGGTGGCGCAGTACTGCGTGATGATCTTCGCCTACATGGTGCCGGCCATCTTCATCTCGATGATGATCACCGGTAACCCGATCCCGCAGCTGGGCTTCGGCAGCGAAGTGACCGGCACCGGCCAGAGCGTGATCGAGCGTCTCAACGGCCTGGGCGCCGAACTGGGCTTCAGTGCCTACACCGATGGCAGCAAGTCGACCATCGACGTGTTCTTCATCACCATGGCGCTGATGGTCGGCACGGCCGGCCTGCCGCACGTGATCGTGCGCTTCTTCACCACCCCGACGGTGAAGGACGCGCGCAAGTCCGCCGGCTACGCCCTGCTGTTCATCGCCATCCTCTACACCACCGCGCCGGCCGTGGCGGCCTTCGCCCGTACCAACCTGTTCACCTCGGTGCCGAACGTGGCCTACCAGGAAGCACCGGCCTGGCTGAAGACCTGGGAGAACGCCGGCCTGATCGCCTGGATGGACAAGAACCAGGACGGCGTCATCCAGTACGGCCCCGGTGCGCCCTTCGCCGGCAAGCCGGAGTTCAGTGCCGAGCGTGGCGCACACAACGAGCGCCTGCTCACCAACGCCGCCACCCCGGCAGCCAACGAACTGTATGTCGACAACGACATCATGGTGCTGGCCAACCCGGAAATCGCCGACCTGCCGGGCTGGGTGATCGCCCTGATCGCCGCCGGTGGCCTGGCCGCCGCGCTGTCCACTGCCGCCGGCCTGCTGCTGGTGATCTCCACCTCGATCTCCCACGACCTGCTCAAGAGCAACATCCGGCCCAACATCAGCGAGAAGGGCGAGCTGCTCGCCGCGCGCATCGCCGCCGGTGTCGCGGTGGTGGTGGCCGGCCTCTTCGGCATCTACCCGCCGGCCTTCGTCGCCCAGGTGGTGGCGTTCGCCTTCGGCCTGGCGGCGGCCTCGTTCTTCCCGGCCATCGTCATGGGCATCTTCTCCAAGACCATGAACAAGGAAGGGGCGATTGCCGGCATGGTGGTGGGGCTGGCCTTCACCTTCAGCTACATCGTCTACTTCAAGTTCATCGAGCCGACCGCCACCGCGGCCGACTGGTGGTTCGGCATCTCGCCGGAGGGCATCGGCACACTGGGCATGCTGTTCAACTTCGCCACCGCCATCGTGGTGGCCAAGCTGACCAGCGCGCCGCCGGAGCGCATCCAGCACCTGGTAGAGGACATCCGTGTGCCGCGTGGCGCCGGCGCTGCCATCGACCACTGAGCCCTGTCACAGACCGCGCCCCGGCTCGCCGGGGCGTTGGCATTTCAGCGGGTCATCTTCTTCACGAACACCACCACGAACAGGGCCATGGTGAAGCTGCCGGCGAACGCCTCGAAGGCGGCGATGGGGCGCGCCAGGCCGTGCGGGGTGATGTCGCCGTAGCCCAGGGTGGTGAAGGTCACCACGCTGTAGTACAGGCAGTCGAGCAGGTCGCCCAGGTTGGCCGCCCAGCCGCGCTCCAGGGCCAGGCCCAGCGGCAGGTCGCCGTGGCGCACGCCGACCAGGAAGAACAGCAGGCCGCAGACCAGGATCAGGCCGAGGGAGAACAGCACCACGTTGAGCGGCTTCTCGCCATAGCCGCAGAACAGGTCGACCAGCCAGGACAGCAGGCGTCGTCCGCTCAGGCGTGGCATCTGCAGGCGGCGCATGACCATCTCGCGGTGGAAGAACTGCCCGGCCTGCTCGAACAGGCCGGCCTTCTCCAGGCGCAGGCGCAGGTTGCGGTAGGTCTCCTCGGCTTCCTCGAACAGCTGCCGCGCGCCCGCCGCGTCGCCGCCCCGGCGGCGCTCGCGGCCGCGGCGCTCCTGGATCAGCTGGCGGTCCCAGACCACGTTGTCCAGCCGCGCGCCCTCCAGGCGCACGCCCAGCAGGTTGCAGTCGCGCAGGTCGGCGCAGTGCAGGTTGGCGCCGCGCAGGTCGGCCTTCATCAGCGAGCTGCCGCGCAGGTCGAGGGCGAACAGGTGGGCGTTCTGCAGGTCGGCGCGGTACAGGTCGGCGCCCTGCAACTCCCAGCCCTGGCGCTGGCCGTGGTTGACCAGGTCTATGCCGGCGAGGTCGGCGTACTTGAGGCGGAAGCCGTGCATCGGCTGACCGCTGCGCGCCCGTGTCTGCAGCGCCTCGGCCAGCGACCCGGCCTGGCGCCGGTCCTGGTCCGGGTCGAGCCAGTCCTGCTCGGTCACGGCCTCAGCCCTTCACATGCCGCTCCACCCAGGCGGCGTAGGCGTCGATGAACTTCTGCAGGAAGCCCTCGATGCCGGCGTCCAGCTTGCCGCCGGCATCGAAGAACTTGCCGGCGCCGCCCAGGTAGGACTCGGGCTGCTGCAGCATGTAGACGTCGAGGAAGACCATCGACTGGCGCAGGTGGTGGTTGGCGCCGAAGCCGCCGATGGCGCCCGGCGAGGCGCTCAGCACGGCGCCCGGCTTGCCGCCGAAGACGCTCTGGCCATAGGGGCGCGAGCCGACGTCGATGGCGTTCTTCAGCACGCCCGGTACCGAGCGGTTGTATTCCGGGGTGACGAACAGCAGCGCGTCGGCGGCCTTCACCTGCTCGCGAAAGCGCGTGTAGGCCTCGGGCGCCGGGCTGACGTCGATGTCCTCGTTGTACAGCGGCAGCTCGCCGATCTCGACCAGCTCCAGCTGCAGCGAGGGCGGCGCCAGTTCGGCCAGGGCCAGGGCCAGCTTGCGGTTGATCGAGGCCTGGCGCAGGCTGCCGACCAGGACGGCGACCTTGTAGGGCGTGCTCATGCGGATTCCCTCGCGGGTGGGCTGAGCTGAAACTATAGCCCCGGGCGGTTGACGCGGCCGCCGATTGCGCAGAAATTGATCAGGCGCCGGCCGCGCGAACAATGGTCATCTGCGACGCACAGACTGACCCGACAAGAACAAGTCCGATGCCTACCGAACTGCCGACAGTCCACCACTGTTGAGGAATTCGTCATGGATACATTCGATCTGTTCGACCCGCGCTACCAGCTGGAAGCCGAGGAGCCCGCGCCGGCGCCGCGGGTGCACGAGGAAATCCAGCTGACCCTGCTGTCCCTCGAACGCCTGGCCGGGCAGCTGCGCGAGCGCGTCGGCGAGCCCGAGGCGCCGCGCGGCCGGCGCCGGTCGGGCTGACCCCGGCCGGCTAGCGCAGGATCATGCAGGTGGCGGTGCCGTAGGCGTAGAGGGTGCCGTCCTCGTCGCGGATGCTGCCTTCGGAGATGACCAGGCGCGAGCTGACGTTGATCACCTTGCCTTCGGCGCGCAGCGTGCGGTTGAAGGGGATGGCCTTGCTCATCTTCACGTTCAGCTCGATGGTGCCGTAGCTCTCGCCCGCGCCGAGGGCGGTGTGGGTGGCGCAGCCGGTCACCGAGTCCAGCACGGTGGCGGCGAAGCCGCCATGCACGCCGCCCAGGGGGTTGGTGTGGCGCTCGTCGGCGGTGACGGCGAAGACCACGCGGTTGGCCTCCACGATTTCCACTTCCATCGGCATGGTCTTGGCGATGCCGGGCTTGGGGAAGTGGCCGGCGGCGAAGGCCTGCATGATCTGCAGGCCGGTCATCTGTTGCGGGTTCATCACGCGGTTCTCCGGGTAGGGGCGGCCGTTCAGGCGGCCTGGCGGTTGTGCTGCAGTTGTTCGAACCAGCCCAGCGCCTCGTCCCACAGCGCGCTGGCGCTGCTGCGGAAGTAGCCCATATGGCCGATGGCGCCGAGGCCTTCGGCCTGGGAATCGATGGTGCGGGCCTGGTAGGGCGCGGCGCTGTAGGCGGCCATGAAGGCATCGCGCGAGCTGGGTGGTGCCCACAGGTCGTCGAGGCTGTTGGCGGCGACGATCGGCGTGCGCACGCTGGCGAAACGGGCGGCCAGGTGCTGCTGCTCGGGGTCGTCGAAGAAGTAGCGCGGGTAGCGGCACCAGCGCTTCCACTGGCGGTACACGCCGAGCGGCAGGTCTTCGCCCATGCCCAGCCTGCTCCAGGCCAGATAGCCCTTGCGCAGGACGATCAGCGGGCCGACCAGGTTCCACATCAGTTGCACGCGCAGGCGCTCCAGCGGCGGCATCCAGCCATGCCAGCCGGCGCCGGTGCCGAAGGTGTAGAAGCCGGCGACGCGCTCGTGCCCCGGCAGCAGGCCGAAGGCATGGCCACCGAAGGAGTGGCCGATCATGAAGGTCGGCAGGTCGTCGTCGTGCAGGTGGTCGAGGGCGGCGGCCAGGTCGAGGTGGGCCCAGTCCAGGTAGCGCATCTCGAAGCCGCGCAGGCGCGCCGGCCTGGACTGGCCGATGCCGCGGTAGTCCAGGCTCAGGGTGCTGTAGCCGCGCTGCGCGGCGTACTCGGCGAAGCGCCGGTAGAAGCCCTGCGGCACGCCGGTGGCGCCACCGATCAGCAGGCGCGCGCGTGGCTGCGGGGCGTGGTAGAGGGTGGCGCGCAGCGGGTAGCCGTCGGCGGCGGCGAGCTGCAGCTCCTCGCGGCGGATGTCCTGAGTGTCACTGGTCATGGCGGTTCTCCCGCGGGTAGTCATGCAGTAGCTGGAAAAGCGCCGCGCTGGCGCGTTGCAAAGGCTCGCTGCTGCCGGCCACGCGGGCCTGCAGCAAGCCGCCCTCATAGAGCGAGATGAACAGGTTGGCGAAGCCTTCCGCGCTGTCGGCGTGGAAGCCGACGCCGCGCAGCTGGGTGGCCAGGGCCTGGCGCAGGCGGGTGAAGCAGCCGGACAGGGCGGCGCGGATCTCGACATCCTCCGGGCCGCTCTCCAGGGCCACGGTGGCCAGCGGGCAGCCGCGCTCGAAGCGGCTGCCCTCGAGCTGCTGCAGGGTGTTGTCGAGCCAGCGCTGCATGGCCCGCAGCGGGTCCGGGTGCTCGCGGAACAGCTGGGCGAAGAAGCCGTCGATGCGCTGGCCGATGTGCTCGATGGCGGCCACCGCCAGTTCGTTCTTGCCGCCGGGGAAGTGGTGGTAGAGGCTGCCCTTGGGCGCCTGGGCCTGGGCCAGCAGCTCGTTGAGACCGGCACCATGCAGCCCCTTGCGTTGCAGGGTGTCGGCCATGGCGGCGATCAGTTTGTCGCGGGTGCTGAGGTTGGATGTGTGCATGGCGCTATATGTAGACCAGTCGGTCCAGTGATGGGAAGCGTCAGTTAGGCCGATTCAGCGGGTGAATCGGTCGCCATATCAGGCGAAGGCCGCCAGCAGGTCCTCGCAGAGCGCCCGCTGCGCCTCGCTGGGTAGGCGCGCGCGGTGTTGCGCCAGGTGGAACTCGACGACGAAGCCGAGGCGCTCCGGCAGCAGCGCGCGCAGCTGGCCGCGGCGCTCCCAGGGGGCGGCGATGTGGTCGGGCAGGTAGCCGACATGGGCGCCGGAGATGATGAAGGCCAGGCTGCCTTCCACCTGCTCGCTGTGCGCGCTGCTGGCGCCGGTCTGCCAGGGGGCGACGAAGCGGTAGGGGTGCAGCACGCCGTCGCAGGCCAGCAGGGCGCTGTCATCCCGTGGCGGGCGCTCGAACAGAGGGTGGCCGCGACCGCAATACAGCTGCTGCTGTTCGCGGAACAGCGGGTGATAGTCGAGCGCCGTCTGGCGACCGGAGAAGTAGCCGATGGCCAGCTGCAGCTGGCCCTGCAGCAGGCGCCGTTCCAGCTCGGCGGGCATGGCGCTGAGCAGCTCGATCTGCACCGCCTGGTTGCGCCGGCGGAAGGCGCCCAGGGCCGCGCCGAGGCGCTCCAGCACCTCGTCGGCGAGGGCCTCGGAGAGGCCAACGTGCAGCTCGCCGAGCAGCTTGTCGGCCATGCCCTGGGCCTCGCCCTTGAAGGTCTCGATGGCGGCGAACAGGCGCCGGGTGGCGGCCAGCACCTGCTCGCCCTTGGGCGTCAGGCGAAAGCCGGCCTTGCCGCGCTCGCACAGGCGAAAGCCCAGGCGCGTCTCCAGCTTGGCCATCTGCGTGCTGATGGTCGACTGGCCGATCCCCAGCTCGCCCTGGGCGGCGCTGAAGCCGCCGCTCTCCACCACGGTGACGAACAGGCGCAGCAGTTGCAGGTCGAGGTCGCGCAGCTGGCTGAGCATGGCGGCTCCATACATTGATTTCTGTAGATGCTGGAGTAGATCACTTCGTATTTATCAGAAGCAAATGCCGGCGCAGGATGCCGCCATCGCCCAGGTCGCCGCAGAGCGGCCGGGCACACCGCCAACGCCGGAGGAAAACCGCCATGCGCCTTGCCGCCAGTCTGTTGCTCACCGCCCTCGCCCTGCCGCTGCAGGCGGCGGAGCAGACCCTCAACCTGTACAACTGGGCCGACTACGTGGCGCCTGAGGCGCTCAAGCGCTTCCAGGCCGAGAGCGGCATCCGGGTGCGCTACGACACCTTCGACAGCGCCGAGGTGCTGGACGCCAAGCTGCTCACCGGCGGCAGCGGCTACGACGTCGTGTTCCCGGCCTCCAGCGGCCTGGCCCGGGCCATCCAGGCCGGGGCCGTGCAGCCGGTGGGCGCGCTGGGCAACGCCGCCAACCTCGATCCGGAGATGCTCGCCAAGCTGGCCTTCATCGACCCCGGCAACCGCTACGGCGTGCCCTACACCTGGGGCACGGTCGGCCTCGGCCTCAACAAGCAGGCGGTGGAAAAACGCCTGCCCGGGGTGGCGCTGGACAGCCTCGACCTGCTGTTCAAGCCGGAGTACGCCGGCAAGCTCAAGGACTGTGGCATCGCCGTGCTCGACTCGCCGCAGGAGGTGGTGGCCATCGCCCTCAACTACCTGGGCAAGAAGCCCTACGGCGGCCAGCCGGAGGACCTCGCGGCGGTCAAGCGCCTGCTCGCCGAGCTGCAGCCCAACCTGCGCTACGTGGCCACCGCGCGGCACATCGACGACCTGGCCAAGGGCGAGATCTGCCTGGCGCTGACCTACACCGGCGACGCCGGCATGGCCGCCGCCCGCGCCGCCGAGGCCGGGCAACCGTTCGAGGTGGTCTACCGCATCCCGCGCGAGGGCACGCTGATCTGGTTCGACACCATGGCCATCCCCGCCGATGCGCCGCACCCGCAGGCCGCACGCGCCTTCATCGACTACATGCTCAGGCCCGAGGCGATCGCCGAGCTGACCAACTCGCTGTACTTCGCCAACGCCAACCGCGCCGCCACCCCGTTGCTGGACCAGGCGGTGCGCGGCGACCCGCACATCTACCCGCCGCGCGAGCTGCGCGACAAGCTGTTCGCCGAGCAGATCCTGCCGCTGCGCGTGCAGCGCGAGCGCACCCGCCTGTGGGCCGCCTTCCGCACCCAGTACTGAGAGGCAGTCTCGGCTCTCTTGATCGTCGGCCATGCTGCGTTGCAACGCAGTAACAGCCGCAGGCTGGTCAATTGGACTCGGGCTGCTCATTTACAGCTCGTAAACTCCGCGCCCTCGTCCAATTTCGCCTTGCCTGGCTCTAGCTCAAAAGACCCGAAACAGCCTCTGCCCAGCCGTATGACCGCTCCGGCCATGAGCGGTCCGTTCCCTTCGAGTAAGCGACCATGGACCACGCCTTCGACAACGACCAGGCCATCACCCGCGACAGCCTCTACGGCACCCGTGCCGAGCCGACCTACGCCGGCATCACCAGCTTCATGCGCCGCCGCTACACCCGCGATCTGCACGGCGTGGACCTGGTGGTCAGCGGCGTGCCGTTCGACACCGCCACCACCAACCGCCCGGGCAGCCGCTTCGGCCCGCGCGCCATCCGCGCCGCCTCGATCCAGTCGGCCTGGGCCCGGCACTTCCCCTGGGCGTTCGACCCCTTCGACCTGCTGGCCTGCATCGACTACGGCGACTGCCACTTCGACCACGGCACCCCGCAGGACACTCCGGCGGCCATCGAGGCCCACGCCGACAGGATTCTCGCCGCCGGCTGCGCCATGCTCACCCTGGGCGGCGACCACTTCATCAGCTACCCGCTGCTCAAGGCGCATGCCAAGCAGCACGGCCCGCTGGCACTGATCCACTTCGACGCGCACAGCGACACCTGGCCGGACGAGGAGGGCGCGCGCATCGACCACGGCACCATGTTCTACCACGCCGCCCGCGAGGGCCTGGTCGACCCGGCGCGCTCGGTGCAGGTCGGCCTGCGCACCACCAACGATGACGTGATGGGCTTTGCGGTGCTGGATGCGCGCCAGGTCAACCGCAGCACCCCGGAGCAGATCGCCGAGCGGATTCGCGTCCGCGTCGGCGACCACCCGGTGTACCTGACCTTCGACATCGACTGCCTCGACCCGGCCTTCGCCCCCGGCACCGGCACCCCGGTGTGCGGCGGCCTGTCCAGCCACCAGGCCCTGGAAATCCTGCGTGGCCTGCGCGGCATCAACCTGGTCGGCATGGACGTGGTGGAAGTGGCGCCGCCCTACGAC
>Ga0247725_1000847_pt1 | contig 18491 bp, 13 predicted proteins | sample OKSTACKMCFT3sol_FD_183021 | JGI IMG/M metagenome (GOLD analysis project Ga0247725, IMG submission 183021) | Subsurface sediment microbial communities from gas well in Oklahoma, United States - OK STACK MC-FT3-sol | ecosystem: Environmental > Terrestrial > Deep subsurface > Rock core/Sediment...
GTGAAGGCGGCCGCACCGTCGGCGCCGGCGTCGTCTCGAAGATCGTCGAGTAATCTCGAACGGTCTTAGCTTCGGCTGACAAATGCGAAGGCCCCGGAGAGCGATCTCCGGGGCCTTTTGCTTTGGGCGGAGCGGAGGGGGCAGTGCGCGAATCCCTCTGTCCATGAGAGAGGGGCCCCGATTACATCCCACTATGTCGGGTAGCTGCTTGACGCCTTTCCCGGAAAAGGCGAGCACATCCCACGACAGGGGATAAGCGCTTGGACCTGCGAGGCAAGATCAAGGCAAGTCCGGCGGCGCGCTATGGCCTGGCGGTGCTGCTCGCGGGCCTGTCTTTTCTGCTTCGACTGGGTCTGGATGGCGCCTTCCCGCCCGGTTTTCCCTATGTGACCTTCTTCCCGGCCGTCGTCGTCTGCGCCTATTTCCTGGGGCTGCGGCCGGCGATTCTGTGCGCGACCCTGTGCGGCCTGGCGGCCTGGTACTTCTTCATTCCGCCGGCGCGGGTGTTCAACTTCGACCTTCCAGTCCTGCTGGCCCTGGGCTTTTACGCCTTCGTGGTCGCGGTCGACATCTTCTTCATCGACGGGATGCGCCAGGCGCTGGACCAGTTGCGGACCGAGCGCGAGCGCTATCGGAACCTCGCCGAGAGCCGCGACCTGCTCTATCGCGAACTGCACCACCGGGTGAGCAACAACCTGCAGGTCGCCGGGGCGCTGCTGCGCCTGCAAGGGCAGGGCGTGATGGACGCCGACGCCCGCCACGTCCTCGACCAGGCCGGCGCGCGGATCGAGGTGATCGCCCAGATCCAGCGCGAGCTGCATGACCGCACCGGCGAGCCCGTGCCATTCCGCGTCTTCGCCGAGGCCCTGCTGGCCAGCGCCGCCGCCGCCGCCGGCGCGCGCGTCGCCCTGACGCTGGAGGGCGGCGACGAGCCGCTGCATCCCGACCAGGCCACGCCCGTGACCCTGGTCATGCTGGAGAGCTTCAACAACGCCGTGGAGCACGGCTTCGGCGAGGGCGGGGAGGGGCAGGTGCGGGTGAGCCTGGAGCAGACCGGCCTGACCCACCTGCTCAGCGTCTGCAACGACGGCGCGGCCCCGCCGCCGGGCTTCGATCCGGCCCGGTCCAAGAGCCTGGGCCTGCGCATTGTCCGCGCCATGGCCCAGCAGCTGGGCGGCCGCTTCGAGATGGCCCGCGAGGACGGCTGGACCGTCTGCCGCCTCAGCTACGCGCCGCGGCGGGATTAGGTGGATATCCTTCCTCCCCATTAGGGGGAGGTGGATCGATGCGAATACGCATCGAGACGGAGGGGGTCCGCGAAGCGGTCGTGAGGTCGCAACGCTGAAAGCCCCCTCCACCGGCGTTCGCCGGTCCCCCTCCCCCGGAGGGGAGGAAGGCTGCTTACAATCGGTCGACTGGGACCGCCTTCGTTTCCCCCGGCGCTTCGCGTGGCGTCACGAACCGCGCCAGCTTGGGCTTCAGCCACTTCTCGAAGTCGTCGATGATCTCATAGACCACCGGCACCAAAACGAGCGACAGCACCGTCGAGGTGATCAGGCCGCCGATCACCGCCACGGCCATGGGCTGGCGGAATTCCGAGCCCTTGCCGATGCCCAGCGCCGTGGGGAGCATGCCGGCCATCATCGCCAGGGTGGTCATGATGATCGGCCGGGCCCGCTCGCGGCAGGCGTCCAGGATCGCGGTGCGCTGCGGCACGCCCTGGCGCTCCTCCTCGATCACGTACTCGACCAGCAGGATCGAGTTCTTGGCCGCCAGGCCCATCAGCATCAGGAAGCCGATCATCGAGGGGATCGACAGGCTCATGCCGAAGGCCAGCAGGCCAATGAAGGCGCCGCCGATCGCGAGCGGCAGGGCCGACATGATGGTGATCGGCTTGAAGAAGCTGCCGAACAGCAGGGCCATGACCCCGAACACCAGGAAGACGGCCGAGCCCAGGGCGATGGCGAAACCGCCGAACAGCTCGCCCATGGCCTCTTCCGTGCCGGCCGTGGCCTTGGCGACGCCCTTGGGCGGGTTCTTCATGACCGGCAGGGCGTCGACGTCCTTGGTCGCCGTGCCCAGCACCACGCCGGGGGCGAGGTCGGCCTCGACGGTCAGCTGCCGCTTGCGGGCGTAGCGCTCGATCTTGGCCGGACCCGCCTGGAAGGCGACCTGGGCCACGCTGTCCAGCCGGGTGAAGCCGCCGGACGCCGTCGGCACGCGCAGGGCCTTGATCTGCTCCAGGTCGCCGCGGGCGTCGTCGGGCAGGCGGACGCGGATCGGCAGGCGGCGCTCGCCGTCGGTCAGCTTGGCGACGTTGGCGTCGATGTCGCCGACGGTGGCGACGCGGGCCACGGCGGCGATGTCGGCGGTCGAGACGCCCAGGCGCGCGGCCTCGTCCGGCAGCGGGCGGATGACGATCTCGGGACCGCTGGGCGGGGTGGCCGGGCGCGGGTCGGCGATGCTGGCCACGCCCCGCATCTGCCGCTCCAGCGTCAGGGCCGCGCGCTCGAGGGCCTCGCCGTCGTCGCTGGTCAGGATGGTCTGGACCTCGGCCGCGCCATCGTCGCTGAGCAGGGTCAGGCGCACGTCGGGCAGGTCCAGCAGCTTGTCGCGCATCAGGGCGCGGATCTCGGTGACCCGCAGGTCGCGCTTGTCGTGCAGCACCACGGTGATGGTGCCGTCGCGCAGGTCCGAGCCGCCGCCGCCGCCGCCCGGACCCATGCCCGACACCTGCGAGCCGATCTGGGCGAAGACGTGAGCGGTCTCGGGGCGGGCCCCGAACAGCTTGGTGATTTCGGTCACCGCGCGGTCCATGTCGGCGGCCGTGGCCCCGGGCGGGCCCTGGACCTTCATGTAGTAGTAGTTGTTGTTGGCCGGCGGCTGGAAGCCCGTGGGCAGGCCGGCCGACAGCATGACCGAGCCGATGAAGATCGCCACGCCGATCACGCAGCTGGCGATCCGGTGGTCCAGCGCCCAGCCCAGCGCCTTGCGGTAGGGGCCCTCGAACGGCTTGCGCGGCTTGGCGTGGGCGACGGGCTTGAGGAAGTAGGCCGCCAGCAGCGGCGTCAGCAGGCGGGCCACGACCAGCGAGAACAGCACCGCCACGGCGACCGTCAGGCCGAACTCGCGGAAGAACTGGCCGGGGATGCCGGGCATGAAGGCCACCGGCGCGAACACCGCCACGATGGTGAAGGTGGTGGCCACGACCGCCAGGCCGATCGAGTCCGCGCCGACGATGGCCGCCTCGTAGGGGCGTTGGCCGGCGGCGACGCGCTTTTCGATGTTCTCGATCTCGACGATGGCGTCGTCGACCAGGATGCCGATCACCAGGGTCAGGCCCAGCAGCGTCACGACGTTGAGCGAAAAGCCCATGATCGCCATGAAGATGAAGGTCGGCACCAGCGACATCGGCATGGCGATGGCGGTGATCAGGGTGGCCCGCCATTCGCGCAGGAACAGCAGCACCACGATCGCGGCCAGGATCATGCCCTCGACCAGGGTGCGGACCGTGGCGTCGAAGCTGGCGCGGGTGTCGTCGACGACCGAATAGATCTTGGTGAAGGTCACGCCCGGATGGGCCGCCTCCAGCTTCTTGATCGCGGCGTTGACCCGGTCCTCGACCTGGACGTCGCTGGACTCCTTGGTCTTGCTGACCTGGAAGGCCACCACCGGACGGCCGTCGAGGCGGGCGAACGAGCGCGGCTCGGCCGCGCCGTCGCCGACCTGGGCGACGTCGGTCAGCTTCACATAGCGGCCGCCGGCCACCGGGATGGTCAGGGCGCGCAGGTCCTCGGCGGTGTGGGCCGCGGCCAGCACGCGGACGGTCTGCTCGCGCGCGCCGACGATGGCGCGGCCGCCCGGGACGTCCTGGCTGAACTGGGCCAGGGCGTTGCTGAGCTGCGGGGCGGTGACGCCCGCGGCGGCCATGCGCTCGGGATCGACGACGATGTTGATCTCGCGCTCGACGCCGCCGACGCGGGCCACCTGGGCCACGCCCTTCTCGCCCTGCAGGGCGCGGGCGATGGTGTCGTCGACGAACCAGGACAGGTCGGTCATCGACATATCGGGGGCCGAGACCGCGTAGGTGTTGATCGGCAGGGAGTCGAGCTCGATGCGCTGGACGATCGGCTCGTCGATCTCGCGCGGCATCTCGGTGCGGGTCTGGTCGACCTTGGAGCGGACGTCGTCGACGGCCTTCTGCAGGTCCATGCCCATCTCGAACTCGATCTGCGTGGTCGAGGCGCCCTGGACCACGGTCGAGCGGATGCTCTTGACGTTCGAGAGGCTGGCCACCGCGTCCTCGATCGGACGGGTGATCTGGGTCTCCATCTCGCCGGCGGCCGCGCCGCTCTGGGTGACGGTGACGACGACCATCGGGAACGAGATGTTCGGGAACTGCTTGATCGGCAGCATGAAGTAGCTGGCGATCCCGCCCAGCATCAGGGCGATGAACAGCACCGCGATCGGGATCGGGTTCTTGATCGCCCAGGCGGAGACGCGGAGTTGCGACGACATCAGCGGGCCGCCTTTTCGACCGGCTTCACCTTGTCGCCGTCCAGGGTGAAGGCTGAGCCGCCCAGCAGGACGCGCGTGCCGACGGCGGGGCCGTCCAGCAGCTGCACCCAGCCGCCGGACCGGGCGCCGGTCTTGACCGGGATCTGGCGGGCGCGGTTCTGGTCGTCGACCGCCATCAGCGAGGCCCCTTCGGCGTCGAGGCGCAGGGCCGCCTCGGGCACGGCGGCGACCTGGGCGCCCGAGGCGCCGAACACCGCCGTGGCCACCCCGCCCGCGCGCAGGGCGTCGTTCAGCGGCAGCTGCACGCGCACGCGGCCAAGGCGGGTGTTGGCGTCGATCAGCGGGCTGATGATGCGGACCTTGCCCGACACCGTCGTCCCGCCGGGAACGGTCACCTGCGCCGACTGGCCGACGCGGACATTGGCCAGATCCGCCTCGTTGACCTCGGCGTTCAGCTCGACGAGGCCGTCGCGGGCGATGCGGAACCAGGGCGTGCTGCCGCCGGCCACGTCGCCGGGACGCACGGTCCGCTCCAGCACCCGGCCCGAGACCGGGGCGGTGATGGTCATGCGGCGGTCGCGGGTGCGCAGCTCTTCCAGGGCGGCGGCCTGGGCCTTTGCGGTGTAGCGGCGGCTCTCGATCTGCTCCTGGGAGAGGATGCCCTGGCCGTCGAGACCGGTGACGCGCTTGGCCTCCGCCTCCGCCTGGGCGGCGACGGCGGCCTGCTGTGCGATCTGGGCGCGCAGCAGGGTGTTGTCCAGCTGGGCCAGCGGCTGGCCGGCCTTCACCCAGGCGCCTTCCTCGACGAAGACATTGGCGACGCGATAGCCGGAGAGCTCCGAGCCGACGGCCGCCTCCTCGCGCGGGATCAGCTGACCCGAGGCCTTGAACCCGCCGCCCAGGGCGCGGGTCTCGACGCGGGTGACCGAGACGGCGCGGGCCTGGTCGGCGCTGGCGGGCTTGGCGGCTTGCGGCTCGGTCTTCTTGCCGCAGGCGGAGAGGCCTCCGCCGACGCCGACGAGGGCGGCGCTGACCAGGGCGGTGGCGATCAGGGAGCGGGTCGTCATCGGAGCGGGTCTCATTGCGCGGAAGGCTTCTGGGGAACGCTGGCGGGCGACCAGCCGCCGCCGAGCGCCTTGTAGGTCTGGACGGCGCGTTGCAGCGCCTGGGTCTGGGCCCCGGTCAGGGCCGTGCGGGCCCCGCGCCAGGACTGTTCGGCCTGCAGGGCCGTGGTCAGGTCGGTGAGGCCGGCGGCGTAGCCCTTGCGGCTGGCCTCGTAGGCGACGGCGGCGCGACGCTCGCCGGCGGCCAGCAGGGCCACCCGCCGCTGGTCGGCGTCGAGTTGGACCAGGGCGTTCTCGGCCTCGCCGAACGCCTGCTGGACGGTCCGCTCGTAGGTGACGGCCGCCTGCTCGACCCGCGCGCCCTGGGCCTTGATGTCCGAGAGCAGCTTGGGGATGTCCAGCACCGGGATCGACAGGTTGGCGCCCAGGGTCCAGGCCGAGCTGGTGGTCGAGCTTGTCGCGCCCTGCTGCAGGAAGCTGGGGCTGACGGACTTCGAGATCCCGAGGCCCGGCGTCAGGGTCAGGGTCGGAAAGAGCGCCAGTTCGTTGACGTTCAGGGTCGCCGACGCCGACAGCAGCCTGGCGGCGGCCTCGCGCACGTCGGGGCGGCGGGCCAGCAGCTCGGCCGGGGCGGCGGCGGGGATCGGCGGCGCGGCGGCCAGGACCGGCTCGACCGGCAGGCTCGCCAGCGGATCGACGCCCTTGCCGACCAGGATCAAGAGGCTGCGGCGCGCGGCCTGCAGCTGGGCTTCCAGCTGGGCGACCTGGGCCTGGGCCTGGGCGAGGTCGGCGGCGGTGCGCTCGCCCTCCGAGGTGGCCGACAGGCCGCGGCGGCCCTTCTCGGCGGCGACGTCGTACAGGCTTTGGGCGATGCGGGCGTTCTGGCGGGCGTCGTCCAGCTGGACGGCGTAGCCGCGCGCCTCGAAATAGGACTGGGCGACATTGGCGGCCAGGGCCGCGCGGGCGCCCTCGTACGAGAAGCGGGCGGCGGCCAGATCGTTGTCGACCACCTTGCGGGCGGTGCGGCGGCGGCCGATCAGATCCAGCTCCCACGAGACGTCGAAATTGGCCGAATAGGTCTTGCTGACCCCGCCCTGGGTGAAGCCGCCCGAACCGCTCTGGTCGATGATGTCGGTGTCGGTGCGCTTGGCCGAGCCGGTCAGGGGCGTGGAGGGAATGTAGAGCTGGCGGATCTGGCCCTGGCGCGTGGCGCGGGCCTCCTCCAGTCGCGCGGCGGCCAGGCGCGCGTCGGGCGCCTGGGCCAGGGCCGTCGCGACCAGTTCGTTCAAGACCGGATCGTCGAAGCTGGTCCACCACTGGTCCAGCGTCGCGGTCGGCAGGGGCTTGCCGGCCGGCGCCGCGTAGGCGGCGGGCAGGCGCGTATCGACCTTGGGGGCGGGCGTGACGCAGCCGCTGAGCGCGACCGCCGTCGCCGCCAGCAGGGTCCCGCGCGCGTGGAAAGAGGAGCCAGAACGCCCGGCCGCGCCGGTCTTGGCGAAACGCATGAAGATCAGTTCCGATTGTTGCGGCGGCCGGACGCGAGACGGCGACCGATGTTGTCCCACTTAAGCGTCCCTCGAGAGATGCGAAACCCCTCGTCGAACGCTTCGGCTAAGCTTCTGCTGCGACGCTCCCAATCCTGTCACCGACGCCCCCTATACACGTCACTTATACGAGGCGAAGACGCCGCCGGACGAATACCAATCCCTTCGCAAGCTTGACCTTCGGCGGGATGTGATAGACCCAAGGACGCATGAGCGATTTTCCCGCCGACATTTACTCCGAACCGGAAGACGTTGATCCGGACACCCTGGCCAATCTGGGGCCGTTGACCCGGCTCGCCGGCGTCTGGGAAGGCCGCAAGGGCGTCGACCTGAACCCCAAGGCCGAGGGGCCCGAGCGCCGCGAGTTCCTCGAGCGCATCGAACTGCATCCGATCGACCCGCAGGCCAACGGTCCGCAGCTGCTGTATGGCCTGCGCTACCACGTCCACATCGTCGCCTCGGACGAGGATGTGACCTTCCACGACCAGATCGGCTACTGGCTATGGGAGCCGGCGACGGGGCTGATCATGCAGACCCTGGCCATTCCGCGCGGCCAGGTCGCGCTCGCCAAGGGCCAGGCGAACCCCGACGGCTCGGGCCTCTCGGTGCGCGCCGAGCGCGGCGGTCCGGGCTACGGCATCTGCTCCACCGACTTCCTGGAGTGGGCGTTTCGGACGGATTCCTACCAGCTGGACGTCCGCTTCGAGGACGACGGCGGCTGGTCGTACGTCTCCACGACGATGCTGCAGGTCCGGGGTCGCGACGAGCCGTTCAAGCACATCGACCGCAACACCCTGGTCAAGGTCGGCGAACCCAAGCCCAACCCCAGCGCCCGCATCGCCGCCGGCGAGAGCCTGGCCCAAGCGCACGGGTTCCTGACGCTGGGGTGAGGGGCTAAAGCTCTTCGTCGCTGATCCAGGTCGGAATGTCGCTGGCGGCGTGAAGGACCCGCCAAACGTCGATGTGGTCCGGGCGCTGAACATAGAAGACGAAATATGGGTAGCCCTTCAGCGCTCGACTTCTCAAACCGGGCAGGTCGAGTTCGTGGGCGTAGCGGTTGGAGCCAGCGGCGGGGCTTTCACCGATCCGGCGATAGCATTGCTCCAGAGCCTCGATGAACCCGAGCGCGACCTCGCCGTTGGCCTCGGCCAGGTAGAAGGCTAGCGCTTCATCGACATCCTGTTCGGCGCGCCTGCGCCGAACGATCCGGTACGCCGTCACCGTTGGCCGCGCACACGCGCCCTTAGGGCTGCGAAGTAGTCTTCATCAGAGACGGCGCTCGGCGGAGAGTTGGCCCCCTCGAGCAGCAGGCCGCGCAGCTTTTGACGATCCTGGTCCTTGCGGATCAGCTCGCGCACATACTCGCTGCTCGATCCATAACCACGGCCTGTAACCTGCTCATCGACGAAGTCCTTGAGCGTATCAGGCAGCGAGATGTTCATCGTCGTCATAGGGCCAGCATCGCGCCGTTGGCAAATTTTGGCAAGGCAGGCGAGGCCCGCGGGGCTACCTACAGATAATCCAACAAGCTCGGCGGTCCCGCCATGGAGCCATCCGCGTTGAACATCCGGCCCAGCTTGTCGCGCGAGGCCTGGAGCTCGACCATCTTGCTGTAGGTCTGCGGCGTCCAGCCGGAGGCCTGGCGCTCCTCGGCGGTCATGCCGGCGTAGCGGGTGATCATCGCCTTGCCGAAGCCGCCCTCGTCGCTGCTGGTCGACTGGTAGCTGGCCTTGATCGCGGCGCTGTCGCGCGAGCGGATCTCGATCTGGGCCATGCGGGTCTCGTGAGCCGAGAACTGGCCGTCCTGGTTCAGGGCCACCGCGGCCAGCGAGCGGTCGTCGAAGCGACGGAAGTCGATGTCGCCGCTGTCGGGGCTCTTGGCCGCGTCCGGATGCACCGCCAGCGAATACTGCTTGTCGAGCGCGGCGCGGACATCGGTCGCGACCTTGCCGAAGTCGCGGGTCTTGGCGCCGGCCACGACGCTGCCGGCCTCGTGCATATAGGCCGCGACGGTGTCGTTCTGGACGCCGACGGGCGCCAGGCCCGGGCGGGCGATGGCCTGGCCGCGGGCCTCGACCAGGGCCGCGCGGTCGCGGCTCCAGGCGGCCGAGGCTTTCTCCTCGGGGCCGGCGGCGTCCATCTGGTCGATGGCGGTCTGGTAGAGGGCGGCGTAGTCGCCGGTCAGCCGCGCCTGGGCGGCGGGCGCGGCCAGGGCCTGGTCGCTCTTGGCCTTCAGCGCCAGCGACGCGACCACCTGCTGCTCGATCGGGAAGCCGCCGCCCTGGTTGCTGGCCACGGCGTAGAGCGTGCGGCGGTCCAGGCCCGAGACGTCGATCGTCGGGTCGCCGTCCTTCAGCGCGCTGGCGGTCTTGGCCGCCTTCAGCAGCGCGGCGATCTGGGCTTTGGCCTCGGCGACCACCCCCTCGGTCGCGCGGGAGTCGGTCTGGGCTCTCAGCGCCGCCTGGGCGGCCGCCGACAGGGTGACGTTCACCGCCGGGGTGTTGATCGTCGGGCTCTGATCGCGGGTCTGGCCGTAGCCGGTCGCCTGGTTGGCGCGCTGCGTCGCCGTCTGGCCGGCGGTCAGGCCAGGCGCGTAGGTCGACGAGTACGGATTGATCGTCGTCATGCGGCGAGACTCAAGGCGAATCAGTGCCTTGAGCGTATCAGGCGAGGGCGACGCGACCTAGGTTATGGTTAATGTGTCGCAACACTTTGCCCCTCTCCCCTTGCGGGAGAGGGTGGCCGCCGTCAAGCGGACGGGTGAGGGGTTGCACGAGCGGAGCCGCCTTCCGACCCCTCATCCGGCCCTTCGGGCCACCTTCTCCCGCAAGGGGAGAAGCAACCTACCCCAACACCCCGGTCAGCAGCGGCCGGGCGAACAGCTCGGCGGCTTCCTCGCCGTTCAGGCCGGGAACCCAGGTCGGCAGCGAGGCGGCCGCGTTCAGCATCGAGTTGATCATGTGGGCGGCGATGCTGGGGTCGATCGGTCGGATCGAGCCGTCGGCGATCCCGTCGGAGATGATCGAGGCGAAGCGCTGCCAGCCGCGCATGTAGCCGTCGGCCATGTCGCCGCGCAGGGGTTCGGGCAGGGCGCCCAGCGACGAGGCGCGCAGCAGCGGCCCGTGCTCCGACAGCTGGTAGCTGGTCAGTCCGGCGGCGGTCGAAACCAGCTGGGTCCAGCAATCGGCGCCGAGGGCCCCTTTTCCGAGTTCTCTGGCGTCCAGCTGCGAGCGGCGGGTGACGGTGAAGGTGCGCTCGAAGCACTCGGCGACCAGGGCGTCCTTGTCGTCGTGGTGGTGGTAGAACGAGCCCTTGGTCACGTTCAGCGCCGCCGAGATCTCCTCGACCGAGGCGCCGCGATAGCCGCGCTGGTTGATCAGGCGGGTGGCGGCGACCAGGAAGGTCTCGCGCCACTCCAGGCCGTCGAGAGACGTCGGGGTCGGGTCGGGCAGGGGACGCGGCGCCCAGGCCCGACCGGCGGCCGGCAGGCCGTTCAGCAGGATGTCGCCCATCCGGTCGCGCACCCGGCCATAGTCCTCGACGTCGTAGCGGCGCAGCCACCGGCCCGACCAGAAGACCTGCTCCATCAGGAGGTGGGCGCGGGCGTTGCGCTGGCGCTTGTCCAGGTGCGCCAGGGACGGATCGTCGAAGAAGCTCCGCACGCGCCGGAACAGGTTGTTGAACGCCTCGACCACCGAGCCGCGCAGGGGCTCCTTCAGCGCCTTGACCTCGGCGAAGCTGGTCAGGGGCGTGGCCTGGCCCAGCCGCACGCTCCGGTGCAGGTCGAGATAGAGCTCGATGAACTTGACGATGCGGTCGGCGGGCGAGCCTTGCGCGGCGGCCTCCTCGACCATGGCCTCCAGGCGCTCCAGGCCGCGCATGAAGCAGGCCGCCGCCAGATCGTCCTTCTTGCGGTAGTAGTAGGTGACGCTGGTGGTGTTGAGGCCCACCTGGGCGGCGACGTCGGCCAGGGTCATGCCGCGCACGCCCTGGCGGTTCAGGATCGCCGTGGCCGCCGCCAGGATCGTCTCCTTCTTGCGGGCGTAGCGCGCCGTCGCCGCTCCGCCGATCCGACCATCGTCCATCGAACTCACCCCAAAAACGCGCGGGCCAGGAGCCGGCGCGATCGGACGTTTCGCCTATCTAGGCGTCCGAGGCGCGGCCCGAAAGACCATCCCTTCCGTAGAGGGACAATCGCCTCCCCTAGCGTCGGGGTTTGTCAGGAATGTTTCAGGGGGTGCTGGCGGGGGGGCTGATCATCCGACCGTTGCGCACAAAATCCGTCAGCGGCGTCCTAGGCGGATATGCTGAGGGGGCGTGATGGGGGATTAGGAGACTCGGGTTTCCTTCTCCCCTTGCGGGAGAAGGTGTCAGCGAAGCTGACGGATGAGGTTGAAAGACGTGTCGGGATAGCGGAGCGCGCCCCCTCACCCGACCGCCTTCGGCGGCCACCCTCTCCCGCAGGGGGAGAGGGAAATAGGTCCCCTCAGGGTCGATCCCAGTCCTCGGCCTAAAACCCGACCTTCCCGGCGAATGCCGGGATCCAGATCGAACCCATTGACGCCCGGCCGTATAGTCCAGAGCCATGTCGCGTCATCCCCAGCCGCTCCGGATGAAACTGGGCCCCGGCATTCGCCGGGGAGGTCGGTCTATCTGGAGGGCTTCTCGGACCGCCCCTACGACGCCTTCAGCGTTCCCGTCCTGTCGCTGGTCAGCACCTGGATGATGGCGCGGGCCAGGGCGGCGGGGGAGAGCGGCTTGGCGATCGCGCCGTCCATGCCGGCGGCGACATAGCCGGCCTGCTGGTGGGCCATGGCGTTGGCGGTCATGGCCAGGATCGGGGCGGTCCCGATCGGGGCGGGCAGGGCGCGGATGCGCTGCGTGGCCTCGACGCCGTCCATGCCCGGCATCTGGATGTCCATCAGGATCAGGTCGAAGCCCTCGCGGGCCATGGCCACGCCCTGGACGCCGTCCTCGGCCAGGCTGACCTGCGCGCCCAGCGCCTCCAGCATGCGGCCGGCGATCAGGCGGTTGGTGGCGTTGTCCTCGACCAGCAGCACCCGCAGGCCGGCGAACAGCGGCGTGTCGTCGTCATCGTCATGGGCCTCGACCGGCGCCGCGCTGGCCTCGGCCTCGATCTCGATCCAGAAGGTCGAGCCCTGGCCCGACGTGCTGTCGAAGCCGACGTCGCCGCCCATCAGCTCGGCCAGGCGCCGGCAGATGACGAGGCCCAGGCCCGAGCCGCCGAAGCGTCGGGTCGTCGAGCCGTCGCCCTGCCGGAAGCGTTCGAACAGCTTGGCGGCCGCCTCGGGGTCGATGCCGACGCCGGTGTCCTCGATCTCGTAGCGCAGGCGCAGGCTTTCCCCGTCGCGGCGACCCGACAGCCGCGCGACGACCCCGCCGGTCAGGGTGAACTTCACCGCATTGCCCAGCAGATTGAACAGGGCCTGGCGCAGGCGCAGGGGGTCGGTGACCACCCAGCCGAGATCCCCGGCGGCTTCCACCCGCAGATAGAGCCCCTTGGCCTTCGGCCTGAGGGCGCAGCATCTCGGCGACGCCGCGCAGCAGCTCGGCCGGCTCGGTCGGCTCCGGCGCCAGCTCCAGCTTGCCCGCCTCGATGCGCGAGACGTCGATGATGTCGTTCAGCAACTGGGACAGCATCTCGCCGCAGTCCAGCGCCTCGTTCAGCAGGCGACGGCCGTCGGCCGACAGCCGCTCCTTCTTCAGGAGGTGCAGCACGCCCAGCACGCCGTTCATCGGGGTGCGGATCTCGTGGCTCATATTGGCCAGGAACTGGCTCTTGGCGTCGGCGGCGGCCAGGGCCGCGTCGCGGGCCTCGACCAGCTCGGTGACGTTCTGGCTGATGCCGATCACGTCCCAGGTCTCGGGGCTGGCGCCGCGGACGCCGCGCCAGGACGAGTGGATGTGCGCCCAGCGGTCGGCCGGCGGGTCCAGGTAGCGGTAGTCGATCTCGATGTGCTCGCCCGTGCGCAGGGTGCGCGACAGGGCCTCCCAGGCGCGGTCGCGGTCGTCGGGATGGATCGACTGGGTCATCTCCGAGATCGACATGGTCCGCATCCCGCCTTCCGGATGGCTGGGCGTGGGGATGTCCTGCTCGAAGACGTAGATTCCCTTGCGGGCGTTGAAGCGCCAGACATAGACGCCGGTGGCGGTGCGCAGGAGCTCGTTGGAGCGCTCGGCCTGCTGGCGGGCGATGTTGCGGGCCCGCTCCTCGGTGCGGTCCTGGAACACGATCAGCAGGTCGCCGCCCTCCAGCACCTTGGACTGCGAGCGCACCCACAGCCAGCCGCCGCCCTTGCGGGCCAGGCGGTGCTCGCCGGTGGCCTGGCCGCGCGCCTGCAGGATCCGGTCGATATCCTCGATGATCGGCGTGTCGTGCAGATGGAAGAAGTCGTTGATGTGCCGGCCCAGCGAATCCTCGGGGCTCCAGCCGGTCGCCTGGGTCCAGGCGGGATTGACGCGGGCGATGGTCCGGTCGTGCAGCACGACGAACATGTCGAGGCTGCTCTGGAAGAACCAGTCGGCGGCCGCCGCTTCGATCCTTGAGGCAGCCCCCGCGTCCAAGTGCTTGCCCATCCTGATTCCCTCGTCTTCAATTAGGATGCGCTCAAGCGGGTAAAGTTTGGGTTGCGACGGAATGTCGCGCTCGCCCTTTTCGGGCGACGCCAAAAGACAATGCGCAGGGGAGAGAGAATCTTGAGTACGCCGGAAGCCGTGGGAATGTCGTCCGAGCGCCTGAAGCGCATCGATGGCTTCATCCAATCCAAGTACATCGACAGCGGAAAACTGCCCTGCGCCCTGACCCAAGTCTGGCGGCGCGGCCAGCTGGCCTACACGTCGGTGCTGGGCCATGCGGATGTCGAGCGCGGAAAGCCGCTGAAGGCCGACAGTCTGTTCCGCATCTATTCGATGACCAAGCCGATCACCAGCGTCGCCTTCATGATGCTGGTCGAGGACGGCCTGGTGGCGCTGGACGATCCGGTGCACCGCTTCATCCCGGCCTGGCGGAACCTCGGCGTCTTCAACGGCGGCGTGCAGGGCGCCTTCCTGACCAAGCCTGCCACCGAACCGATGCGGATGATCGACCTGCTGCGCCACACGGCGGGCCTGACCTACGGCTTCCAGCAGCGCACCAATGTCGACGCCGCCTATCGCAAGCTGAAGCTGGACGGCGTGGACAGCGAGGGCGGCCTGCAGGCCTTCGTCGATGCGCTGGGGACCGTGCCGCTGGAGTTCTCGCCGGGCGAGTCCTGGAACTATTCCGTCGCCACCGACGTGCTGGGCTATCTGGTCGAGACCATCTCGGGCCAGCCGTTCGACGTCTTCCTGAAGACCCGCATCTTCGATCCGCTGAAGATGGTCGACACCGGCTTCTTCGTGCCCGAAAGCCAGCGCGCCCGCTTCACCGCCTGCTACGCCCTGACGCCGTCGGGCAAGGTGGTGCTGCAGGACGACCCGGAAAAGAGCCGCTACCTGAGCGATCCGTCCCTGAAGTCGGGCGGCGGCGGGCTGGTCTCGACGGCCGACGACTACATGCGCTTCTGCCGCATGCTGCTGAACGGCGGTGAGCTGGACGGCGCGCGCCTGCTCAGCCCCAAGACCATCAAGCTGATGACCATGAACCACCTGCCGGGCGGCCAGGAGCTGACGGAGCTGTCCAAGTCCCTGTTCAGCGAGGCGGTGTTCGAGGGGCTGGGCTTTGGCCTGGGCTTCGCCATGACGGTGGATCAGGCGCGGACCAAGAACCTGGGCTCGCTGGGCGAATACTTCTGGGGCGGCATGGCCTCGACCGCCTTCTGGATCGATCCGGTCGAGGATCTGGCGGTGGTGTTCATGACCCAGCTGATGCCGTCCAGCGCCTATCCGATCCGGCGGGAGCTGCGGACGTTGGTGTATTCCAGCCTGACGGAAGCGGCGGGGTAGGCGGATTTCTCCTTCTCTCCTTGCGGGAGAAGGTGTCAGCGAAGCTGACGGATGAGGGGTTGAAAGGTCTTTCCGGATAACGGAGCGCGACCCCTCACCCGGCCCTATCGGGCCACCCTCTCCCGCAAGGGGAGAGGGGGCGCTCTTTGCCCCTCAAAAATCCGGCGCGGGAGGGGGGCTCCCGCGCCGAGGGCACACCAAGGTCGGTCGCGCCGGGGGGAGGCGCGCCGCGCTCGCGGAGCATGGGCTTCGAAACGTCGGGACGCGTGCAAGGCGCGTCCAAAGCCCGTGTCTCACCGCGAACGCCCTGAACAGACGCGATCATTCTTTCGGAAATACAGATGCTGCGCCGTCCATTTCTGGCGCGTTGACGGCCCGCTCGATCACGACTGAAACTATTGTTCGAATTTGCAGTATGGAGGCAAGGCCCGTCAACGGCGGGCGCCTCCGAATTGGGCGCCGTTACGGCGGTCTGGACATCTGCGCCGGAGCGTGCAGGGTCTCTCAAACGGTTGTTCAAGCCGAAATCAACTTAAGAGCAAGGGTGGAAGCCGCATGGCCGCGATCAACGCCGTCACTGATTTCTCCGTGGAAGGCGACGTCGGCGTCGTCACGCTGAACTCGCCGCCGGTCAACGCCCTGTCGGCCGTGGTCCGCGAGGGGCTGAAGGGCGCCTTCGAGGCCGCCATCGCCGATCCGGCGGTCAAGGCGATCGTGCTGATCTGCGACGGCAAGACCTTCATCGCCGGCGCCGACATCACCGAGTTCGGCAAGGCCATGACCGGCCCGTCCCTGCAGGACGTCCAGAACGTCATCGAGAACGCGCCCAAGCCGGTGGTCGCGGCGATCCACGGCACCGCCCTGGGCGGGGGCCTGGAGGTGGCGCTGGTCGCGCACTATCGCGTCGCCGTCCCTTCGGCCAAGGCTGGCCTGCCCGAGGTCAATATCGGCCTCTTGCCCGGCGCCGGCGGCACCCAGCGCCTGCCGCGCATCGTCGGCGTCGAGAAGGCGCTGGAGATGGTGACCAGCGGCCAGCACGTGCCGGCCAAGGCCGCCCACGCCATGGGCCTGTTCGACGAGCTGGTCGAGGAAGGCAAGCTGCGCGAGGGCGCGATCGACTTCGCCCGCAAGATCGTGGCCGAGAACCGTCCGCTGAACAAGGTCCGCGAGCTCAACGACAAGGTCGAGGCCGCCCGCGGCAAGCCCGAGATCTTCGAGGCTTTCCGCAAGGCCAACGCCAAGAAGTTCCGCGGCTTCATGGCCCCCGAGAACAACATCAAGTGCGTCGAGGCGGCGGTGAACCTGCCGTTCGACGAGGGGCTGAAGGAAGAGCGGCGCCTGTTCATGGAGCTGATGACCGGCACGCAGTCGGCCGCCCAGCGCTATGTGTTCTTCGCCGAGCGCCAGGCCGCCAAGATCCCGGACGTGCCGGACGACACCCCGACGATCCCGGTCAAGAAGGTCGGCGTCATCGGCGCCGGCACCATGGGCGGCGGCATCGCCATGAACTTCCTGAACGCCGGCATCCCGGTGACGATCATCGAGGCCAAGAAAGAGAACCTCGAGCGCGGCGTCGGCGTCATCCGCAAGAACTATGAGAACACCGCCAAGAAGGGCCGTCTGACCCAGGACGACGTCGAAAAGCGCATGGCGCTGCTGACGCCGTCGATGGAAATGGAGGCGCTGGCCGACTGCGACATGATCATCGAGGCCGTGTTCGAGCTGATGGAGATCAAGAAGGAGGTCTTCGCCAAGCTGGACAAGATCGCCAAGCCCGGCGCGATCCTGGCCACCAACACCTCGTATCTCGACGTCAACGAGATCGCGGCGGTGACCAGCCGTCCGGAAAGCGTGATCGGCACCCACTTCTTCTCGCCGGCCAATGTCATGCGCCTGCTGGAACTGGTGCGCGGCGACAAGACGAGCAAAGAGGTGATCGCCACCTGCATGAAGCTCAGCAAGGCCATCGGCAAGGTCCCGGTGCTGGTCGGCGTCTGCTACGGCTTCGTCGGCAACCGCATGCTGGCCCAGCGCCAACGCGAGGCCCAGAAGCTGATCCTGGAAGGCGCCATGCCCTGGGACGTCGACCGGGTGCTGTACGAGTTCGGCCTGCCGATGGGGCCGTTCGCGATGAGCGATCTCGCCGGTCTCGACATCGGCTGGGACCCGTCCAAGACCAGCTCCTCGACCGTGCGCGAAGTGCTGTGCGAGATGGACCGTCGCGGCCAGAAGAACGGCAAGGGCTTCTACGACTACGACGAGAACCGCAACGCCAGCCCGTCCCCTGTGGTCGAGCAGGTGATCCGCGACTTCGCCGAGAAGCGCCAGATCCAGCGCCGGACGATCACCGACCAGGAGATCCTGGAGCGCTGCCTCTATCCGATGGTCAACGAGGGCGCGAAGATCCTGGAAGAGGGCAAGGCCATCCGCGCTTCCGACATCGATATCGTCTGGATCAACGGCTACGGCTGGCCGGTCTATCGCGGCGGCCCGATGTTCTGGGGCGAGCTCGTGGGGCTCGACAAGATCCTGGCCAAGATGAAGGAGTTCCACGCCGAGCTCGGCGACGACTTCAAGCCGTCCGCCCTGCTGGAGCGCCTGGTCGCCGAGGGCAAGGGGTTCAAGGACGCTTAGGGGCTAGCGCCCTTCAAGCTTCAAACTAGCGTGTCATCCCGGAAACGCCGCAGGCGTTATCCGGGACCCAGGGGGTGAAGGAACGCGGTGCGGGCCGCCCCTGGGTCCCGGCTCTACGCTGCGCTTCGGCCGGGATGACACGGGTTTTCGCGTTTAGGAAACAGTGCATGACCCTCGCCGCCATGATCGCCGCCGACTACGGGACTATCGGCGACATCCTGCGCGAACGGGCGCGGGAGAACCCCGAGCGCCTCGCCGTCGTCATGGAGACCGGCGAGGCCGCCACCTACGCGCAGTTCGACGCCCTGGCCGACCGCGTCGCCGCCGCCCTGCAGCGCGACGGGATTCAGCCCGGCGAGGCCGTCGCCGTCTGCGCCCTGTCGTCGATCCCCTACGCGGCGCTGTTCCTGGGCGCCTTGCGCGTCGGCGTGGCGGTCGCGCCGATCGCGCCGTCGTCGACGCCCGAGGCCATCGCCGGCATGGTCGCCGACTGCGGCGCCAAGCTGTTCTTCCTCGACGCGGGCGTGGCCCAGGCCCAGGCGCCCGCGCCCGTCCCGGTCCGCCAGATCGCGCTGGATGGCTCGCCTTTAAGCGATGATGGAGCGGGGGACGCCTTCGACGCCTGGCTGGCGCCCGAAGGGGCGAAGCCGGCGCCGGTCAAGATCGGCCCCAAGCACCCGTTCAACATCATCTATTCCAGCGGCACGACCGGCACGCCCAAGGGCATCGTCCAGTCGCACGGCATGCGCTGGAAGCACATCTTCGTCGGCGACACGATCGGCTACGC
>Ga0247725_1000848_pt1 | contig 18476 bp, 20 predicted proteins | sample OKSTACKMCFT3sol_FD_183021 | JGI IMG/M metagenome (GOLD analysis project Ga0247725, IMG submission 183021) | Subsurface sediment microbial communities from gas well in Oklahoma, United States - OK STACK MC-FT3-sol | ecosystem: Environmental > Terrestrial > Deep subsurface > Rock core/Sediment...
GCCGGGAAGCCTAAGCTCGCCATCAGGATCGCCGTCGCCCGAAAGCTCCTCGTCCGCCTCAACGCCAAGGCCAGGGACGCGCGAAACGCAATGGCCAACGCTTGACCATCCAGACAGTCGCTCTCTCCAGAGAGAGGGATTCGTGAACGCCCCCTAACCACCCATGGCGGACGTTCAGGCCGTCCGCTGATCTGCTATCCAGCGCCTCGCCCTACTCCGCGTACAGCCCCAGCGCCTCCAGGCACAACTCCAGGCCCGTCAGGTCTCGCAACGGATCGTGCGTCACGATCACGAACAGCCTTCGGGCCTCGCCCCACAGCATAACGGTCTCGGGGAGGCCGTGGTCCTCGACCTGGCAGTCGTCGGCGTCGCGCCAGACGCGATTCTCGTCGAGGCTGGCGCCCAGCATCTGGTCGACGCGGCCGACGTACTCGGCCTCGAGCTCGCTGGCGACGTTCAGATAGGCGAAGATCGGGCGGCCCAGCCCAGCCAGAACGCCCGCCTCGAACACCGCGGCCGTGTCGGCCGAGGGCCCGCGGAACGGAGTCAGATTGACGATCGCGGCGTCGGCCTGGCGCAATTGCGCCATGCGGGCCGCGTAGAACTGCCGGGCCGCCAGTTCGTCGCCGCTCTCGCCCGCGGGCATGACGGCGGGGATCAGCGGTTCGAAGCCGGCGTCGAGGCACAACGCCCGCTCCCGGGCGGCTTGGGCTTCGGAATCGGGGAGCCAGACCTGAGGGCCGGCGAGCCAGAGGGAACGGACGGGACGCATGCGCCTTACGTCTGGGCCCGAAGCGACCCTGTCAATGTTTGTCGGAAGGCTGAATGACGTCCATCGCGCGAAGAACCCTGTTGGCCGGCGGTCTGGCCGTCGCCGCCGCGTCCCTCGCTCCCGCCGCTCTCGCCGCCCCGGCCCAGCCCTGGCTGGCCTATGAGCGCCGCCTGCGCGGCCTGCTGGCCGATCCGCCCGGCGGCGACTTCGACGAGGATTTCGAGCAGACCCTGCTGGACCTCAATAATCTGATCCGTCGCCGCGAAGGCGCGCCGCCGCTGGCCTGGGATCCGGGGCTGGCGGCCGCCGCCCGCGCTCACGCCGCCGACATGGCGGTCACCGAGCGCTTCGACCACCTGACGCGGGAGGGCTACTCCCCCGCCGGTCGCGTCGGCCTCTTGGCGCGCGACCTGGTCGGGGCGCCGGCCGAGAACATCGCCATGCGCCGCAACGCCGACGGCGCGGTGCGGCCCGACCAGATCATGAACCAGTGGCGCGACAGCCCCGGCCACCGCGCCAACCTGGTCGCCCCCAGCTTCACCCATGTCGGCTACGGCGTCCTGCGCCAGGGACCTCGCGTCATCGCCGTCGGAGCCTATGCCGAGGTCGCCGCGCGCCTGGCGGGTCCCGCGCCGCTACGTGTGCGCGGCCCCGACGAGATCGCCCGCGCCCTGTCGAACGCCGCCCCGCCGATCCGCCAGTTCTCGGTGTCCGAACCGGGCGGCGAGGTGCTGACCGTCACCTATGTCGAGGGCCGGCCGCCCAACGTGCTGCGGTCGGGCGCCTGGCAGCTGCGGCCGCACCTGTCCTCGGGCGAGCACCGCTACCAGCTGGGCTGGGGGCCGGTGTTCGTGCTGGAGTGAGGGGAAACGCCTTCCCGAAACTCACCCGTGTCATCCCAGAAGCCTCGCAGAGGCTATCCGGGACCCAGGGGTTGCAAGAGCGCCGTGCGCGCCGCCCCTGGGTCCCGGCGCTCCGGCCGGGATGACACGGGAAATGACGTCTCCGGCTAGACCATCTCGTCAGGCGACCAGCTCGACCAACAGCTCGTCCAGCTGTTCGAACTGCATGGGGTAGCCTTGGGCTGAACCCTGCAAAGCCTCGTCGCACGCCGCCTTGCTGGGATAGAGCTCGCTTAGCGTCAGCAGCGTCTGGCCGCCCTGGTCCTCGAACGTGACGGTGGTCACCGAGATCTCGCCCCCCTCCTCGTTGGTCCAGACGATGCGCGAGGGCGGGGTGACGTCGGTGTACTTGCCGAAGAAGGCCATGCTGTTGGCCGCGTCCAGCCCGAACTCCAGGCGGTAGCCGCCGCCGGTGCGGACATCCATCTCGCAGGCCCGTAGCGGCACGCCCAGGGCCTTGGGGACCCACCAGCGCTGGAACAGCTCGGGCTTGGACCAGGCCTCGAACACCAGGCGGATCGGACCGTCGAAGACGCGGGTCACGACCAGCTCCCGGTCCGACCTGCGGGTCACGACCGTCTCATTCTTTCCGGACATCCTGGCCCTCCCTCTGCTTCAAGTCCTCGACAACCTCGTCCAGCGCGTCGAACCGCAGGGTCCAGCGCTTGCGGTATCGTTCGATCCACGCGGCCTCTTCCTCCAGCCCACTGGTCACGAGCCGGCAGGTGCGGATGCGGCCGATCTTTTCCGTCGTCACCAGCCCCGCCGCCTCCAGCACCGCGACATGCTTCTTCATGCCTGTCAGGGTCATCTGGAACCGGTTGGCGAGCTCGGTGATCGACGCCTCGCCGCGACCCAGCGCCTCCAGCACCCCGCGCCGGGTGGCGTCGGACAGGGCGGCGAACGAGGCGTCGAGGCGGGAGGCTGAATACTGAACCATTTGGTTCAATTTATCCACGGAGAACTGCGGCGTGCAAGCCGCAAACGAAAAGCCCCCGGCCTGGGAGGGCCGAGGGCTTCGCGGGATTTACGCTTTGGGTACTGAGGCTAAAGGCTTGAAAGCCTTTTGCTTGTCGCGCGATGGCCGCCGAAACCGGCGACCGCTTTCGGCTATCGCGCTCTTAGTTCTTGGCCTGGTCGACCAGCTTGTTCTTGGCGATCCAGGGCATCATGTCGCGCAGGCGGCCGCCGACTTCCTCGATCTGGTGCTCAGCCGCGCGGCGGCGGGTGGCCTTGAACGAGGGCTGGCCCACTTGGTTTTCCAGCATGAAGTCGCGGACGAACTTGCCCGACTGGATGTCTTCCAGCACGCGCTTCATCTCGGCCTTGGTTTCCGGCGTGATGATGCGCGGACCCGTCACGTACTCGCCGTACTCGGCGGTGTTCGAGATCGAGTAGTTCATGTTGGCGATGCCGCCCTCGTACATGAGGTCGACGATCAGCTTCAGCTCGTGCAGGCACTCGAAATAGGCCATTTCCGGCGCGTAGCCGGCTTCCACCAGCGTTTCGAAGCCGGCGCGGACCAGCTCGACCGTGCCGCCGCACAGGACGGCCTGCTCGCCGAACAGGTCGGTCTCGCACTCTTCGCGGAAGTTGGTCTCGATGATGCCCGAGCGGCCGCCGCCGATGGCCGAGGCGTAGGCCAGGCCGAGGTCGAGGGCGTTGCCGGTGGCGTTGTGGTGCACCGCGATCAGGCACGGCACGCCGCCGCCCTTCTGGTACTCGCCGCGCACGGTGTGGCCCGGGCCCTTCGGCGCGACCATCAGCACGTCGATGGTGTCCTTCGGCTCGATCAGGCCGAAGTGGACGTTCAGGCCGTGGGCGAACAGCAGGGCCGCGCCGTCACGGATGTTGGGGGCGATGTCGTTCTTGTAGATCGCGGCCTGGTGCTCGTCCGGCGCCAGGATCATGATCATGTCGGCCCAGGCGGCGGCTTCGGCCACCGTCATGACCTTCAGGCCTTCGCCTTGCGCCTTCTTGGCGGTCGGCGAGCCGGCGCGCAGGGCGACGGCGACGTTCTTGGCGCCGGAGTCGCGAAGGTTGAGCGCGTGGGCGTGACCTTGGCTGCCATAGCCTACGATGGCGATCTTCTTGTCCAGGATGCGGGCGATGTCGGCGTCGCGGTCGTAGTAGACGCGCATGTTTTTTCTCCAGGACTGGTCGATCAGGGTCGCCCAACGCAACGGAAGAGCGACGAAGGCCGGGCGTTTGAGCGTTTTTTTGCCGTTTCGTCAAGGCGGAGCCGACAGAACGCCAAAATCTGGAAGCCTTCGCGACCCCGTTTTAGGCGGAGGTTCGCGGCTTCGCCATCACGGGGTGAAAAAACCCGCGCGACGCACATGAAAAAGGGGCGGAGGATCGCTCCTCCGCCCCCTCACCCGGCCTTTGGCGGATCACCAGAAGAGATCGCGCCAGACGCTCAGAACCTGACCGCTCCAGATATCGACCAGGATGGCGTCGTCGCCGACCCGCACCCACTCGCAGCCGATCGGCGGCTGCGGCAGGCCGTAGCGCCAGGCGTCGAGATAGTACGAGCTGCCGTACCAGCCGCCCGGCAGATAGTCGCCGAACGACCAGGCCCTCACGTACCAGCCGCGCGGATAGCGATAGACCGGCGCGCGATAGCGCTGCGGCGCGGAGTAGAACGGACGATAGGTATAGCGGTGGTAGTGCGGCCGCCCACGGTCGCGATCCCGGTAGCGGTCGCGGCCTCGGTCGTTCCATTCCCAGCTGCGGTTGTCATTCCAGCGGTAGTCGTTGCGGTCCCGATCGCGGTTGTCGTTCCAGCGGTAGTCGTTGCGGTCGCGATCACGATCCCGGTCCTGCCAGCCGGGGCGGTTGTTGTCGTTGCGGTCCCAGCCGCCCCGACGATCGTCGCCGCCGCGATTGCGGTCTCGGTCGCCGTCCGGACGCGGGGGCTGAGGCTGAGCCTGCGGAGGTTGCCCTTGCGGCGGCTGCGGGCGATCACCCCGGTTCCAGCCGCTGTCGCCGCCGGGCTGGCGTGGGCCGCGATCTCCCCAGCGGTCGCCTCGGTCGCCGCGATCTGGCCGAGGCCCCGCGTCCCGCGGCTGCTGTTCGCGCTGCTGCTGTTGCTGAGCGACCACCGCCCCCGCCGCCCCGGCCTGGGCCGCGCCCGCCAGCAACGAAAGCGCCAGGGCGGTCGTGATCACACGTCTCATGTCTTGCTCCGAAGGGCCTTGATGGCAGGCCCGGGCTTGTCCCTTGATAGCAGTCTCGGACTCGCCCGATGAACCGAGCTTGAACATGGACGGTGGAGACACGATGGCCGCGCATCCCAACGACATCGTCAGCTTCTGGCGCCATGCCGGCCCGGCCAAGTGGTTCGCCAAGGACGCGGCGTTCGACTCCGCCATCGCGCTGAAGTTCGAGCAGACCCACTACCGGGCCTCGATGCGCCGCTACGACGCCTGGGCTGACACGGCCGAGGGCGCCTTGGCCCTGCTGATCCTGCTGGACCAGTTCCCGCGCAACATGTTCCGCGGCACGCCGCACGCCTTCGCGACCGATCCGCTGGCCCGCATGTTCGCCCGCGCCGCCATCGCCGCCGGCCACGATCACGACCCCGCCATCGAGCCGACGCTGCGTCCCTTCTTCTACCTCCCATTCGAGCACTCGGAATCACTGGTCGACCAGGAGTTCAGCGTCCAGCTGTTCGCCGGCCTGCAAGCCGACACCGGCGACGAGGAGTCGATGAAGTGGGCCCTGATCCACCGCGACATCATCGCCAGGTTCGGGCGTTTCCCGCACCGAAACGGGGGCCTGGGCCGCGAGACGACAGCGGCCGAGCAGGAATTCCTGGATGAAGGCGGCTTCGCTGGCTAACGGCGCCGTAACTTTGCTTTGCGGAAATTCACCTGTACGAGTGCGCCCGCTCATTTGTTCGGGGAATGCCAAGATATGAAAGCCTTCCGCAGCGCGCTGGTCGTCGGCCTGGCGCTTTCCGCCATCACGCCCGCCACCGGCTTCGCTCAGGCCAAGGCCAGCAAGGGTCAGCAGATGCAGACCCAGGCGTCTGGCGAGGTCCCGCGCTGCGCGCGCAAGCTGGGCACGCTGTCGATCGTCGACGGTGACGATTCCAGCGGCTGGACCCAGTACAACCTGGCCTCGCCGCAGAAGGTGCTGCGCGCCATCGTCCAGCGCTCGGGCTGCTTCAACCTGGTCGACCGGGGCGCGGGCCTCAGCGCGGCCGAGAAGGAGCGCAACATCGGCGGCAACCTCGGCCTGCAGCGCGGCTCGAACGTCGGCCAGGGCCAGGTGAAGGCGGCCGACTACGTGCTGGTCGCCGAGGTCCAGGGCAGCAACAGCAATGTCGGCGGCGGCGCGGTGGCCGGCGCCATCGGCGGCATGATCGGCGGCCGCGTCGGCGGCCTGGTCGGCGGCCTCAAGACCAAGAAGCTGGAAGCCAACACCGTCCTGTCGCTGACCAACGTCCGCACGACCGAGACGATGTCGGTCGCCGAAGGCTACGCGGTGAAGAACGACATCGGCTGGGGCGCGGGCGGCGGCCTGGGCTTCGCCGGCGCGGTCGGCGGCGGCTACGAGGACACCGACATCGGCCGCATCATCACCCTGTCGTTCATCAACGCCTATTCGAAGATGATCGGCGACCTGGGCCTGCTGTCGGAGGCCGGTCCGGCCGCCGCGGCCGCGCCGGCCAAGACCTTCACCGCCCAGCGCCCCGTCGCCCTGCGCGCCACCCCGGTCGCCGGCGGCAAGCTGATCCGCACCCTGCCCGCCGGCGCCATCGTCTATCCGACCGGCAAGCAGCAGGAGCTGTGGTGGGAAGTGGCCGACGAGAACGACAACGTCGGCTGGGTGCTGAACACGGGCCTCGCGCCCAGCAAGTAGTCCACGGCGGGCTCCCTTCCCCCTTGCGGGGAAGGGTTGGGGATGGGGGTGCTGCTCCGAGCCGGCCAAGGCCAGCGCTGACACCCCCACCCCTGCCCCTCCCCGCAAGGGGGAGGGGTTCTGACATCGGGATAACCGACGCCCACCTGTGGATCGCTTCCGGCGCCGCAGTGTTCAACGGTGCGATTCGCCCCCAAAGTCGTCCACATGATCACCGCCGTCCTCGACGCTCCGAAAGCCGCCGCCGACCACCCCGAGCGGCAGTATCTGGATCTGCTGCGCGACATCCTCGACCACGGCGTCCAGCGCGGCGACCGCACGGGCACCGGCACGCTCGGCGTGTTCGGCCGGCAAATCCGCTTTGATCTCGCCAAGGGCTTCCCGGTCCTGACGACCAAGAAGCTGCACCTGCGCTCGATCATCATCGAGTTGCTCTGGTTCCTGAAGGGCGACACCAACATCGCCTACCTGAAGGACAACGGCGTGCGGATCTGGGACGAGTGGGCCGACGAGAACGGCGACCTCGGCCCCATCTACGGCAAGCAGTGGCGCTCGTGGGCCGCGCCCGACGGCCGTGTGATCGACCAGATCGCCAATCTCGTCGAGAACCTGAAGACCAATCCCAGCAGCCGCCGCCACATCGTCTCGGCCTGGAACCCGGCCGACGTCGACGACATGGCTCTGCCGCCCTGCCACTGCCTGTTCCAGTTCTTCGTGGCCGACGGCAAGCTGTCGTGCCAGCTCTACCAGCGCAGCGCCGACGTCTTCCTGGGCGTGCCGTTCAACATCGCCTCCTACGCCCTGCTGACCCTGATGGTCGCCAAGGTCGTGGGCCTGGAGCCGGGCGAGTTCGTCCACACCTTCGGCGACGCGCACCTCTACCTGAACCACCTCGACCAGGCCCGCGAGCAGCTGACCCGCGAGCCCTTCGACTTCCCGACCATGACGATCGCCGACAAGCGCGACCTGTTCGGATTTGAGTACGAGGACTTCAAGCTCGAGGGCTACCAGGCCCACCCGCACATCAAGGCCGAGGTTTCGGTCTGACTGACAAACAGGAGGATAATATGACCGATAGGCCCATTCGACCGCCAGCGGACCGTTCATCTGAAAAGGCGAGCGTTCCTACCCGACAGCATATGCCTCCGCCTCCGCCGCCTCCTCCTCCTCCGTCAGATAAAAAATGACCTCTGACGTTAACTCCCTCCTTGGAACAGTGCTTTCTTACAAAGAAGGCATAGAGATTTGGGTATGGACACTTGGCCTGCTCGGCATCGCGCTAGGCGCGATACAGCTTTCAGAGGCACAGAAGCAACGCGGTCTCACAGAGTCTTTTGCGATATACGAAAAGATCGACGAACAGCTAAATATCTGGTCAACTGCTAGGCAAAGCGGAGATGACGAGATCGATAAAGTATTAGGCCGAATTCTTGGAATCATCGAAATTACGACGGATGCCATAAATAAAAAATATCTTTCCAAGATGGCAAATTCAGTAGTGACAAATCAAATAATAGATAGCCTGTCGGTCATATTTTCCGATCCACACACAAGAAAACGCTACAAGGAAATATGCACAACGGATGCTGTATGTGGATCGTTAAAGATCTTCCTTATAAAGAAGAGGAAAAAAATACTAAAAACAGACAATCCCGACGAAATACTCGACACAATATTTGGAGAATATCACAACAGCCTGATTGCCAAGGGCCCGAAGAACACAGCCCTGCGCCACCTTTATGTCCTAAAGCTGAAAATGGCATAACTTCCTGCCCTAAGGCCTCAGCACGATCTTCCCCGCCAGCTTGGCCGACTGCAGCAGGGCCTGGGCCTGACCGGCTTCGCTGAGCGGCAGGACCTTGGCGATCCTGGGCTGGATCTCGCCCTGCCCGATCAGACCCAGCGCCTTCGCCAGATCCTGCCGGTAGGCTTCCGGCCGCGCGTCGCGCCAGGACGTCACGTTGTAGCCGACCACGCCCCGACTCTCGCTGAACAGCTTCAGCGCCGAGAGGCGATCGGCCAGCAGCATCTTGAGCATCGCGCCCGGCCGCGCCTTGCCGCCCTTGGTGGCGTCGTAGCCGCCATAGAGCACCGCCGTCCCGCCATCACGCAGAGCGGCCAGCGACGCCGCTTTCAGATGCGGCCCTCCGACGTGGTCGAAGGCCGCGACCACGCCGCCGCCCGAGATCTCGACAGCCCGCGCCGCGACGGCCTCGGCGCGATAGTCCACATGCACGCCGCCCTTGGCTTCGACCTCGGCCCGCTTTCCCGCCGAGGCCGCGCCGATCGCCCTGACGCCGGAGAGCCGCGCCAAATCCAGCAGCAGCCCACCGACACCGCCCGCCGCGCCGTGAACCAGCACCCACTCGCCGGCGAGCGAGCCGGCGACGCGGTGGAACATCTGCCAGGCGGTCAGGCCGTTCAGAACGCCCGCGACCAGGGCCTCGGCCGGCGCGTGCTCGGGCGCGGCGACCAGGAAACGCGCTTCGACATTGCGGCGCGTGGCGTAAGAGCCCGTGACCGTCAGGGCCGCAACACGCTGGCCGACCTGGACGCCCTCGACGCCCGGGCCCAGGGCCTCGATCCGACCGACGAAGTCGTAGCCCGGAGTCACCGGCGCCTTCACGCCAGGATAGAGGCCGGTGCGCATGACGATGTCGGCGAAGGCCACGCCCGCGGCCTCGATCGCCACGCGCGCCTCGCCGGGGCCCGGCGACGGCAGCTCGACCTCGCGACCGCGCAGGACATCGACGCCGCCCGTCCGGGCCATGTGCATCTCGAACGCCGTCGCCGACATCGCGCCCTCCCCGATACCTGTTCTTCGACGATGAGAGTGATCAACGTTCAGGTTCTGATCAAGCCATGGCGTGTTCGTCCAACGCCCGCTAATCAGAGGGCATGACCCAGCCAGTCCTCGCCATCGTCGTCGCCCGCGCCGCCAACGGGGTGATCGGTCGCGACGGCGACCTGCCCTGGCGACTGAAATCGGATCTGGCCCTGTTCAAGGCCAACACCCTGGGCAAGCCCATCATCATGGGCCGCAAGACCTGGGACAGCCTGCCCCGCAAGCCCCTGCCCGGCCGGATGAACGTCGTCCTCACCCGCGACCAGAGCTTCGAGCCCGAAGGCGCGATCGCCTGCGAGACCTGGATGGAGGCCGTCCAGATGGCCAAGGAGCAGGCGGCCGACGACAGCGTCGACGAGGTCTGCGTTATCGGCGGCCGGGCCCTGTTCGAACTGGCCCTGCCCAAGGCCAAGCGTCTTTACCTGACCGAGGTCGACGCCCAGGTCGACGGCGATGTCCATTTCCCCGTCTTTGACGAAAACGCCTGGACCGAGGTCCGCCGTGAGGCGCACGCCGCCGGCGACGGCGACGACCACGCGTTCGTGTTCCGGGTATTGGAGCGCGTCTGATGGAACACGCCTAGACCGTAAACCCGATCGCAACGACAACCTGCGATACCCACTCGGGGTAGGGGAGCTAATCTTGATCGCGGCTATCCGAATTCCGTCGCGCGACGACCAGACTGTGCGGATCGCCGGCCTCTTGGCGGCCTTCGGGGGGTCCATCGTCTTTAGCCTGTTCCTGGCTGGCGCGACCCACAACCTGCCGTCGATCTGGACGGCCAACGCCGTGATTATCGCGGGCCTGCTGACTCTGAAGGGCAAGGCGCGATGGATCATGCTGGCGCTGGCCGGCGTCACTCACGTCGCCATCGAGCTGATCGCCGGCGTGCGCCTGTCCTTCATCGTGTTGGTGGTGCCGCAGGACCTTATCCAGAACTTCCTTATCGCCTGGAGCCTGGAGCGTTTGGGCCTGACCAACCAGATGCGCAGTCCCTGGGGCCTGGCCCGCCTGACCGCCGTAGCCGCGGTGCTGGTTGTCGTGTTCTCCACGATCACAACCGTCAGTCTGGCGCTCTCTCGCGGCAAGCCCATGTGGAGCGGCTGGGCCGACTGGATTTCGCCAAACGTGCTGGGACTGTTCCTGGCGATGCCGACCACCATCATGCTGATGGACCGCCGTCACAAGCCGATGTTCCCGGCGTCGGCCTGGCAGATCGTCATGCTTACGGCCCTGGTGGTCGTCAGCGCCGTGGCGATCTTCACCTGGGATCCTGGCTTGCAGGCCCTGCTGTTCGCCCCCGCCATGCTGGCCGTGTTCCGAGGCGGGCCGCGCGCGGCGGCGATCCTGGTCATCGCATCCCTGGCCGCCTCGATCCCCGCGGTCCTGCATAGCGTTGGCATCGACCGTCACGCGGCGCTGAGTCCCTTGCGCCACACGGTGATCTTCCACGTGATGCTGTTCGCCGTCTGCCTGACGGCCGCCATGATCCTGGAACGGCAAAAGCGCCTGCAGGCGCTGTTGACGCGAGGCCGCGACTCCGCCCGCGACGCCCAGGCCAGCGCTCAGGCCGCCAACAAGGCCAAGTCGGAATTCCTGGCGACCATCAGCCACGAGATCCGCACGCCGCTGAACAGCATCCTGGGCTTCGCCGACCTCGTGGCCGGCGACCCTGGCCTTTCGCCCGACAGCCGCCGACGCCTCGACCTGATCAATCGCGCCGGCCGCTCGCTGGTCGAGATCATCAACGACCTGCTGGACTTCTCGAAGCTTGAAGCCGGCCGCATGGAGCTGGACCCGGAGCCGCTGGCGCCGGCCGTCGTGCTGCGCGATGCGTTGGCGATCGCCGGCCCCGCGGCGGAAACCAAGAATCTGGCCCTCAAGATCGAGATTGAAGGCGGAGACGAACAGCGCCTCTTCCTGCTGGACGAGACACGCCTGCGGCAGGTGCTGCTGAACCTGCTGTCCAACGCCATCAAGTTCACGCGCGAGGGCGCCGTCACCGCCCGGCTTGAGGTCTCGAACCAACGACTTCGGTTCGAGATCTCCGACACCGGCATCGGCATCGCGCCCGACGTCCAGGCGCGCCTGTTCCAGCGCTTCACCCAAGCCGACAGCTCCATCAGCCGCGGATATGGCGGCACGGGCCTGGGCCTGGCGATCAGCAAGGCTCTTGTCACCCGCATGGGCGGCGAGGTCGGCGTCATCAGCGCGCCGGGCCAAGGTTCGTGCTTCTGGGTCGAGCTGCCGGCGATCCCGGCCCAGCCGACGCCCGCTCTGGACCCGGCGGCCTCTTCGCCCGCCAGCCTGCGCGGCGCTCGCGTGCTGCTGGTCGATGACCACCACGTCAATCGCGAGCTGGGCTACGCCCTTCTGACGCTGGGCGGGCACGAGGCGATCACCGCCGAGGACGGGGCGACGGCGGTTTCGCTTCTGCGCGACCGGGACTTCGATCTGGTGCTGATGGACGTGCACATGCCGGTCATGGACGGCCTCGCCGCGACCCACGCCATCCGCGCCATGGAAGGCTCCAAGGCCCGCGTCCCGATCCTGGCGCTCAGCGCCGACGTCATGCCCGAACAGATCGCCCGCTGCCTCGCCGCCGGCATGGACGGCCACCTGGCCAAGCCGATCGTTCGAGATGATCTGCTGGCGGCCGTGGCGCGCTTCACCGCCGCCTCGCCTCAGGATGCGGCCCGCGCCGCGGTCGTCACCCCCTAGAGCCCCGTCGAAGGGAACGGAGCTCTCGCCAAGTTCAAACGCGCGTTTATAGTCACCCCATCGCCCGCGAGAGGCGAGACAGGGAGAGACGCGCGATGGACATCCAACTCGTAGCCGAAGGCCTGCAGTTCCCCGAAGGCCCGGTGGCCATGGCCGACGGCTCGGTCATCGTCACCGAGATCCAGGGCCAGCGCCTGACGCGCATCTGGCCCGACGGCCGCAAGGAGACGGTGGCGCAGACCGGCGGCGGGCCGAACGGCGCCGCGATCGGCCCTGACGGGGCCCTCTACGTCACCAATAATGGCGGCAGCTTCGCCTTCTTCGAGGCCAATGGCCTGAACATTCCTGGCCCGACGCCGCCGACGCACACGGGCGGCTCGATCCAACGCGTGGACCTGGCGACCGGCGCGGTGACGACGCTCTACACACACTGCGACGGCAAGCCGCTGGTCGGGCCCAACGACCTCGTCTTCGACAAGCAGGGCGGCTTCTGGTTCACCGACCACGGCTGCTCCACGCCGGACGGCCGCAAGTACGGGGCGCTCTACTACGCCCTGCCCGACGGTTCGCAGATCACCCGCTGGCGCGACCACTTCGTCTCGCCCAATGGCGTGGGTCTCTCACCCGACGAAAAGACCGTCTACATGGCCGACACCATGCTGGGTCGCCTGTGGTCGTTCGACGTGGCGTCACCTGGCGTGCTGACCGATCCCGCGCCGCTTCAGCCGGGAAATGTCGTCTGCAACCTGCCGGGCTACCAGCTGCTGGACAGTCTGGCGGTCGAGGCCGGCGGCAAGGTCTGCGTGGCGACGATCATCAACGGCGGGATCACCGCCTTCGACCCGGACGGCTCGACCGAGCACTACGCCTTCCCGGACGTGATCGTGACCAACATCTGCTTCGGCGGGGCGGACATGCGCGACGCCTGGATCACGGCGTCGGGGACAGGAAAGCTCTACAAGGCCCGGTGGCCGCGGCCGGGCCTGAAGCTGAACTTCAACGGATAGCTCCTCCCCCGCGATGCGGGGGAGGTGGCCCAGAGGGCCGGAGGGGGCTAACGCGGCGTTCGCTCAGCTCGCCCCCTCAGTCGCTCCGCGACAGCTCCCCCGCACCGCGGGGGAGCATTTACTTGCCGCCTAGTACAGAACCCCCAGCGCCTGGCGCTCGAAGTTCTTCAGTTCGTTGTTGCGACCCTGGTGGACCTTCACGACCCATTCGGGGTCCTGCAGCAGGGCGCGGCCCACGCCGACCAGGTCGAAGTCGCCGCGCTCCAGGCGTTCCAGCAAGCCGTCCAACGAGGCGGGCTGGCTGCCTTCGCCGCCGAACGCGGCGATGAACTCGCCCGAAAGGCCGACCGAGCCGACCGTGATGGTCGGGGCGCCGGTCAGCTTCTTGGCCCAGCCGGCGAAGTTCAGGTCGCTGCCCTCGAACTCCGGCTCCCAGAAGCGGCGCTGGCTGCAGTGGAAGATGTCGGCGCCGGCGTCGGCCAGCGGCTGCAGCCAGGCTTCCATTTCCTGCGGCGTGGTCGCCAGGCGCGCGGCGTAGTCCTGCTGCTTCCACTGCGACAGGCGGATGATGACCGGATAGTCGGGGCCGACGGCGGCGCGAACGGCCTTCAGGATCTCGGCGGCGAAGCGGCCGCGCTCGCCGATCGTCGGGCCGCCCCACTTGTCGGTGCGGACATTGGTGCCCGGCCAGAAGAACTGGTCGATCAGATAGCCGTGGGCGCCGTGCAACTCGACGGCGTCGAAGCCCAGGCGCTTGGCGTCGGCCGCCGCTTGCCCGAAAGCGGCGATGGTGTCGGCGATGTCGGCGTCGGTCATCGGCTCGGTGAAGGGCGTCCCGCCGGCCTTCGAGAGGCCCGAGGGGCTGTCGACCTTGCCCAGCTGATCCGGCCCCTTGGCGGCGCCGACGTGCCACAGCTGCGGGGCGATCAGGCCGCCGGCGGCATGGACCTCATCGACGACCTTCTTCCAGGCCGCCAATTCCTTCTCGCCGTGGAAGCGCGGCACCTTGGCGTCGTTCAGCGAGGCCGGGCGCGCGACGCCGGTGCCCTCGGTGACGATCAGCCCGACCTCGTTTTCGGCGCGGCGGCGATAATAGGCGGCGACCTCGTCGGTCGGCACGCCGCCCGGCGAGAACGACCGCGTCATCGGCGCCATCACCACCCGATTGGGCAGCTTCAGCGACTTGAACTCGAAGGGCTTGAACAGGGCGTCGATAGACATCGGAGATCCGAAACAGAGGGTGTTGCGGGCGATCCAAACATTTGTTCGGAAGCATGACCAGCGAGAAAAACTGCGAAGCCCATGTGCTGAGGCTTTCAGACCAACAAATCGTGTCATCCCGGCAGCCTCGTAGAGGCTATCCGGGACCCAGGGGTGGCATGAGCGCCGCGGCGGCCGCCCCTGGGTCCCGGCTCTTCGCTACGCTACGGCCAGGATGACACGCCTTTGGAACCTCACAGCCCCAGAACCATCTTGGCCATGATGTTGCGCTGGATCTCGTTTGAGCCGGCGTAGATCGAGGTCTTGCGGTAGCTGAAATAGGCTGGCGCGGCCGGCGCGGCGTAGTCCGGCCCCGCCCGGCCCTCGTTGCTCTTCGACCACGGATCGCGCACGAACGGCGCGGCGTAGGCGCCGACCGCCTCGAGCGTCAGCTCGGTGATCGCCTGCTGCTGCTCGGAGCCGACACACTTCAGCATCGACGAAGCCGGGCCGATCGCCTTGCCCGCCGAGCGGCCGGAGAAGATCCGCAGCTCGCTGGCGTTCAGCGCCTGGACCTGAATCTCGAGGTTGCTGATCTTGGTCCGGAAGTCGGGATCGTCGATCAGCCGCCCGCCATCGTCGGCCAGCTCCAGGGCGGCGATGCGCTTGACCTTCTTGAGCATATGCATCAGGCCCGGCGCGTAGGCGTTGCCGCGCTCGAACTCCAGCAGGTACTTGGCGTAGGTCCAGCCCTTGTTCTCCTCGCCGATCCGGTTGGCGACAGGGACGCGAACATTGTCGAAGAAGACCTGGTTGATCTCCTGCTCGTTCTCGGGCGGGCCATCCAGGGTCGGCAGCGGCTTGATCTGGATGCCGGGCGTGTCCATCCGCAGCAGCAGGAACGAGATGCCCTCCTGCGGCCGTCCTTGCGTCGAGGTCCGGACCAGGCAGAACATCCAGTCGGCCCACTGGGCGTGGGTGGTCCAGATCTTGGAGCCGTTCAGGACGTAGTCGTCGCCATCGCGCTCGGCCCGCATCTGCAGGCTGGCGAGGTCCGAGCCCGAGCCGGGCTCCGAATAGCCCTGGCACCACCAGATGTCCGAGCGCAGGATCGGCGGCAGGTGCTCAGCCTTCTGCGCGTCGGTCCCGAAGGCCATGATCACCGGCGCGACCATCTTCAGACCCATCGGCGAGGAGGTCGGCACGCCGGCCAGGCTCATCTCCATGTTGAAGATGTAGCGCTGCGAGGCCGTGAAGCCCGGGCCGCCGTGCTCGACGGGCCAGTCCGGCGCCGCCCAGCCGCGCTCGTAGAGCTTCTTCTGCCACTTCACTTGGCCGGCCTTGTCCAGATAGCCGTTCTTGGACTGGCTCATCTTGTGGCGCAGGTCGTCGTCATAGGCGCTGGCGATCCAGTCGCGCACCTCCTGCTGGAAGGCCAGATCCTCGGCCGAGAACGCCAAGTCCATCGCCTACTCCACCGCGTCGAGGTACTCGATGTTCGGCGCGGCGGCCATGGTCGGCCCCATCGCCGCGCCGGCGGCCTTGAAATAGTCGGTGCCGCCGTGGTGCTTGAGGGCGTCTGTCGAGGCGTAGAGCTCCAGCACCTTGTAGACGCCGGCCTCGGTCTTGGACTTGGTCAGCTGGTACATGAGGCAGCCCGGCTCGTTGGCCTTCACCTTGGCGGCCAGGTCCAGGAACACCTTCTCGAATTCAGCGGTCTTGTCCGGCTGGACGTACAGGGTCGCGACGACGCCGATCATGATTGCCTCCCAACATTTGTTTGAAAGGCAGGATGGGTCACGCGCGCGGCCGGGGCAAGCGCGACGTTGGGGAAGGCTAGCGGGTTAGTCTAGCGCCGCTCGTTCCAGCCGTAGGCGACCCAGGAGTGGCCGCCGACGTTGCGGGCTTCGATCAGGCTGGGATCGGCGTCGCGGGCGCTGGTCATCTTGCGGCCGCGGAAGGCGAACGCCGCCAGGCCGAACAGCGCGCTGCCGATAAAGCCGACCACCACCACGGTGGCGGCGAAGACCACGGCCAGAACCGCGCCGATCACCACGGCCGCCGACGTCGCGAGCGCGCCCGCGATCCAAGCGAGGTTGCGCAAGGGCGAAACTGCGGCGGTGTTAGTCATCGGCGTCCTCTCGTCACGCTCATGATCCTTCTTAGGTGGTTCACAAGCGCTGAACATCAACTGAACACCCGCCGATCGCGGATGAAAAGCCTTTTTCCCTCGCTTAGCGCGAGACCAAACGCCTCACCTCAACCGGCGGCGGCGAGACCCAGTTCCCGGCGCTCGCGCATCACCGTCGAGAAGGCGGCGTTGATCGCGGCGGCCTTGGCCTCGGCCACTTCGATGAACTCGGCGGGCAGACCCCGCGCGCGGGCCCGATCAGGGTGCGCGTTGGTCAGGGCGATCTTCCAGGCCTTGTGGACCGTGGCGTCGTCGGCGTCGGCCGGCACATCAAGGATGGCGTAGGGATCATCGGCGCCAACGCCCAGGTGGGTGGCGCGCAGGCGACGGAAGGCCAGCGGCGACATGCCGAACAGGCTGGACACCCGCTCCAGATAGGCCAGCTCGTCGTGGGTCACCACGCCGTCGGACTTGGCGATGTGGAACAGGCCGTCGACCACGTCCTCCAGCAGCTGCGGGCAGCTGGAATAACGCTTGGCCAAGCGCTTGGCGTAGCTCTCGAAGCCGTGAGTCGTCTGACGCGCCAGGTCATACAGGCGATGGATGTTCGGCTCGGACGCCGGATCCGGCTGGAACACTTCGGTGAAGGCGGCGAATTCGTGCCCGTCGGCGCGGCCGTCGACCTTAGCCAGCTTGGCGCCCAGCGCCGTGACCGCCGTCGAAAAGGCCGGATCCTCGCCCGGCAAGCCTCCCGGACACTCGGTGCAGTCGGCCAGGTCGAGACGCCGGGCGGCGATGCTCGCGATATTGCGCCAGAAGCTCATGAACGCCTCGAAACCAGCGGACATAGGTGAATACGGAAATCGAGGCGATGCGGATCACGTCGACAAGGTGCTTCTAGCACATTGAGAATGATCATTCACATGACTTCGTTGCAATGCGGCGAATGCGCATGGCCGCAATGTGGGAGCCGATCGGGCTTTGGCTCGTTATGGCTCCGCTTGGTTCGGTTGCGCCACGCAACGGTCCCAATCCCGATCGAAATGCTCTAGTCACTCCGTACGATTATTCGAAAGGACCTCCGCCGCATGGCGAACGCCCTCTTTCTCGCTCTCGCCCTGTTGGCCCAGGACGGCCAGGCGAGCGCCCAGACGTCCCTGAACGCGCCGCCGACCGACGAGTACGGCTATGTCGCCTGGTGCTACGGCGCCCTGGGCGGTTACGCCAATCTCTACGACCGCGTGATGCCGGAGGTGACGCGGATCGAGAAGGCCTTCCCAGGCCCGGACGGCGTCCAGGCCGCGCTGAAGACCTATCCGGAGATGCGCGCCCAGGCGCAGAAGGACCTCAAGACCTTCGCCTCGGCGATCACCGCGGCCGAAAAGGCCAGCCCGCGCCCGATCTCGGAATACGGCGCGGCCCAGGTCAAGCGCGGCGCGGCCATCTGGCAAGGCGCCGGCTCGGTCGACAAGGCGCGCCTGGCCCAGATGTGGATGAGCTGGAGCCCGCCCGGCGATTGCGAGAAGCGCGCCAAGACGCTGGAGATGAAGTCGAGCATCCTGGGCCGCGCGCTGAACTACAACGCGGTTTCGGCCACCACGCCGCCGCCGGCGCCCGCCGCGCCGAGCGCGCCGCCGCCGGAAACGCCCGCGCCGCAGCCCGCCTCCGAACCCGTCCGGCCTGAGCCCAAGCCCGAGACGGTCCAGCCCAAGCCGGAAGTCGCCAAGCCCGCGCCCGCCGCCAGCGCGCCGCCGAAGGCCAAGGCCGCGGCGCCCGCCAAGAAGCTGCCTCCGATCGGCGGCAACGAGATCATCGTCGATCCCGTCAATCCGGTCCCCTGCGCCGGCAGCCTGCTGCCCGCCAAGCGCGGCGGCCGCGACGTGCTGATCTGCAAGCCGAATTGATTTGTTGCTCCCCCGCGATGCGGGGGAGCTGTCGCGGAGCGACTGAGGGGGCGAGCTGGGCGAGAGCCGCGTTAGCCCCCCTCCGGCCCTCTGGGCCACCTCCCCCGCATCGCGGGGGAGGCCCA
>Ga0247725_1000849_pt1 | contig 18471 bp, 15 predicted proteins | sample OKSTACKMCFT3sol_FD_183021 | JGI IMG/M metagenome (GOLD analysis project Ga0247725, IMG submission 183021) | Subsurface sediment microbial communities from gas well in Oklahoma, United States - OK STACK MC-FT3-sol | ecosystem: Environmental > Terrestrial > Deep subsurface > Rock core/Sediment...
GCTTTTGGTCATACTTTCGGTAGTAGTCAACCCTAAGGACAAATCGGTTTTGAGGGTATCGAGCGGTGTTGCCATACTGATCCCATCAATCCCTAAACGGAATTGATCCATCCCACCATGGGCACCAACGTTGAAGATCAGTTGCAAGCTATCGATAACACTTGGGGTATTGAGCGCAACCGTACTTGGTGCAATCCAGCTAGTCATCTGCACAGGGAAGGAAACCAGCAGTAACACATAGGCGGCCATCGCGGGATTGAACAGGTTATGGCCTAGGCCACCGTAGAGATGCTTGACGATAACAATCGCAAACACTGTACCCATAACGATCATCCACCAAGGTGCTAGCGGCGGGATCGCAACCCCGATCAAGATTGCCGTCAGCATGGCGCTGTTATCGCTTAAACTCGCTTTGATGCTGCGGTTACGCAGTTTCATCACCGCGGCTTCACAGCTTAGGGCCACGATAATTGCCAGTAACACTTGAATAAGCGTGCCCCAGCCAAAAAAGGCACATTGCACCACAAGGCCGGGCAACAAGCATAAAATAACCCGTTGCATAACCGTTGAAGTATGCAAGTTACGGGTAACATGGGGTGATGAGGCTATTTTAAACGCCATTGTGATCCCTTTTATCTAATCTTGAGTCACTGATTTTTAAGCTAATAATTTTTAATATACTGATGTCAAAATCAGCAGTGCTATTCATTTGAGTCACTGAGCGCATCCGCTTCTCTGGCTGCTTTTTTGGCTTTCGCGCGAGCAACCGCAGCAGCGACCTTGGCTTTCTTCTCATCTTCAGGACTGAGTGGTGCGCTTGGTTCGGTGGCTGAGTCTGATTCATAGCCAGACTCTGGCTTAGCCTCTGTTACTAACTCGGGCTGAACCTCGGCAACCTCACTCGAATCCGCTTGCTGCGCGGCGGCTTTTTTGGCTTTCGCGCGAGCAACCGCAGCAGCGACCTTGGCTTTTTTCTCATCTTCAGGGCTAAGCGGCGCGCTTAGTTCAGCGGCTGAGCCTAATTCATTGCGTGATTCAACGTCAGAGCCTGACTCTTGCTTAGCGTACTCGGGCTGAACTTCGGCCATATCACTCAATTCAGCTTGCTGTGCGGCGGCTTTTTTGGCTTTTGCGCGGGCGACGGCAGCAGCGACTTTGGCTTTTTTGTCATCCGCCTCTGTGCTCGTAGCCGTTTCTGCTACTGGCTGATTCGCATTGACAGTCGCTTCAGTATCGCCATTGGTATCCGAGTCGGCCTTCAATGCCGTTTTTTTCGCTTTGGCACGAGCGATAGCGGCGGCGACTTTATCTTTTTGTGATAAAGACTCGGCTTGAACCGTTGGCTCGCTTGATTCAGAAGAGAATGCTTGCTTTGACGATTCTGCATCATCCGCCCCTTGAGCTGCCTTCTTGGCTTTAGCTCGAGCAATTGCGGCGGCAACAGCCGCTTTACCCTTAGGCGCTTCTGTGTTGCTCGTATCAGCAAAAACGACCTCGACCGTCGCGTTATCGGTTGTGGCTTCTGCCGCTGCTGCCTTTTTGGCCGCAATCCGCGCCATGGCTTCAGTTACAGCATTCTTATCCGTTGAGGTCATGGTCGCTTGGCGACGCGCAGCGGCTTCTTTAGCCTTGGCTTCGCGGGCGAGTTTTTCTTCTTCGAGGCGTTGAATACGCGCCTCGAAGCGCAGTTTGGCGCGCTCGGCTTGATGCTTCTCATCGGCGGCTTGTTTTAGTGCCGATTTAGCGATGCGGTAGTATTCCACCAGTGGAATATCACTGGGACACACATAACTACAGCAACCGCATTCGATACAGTCTTTTAGGTTGTAGCTGGCCGCCTTGTCATATTCTTCGGCTTTTGCATGCCAAAACAGTTGTTGTGGTAGCAAGAGTGCAGGGCAGGCATTGGCACATTCGCCGCAGCGGATACAGGCCTTTTCCTCTGGAGTTATCCCAATCTCTTGACTGCTCGGGACCAAAATACAGTTTGTGCCCTTTAAAATCGGTACTTGGATGGTTGGCAATGCGTGGCCCATCATTGGCCCGCCAATAATCACTTTTTGTTCGGCTTCGGCATTAAATTCAGTTTGCTTGAGCACATGTTCAACGGGCGTGCCTATGGGTAACCAATAGTTGCCAGGTTTACCCACATTTTGCCCGGTAACGGTTACCACACGTTCAATCAGCGGTTTTCCTTGGGTCACGGCTTGATGAATCGCAAAGGCGGTTCCGACGTTATGCACCACAATCCCAAGCTTAGCGGGAATGGCGCCCGAGGGCACTTCACGACCGGTGATGATTTGGATCAGCTGTTTTTCACCGCCAGAGGGATACTTGGTTGGGATCACCGTTACCCGAGTGCTGCCCGCAGGGAGCGTGGATTGACTGACCGCCTGTTGCATCGCCTTTATGGCTTCAGGTTTGTTGTCTTCGATAGCAATCACAATGCGTTTTGGTGACAAAAGGCGATGGATAATCGCAATCCCCGCCAGAATGTCTTGGCTGTATTCGCGCATTAAGCGATCGTCGGCGCTGATATAAGGCTCGCATTCCACGCCGTTGATTATCACTAATTCAATTTCACTGACGGGATTGAGCTTAATGTGGCTTGGGAAGGCGGCGCCACCCATGCCGGCTATCCCTGCACCATGGATTTTGGCAATCATCTCCTGATTGCTGAGCTCAATTGAGCCTGGCGTTAACTCGCACCAGCGGTCTTCACCATCGGCGGCAATCACGCAGGTATTGACCGGCAAGGCTGAGGCGTGGTTACTGGCTCTTGGCTCAATGGCGACCACAGTACCAGAGGTTGGCGCGTGCACGGGCAAATGCCAAATTGAGGTACCTTGAGTTAATGGCGCGCCTTTTAATACTTTGTCACCCACTTTGACTGCAAGGGTGCAGTTTTCGCCTACCTGTGGCACAGGCACAAGGTATTCCTGCGCTAATGGCAGTTGGCTAATCGGTGTAGTGTTGGAGAGGAATTTGACTTCAGGTGGATGAATGCCTCCAGGTGAGCGCCAAAGGGTTCCTTTATCTAATTGATCTAATAAAGTCTGCACCGCTTATCCTCTCTTTTCTTCGTGCGGGGTCTCTTGGATAAGAGTCACGGGAATGGCATTTAAGCGCCAGTTCCAGTTTTTCAGATTTTGGCCCACAGGGATCATATCGATACAGTCAACAGGGCAGGGCTCGACACAGAGATCGCAACCTGTGCAGTCTGCCGTGAGCACGGTATGCATGAGTTTGCCCGCGCCAATAATGGCGTCGACAGGACAGGCCTGAATACATTTAGTGCAGCCAATACATTCATCTTCGCGAATATAGGCGATTTTTTTGACTTGGGACTGAGCCTCGGCGTTGAGCGGCTCTGGCTCGACCCCCATTAAGCTGGCGAGTTTTTCCATGGTCGCAGTGCCGCCGGGCGGGCACTTGTTGACTTTATCGCCATTGGCAATGGCTTCGGCGTAAGGACGACAACCGGGATAACCACATTGACCGCATTGAGTTTGTGGCAGAATCGCTTCGAGTTCATCGACGATAGGATTACCTTCAACCTTAAATTTTAAGGCGGCAAATCCGAGTAATACCCCAAAGAACAATGCCAATAGGGTCAATAAGATAACGGCAATTAACATGGTGGACATCTATTTAACCAATCCTGTAAATCCCATAAAGGCCAATGACATCAGGCCTGCGGTGATCATGGCGATAGCACCGCCTTTAAACGGCATGGGCACATCGGCCGCCGCTAAACGTTCACGCATCGCGGAAAACAGAATTAACACTAAGGAAAAACCCACCGCAGCACCAAAACCATAGATAGCAGATTGAATAAAATCGTGTTTTTCGTTCACGTTTAATAGGGCTACCCCTAATACTGCACAGTTAGTGGTGATCAGCGGCAGATAAATTCCCAGTGCGCGATGTAGGGTTGCACTGGTTTTCTGCACTACCATCTCGGTAAATTGCACTACCACCGCAATCACCAGAATAAAGCTCATGGTACGCAGATAACTGAGATCAAAAGGCAATAATAGGTATTGATTCACTAGGTAACTGAGAATGGATGCCAAGGTCAACACGAAAGTGGTCGCCATAGACATACCGATAGCGGACTCCAGTTTGCTGGAGACCCCCATAAATGGACATAAGCCTAAGAATTTCACTAATACGAAATTGTTGACCAGTACAGTGCTGATCAACAACAGGAGATATTCACTCATCTCAATACTTGTCTAAACGGATCTTGGCCGTATTATCGACTTTTCCGTTTGCATAAACAACATATAGAATGCAGGGTTAACTATCTTTACTGTAAATATGCATGCTTGATTAACCCTGCATTGGTTTAAATTTGATCCGTTAGGGTGATGGCCTGTGGCTGGGCAATGTAATAGCCTTGGAGGCCATCAACGAGAAGTTTTTCGAGGGTTAATTTTTCTTCTTGGCGCTCAACACTGGTCGCAATTACGCGGATACCAATACGTCTGGCAACGTCTACCATCATACGCACAAAGAATTTGTTATTGCTGTCTTCATCGATCGCCGAGGTGTAGCTACCATCAAGCTTAATGTAGTCTGGGCGCACTTCGCTGAAGAATTTGAACGAGGTAAAGCTCATGCCAAAACGCTCAATTGATACCCTCGAACCTACGCTATGCACTTCACGTACAAACTTATAACTCGCCCCTAAATTGGCTTGCATACCGGATTCGTTAATCTCAAATACTAAGCGTGAAGCGATATATTTATGCTTGCCAAGAATATCCTTTAACCAGCCTACAAACAGTTCTTGATGCGCTGAAAAAGCACTGATGTTGATGCCAAAATTGCCGCTAATGGTGGGATTTTCTTTAAGCATTTTTAATGTAGTGATCACCACGAGTTTATCTAATTCTGTGCTCATTCCATGGCGCTCCGCCATGGCAATGACTGTGGTGGTCGGTAAAAACTTCCCTTCACTATTGTAGAAGCGTGCCAGCAACTCGCGATAAACCTCGACATCGTTACGGCAAGGTTGAATCGGTTGTTGGAAAAATTTAAGCGCTTGGCGGGTGATTAGGTCATTGATTGCCAGTTTCCAACGGTCGTCACCAAATTGCTGATCCGCATTGAGTTTCTCTTGAATATGATAACTATTAGGACCAAGGGTTTGCGCTATGCTGACGGCCGTATCTGCAAGGGATAGCAAATTGACGGGATCTGTCCCTTGTTGGTATGGGACAAGCCCGATATGTGCCGCGGATTCTGCTTTGATCATCTGTTGATATTCATCAAGGAAAATTTTCAGTTGATCTAAAAACTTAGGTCCATCCTTTAACACTAAATCGGGCAAAAAAATCGCAAAATCGGCACTGGAAACGCGGTAGCACTCTGCATCGGGATATTTTGAACAGGCTTTACGAATGCAATTAGCCACATTCGATAAATAATCGTCACCCGCTGAGCGCCCTTGAAGTTGGTTGATATGAGCTAGCTCAGTCGCCTTAACCATGGCCATTAATCCGAGTTGAGGAATCGCACGATTGTTAATACTTTCTAACTTGGAGGTAAAACGAGGACGACTGCCAAACCCCGTAATGGGATCTTGATAAGCCACTTTATGCAGTTTCTGGTTTTCCTGTGTGAGGCTATCGACTCGTGATTTTAACGTTGTTCGGCATTCCTCAAGCGCTAATCTGACGGGGGTCATTTCGCCATTCAGTCTAGAAGACTCTATGGCTGAAAAACTCAACTCCGGAACATGCATAATATAATCGGCAGCATAACGGATAGAAGATTTTAATTTATTGATAAGTAATAAAAAAACAACAACTAATACAATGTAAGCTAGCAGCAATGAGAATCCTAGCTGCTGGGTATTGGCAATGGCGTTTTCGATGGCTTGGTTAACACTTAACTTAACTTGTAACCGACCCGCAGGCAGCTTTTGTGTATGTGACAAATCTAAGGAAAATAACCCAGCAAGTGGGTGAGCCATTTGGACGTTGAGTTCACCTTGAGTGTAATTAAGTTGCCCATCAGTATCATCAATATATTGAAAAAATTGCAGAGGGTAATGTTCGGAGAGGCGTTGGTAAAGTTCGCTACCATTACCTTGCCACTGGTCAAAGTTGACCATGTATTGTTTGAAATTATTGAGTTCCTGCTGTTGTTCTGCCTGCAACTGGTGATTTTCGCTTTGATAAATCCAACCAAAAAGGCCTAAAAAGATCAGCAACAAAAAAATGGGATACGATTTAGACATCGCCATAAAATTCGCTCTCAATATGTCAAAGTATTTGCAATAAGATATTGCATGAGATTTGAAATAACACCGTTATCTGCGTGATGATACACGGTATTTTGGTTAACAAACTGCTCACAGTGTAACCGTATTTAAGGCAAAACAGAAATGAAAAGCGTGATCTATAAGCGTTAGATGTAGGATAAAAAACAGATGAAGTGAAATAAAATGGCTCCCCTGACTGGACTTGAACCAGTGACATACGGATTAACAGTCCGCCGTTCTACCGACTGAACTACAGGGGAGTAGAGGGTGCGATATTACTATCGACTTTGGATATTACGTTAAAATGGCTCCCCTGACTGGACTTGAACCAGTGACATACGGATTAACAGTCCGCCGTTCTACCGACTGAACTACAGGGGAATCGTTTTAACGTATCAGCTTGCTAACTAAGTGGCTCCCCTGACTGGACTTGAACCAGTGACATACGGATTAACAGTCCGCCGTTCTACCGACTGAACTACAGGGGAAACGTTAGTTATCTAACTGTATTCTCATTGATTTTCAATGATTAAAGAGTGGCTCCCCTGACTGGACTTGAACCAGTGACATACGGATTAACAGTCCGCCGTTCTACCGACTGAACTACAGGGGAATCGCTTTAATCGTCTCGATGACTCGTTGAGAACGGAGCGCATAGTAAAACGCTCTGTTGGAGGAGTCAACTCGAGTTACTAAAAAAAGTGTAATTATGCTGTTAAGTGCTCATCTAATGTGCATCATGGTGTAGAAATCAGCATTTTGATGAAGAAATAACTTAACTTTTCGCAAGATAGCGCTGTTCGGTACCATAAAATTTGCAATGAAAAGTGCTTAAAGGCTGGCTCATATCTTCAATTGCTTAAAGATCCGTCGCTTGAGCATCAAAATCACTACGGCATTGAATAAATACACGAAAGTGCAAAATTGGCTGAATGTTTACAGGAACTAATAGCAAACAAAGTCAATGCGGATGCCGGCAGATGCGAACCCTTACTCAGAAAAGATTTTGCCCGCATAGATAATCGCTTATCCCGTTAAAATATTGATGATGCTATTTGGGCTGAGTCTATTGCGTGAGTGGTAAGCACTGACGTTTAGGCGAATAGAGCCACAACTCGAGCATTATCCTCTTTCTAGTCACTAGATGAGCGCCGTTAAACATCAAGATGACCATTTGATTGCAGCAAAGTGAAACTTTTTGACTACGGCGTTTTAGTGCTCAAACTGACGATAAAACGCACTGAAATTCAGGATTAATGCCAAATTAATACACAAGGAGGGACTTTCATCTGCTTACAAAATTGCAACTTAAATTTATGCTAAAAAAGATAAGGCTTGCAATTGTCAACTATATGAAATTTAAGGATTAATATTTTTATCGCCAAAATAGTGCAATTTAAGTCCATCGCCCGCGCACCAAGGGTTTGCCGCTTGTTTTAAGTCGCAACTCACAGGGTTATCCACAGAATTTGTTGATAAGTCGAAATAAGCGAGAAACCATGCGGGATTGAGGAGTATTTTTCATCCCTAACATTGGGGATAAATGGTTTGTAATTTAATTACATTTGATAAAAGTTACTACTTGTTACATTGGCGTTTATGTTCAGTGTAGGCTGATTATAAGATAACTGCTGGAGCTTAATCTGTCTCTTGATTAGAATGGTTCGACTAACCACAAGGATATGTAGCGCGTGTCAGAATCTGTTTTTCAGCTTGAATCCCAATTTGCCCCCGCAGGTGACCAGCCCACAGCCATCGCTAAATTGGTTGATGGCCTCGAATCTGGCCTTGCTTGTCAAACCCTATTAGGGGTGACGGGCTCTGGTAAGACGTTCACCATTGCCAATGTGATTGCCAAGCTTGGGCGACCGACCATTATTATGGCGCCAAACAAGACTCTCGCCGCACAGTTATATGGTGAGATGAAAGAGTTTTTCCCCAATAATGCGGTGGAATATTTTGTCTCCTATTACGATTACTATCAGCCCGAGGCGTATGTCCCCGCATCCAATACCTTTATAGAAAAAGATGCCTCGGTAAACGCCCATATTGAACAAATGCGGCTCTCGGCAACCAAAGCCCTGCTGGAACGCAAGGATGTGGTGCTGATTGCCTCGGTATCGGCGATTTATGGTCTTGGCGATCCTGACTCTTACCTAAAGATGCTATTGCACCTGCGCCAGGGCGATACCATGGGACAGCGGGACATTCTTAAGCGCTTGAGTGAATTGCAATACACCCGCAATGATATCGAGTTGCAGCGCGGTACCTTTCGTGTTCGCGGCGAAGTGATTGATATTTTCCCAGCCGATTCAGACCGCTACGCGATTCGGGTGGAGCTATTTGACGATGAAATTGAACGCTTAAGCGAGTTTGATCCGTTAACTGGGCAGATTGTTAAACGTATCGCCCGCACCACAGTGTATCCTAAGACCCACTATGTGACGCCGCGGGAAAAGATCCTTGAAGCCACCGAGTTGATTAAACAAGAGCTGCGTGAGCGCAAACAATATCTGCTCGACAATAATAAGTTGATTGAGGCGCAGCGCATCCACGAGCGGGTGCAATATGATATCGAGATGATGGTGGAGCTAGGCTATTGCTCCGGCATTGAAAACTACTCCCGTTATTTATCAGGACGCGCCCCCGGCGAGGGGCCGCCAACGCTGCTCGATTACTTACCCGCTGATGGTTTATTGGTTATCGACGAATCCCATGTCACCGTGCCACAAATTGGTGCCATGTATAAGGGTGACCGTTCCCGTAAAACCACCTTGGTGGAATATGGCTTTCGTTTGCCCTCGGCGTTGGATAACCGGCCGCTGAAGTTTGAAGAGTTTGAGCAGTTAATGCCGCAGACGATTTATGTGTCGGCGACGCCAAACCCCTATGAATTGGAGAAGAGTGGCGGCGAGATTGTTGAACAAGTTGTTCGGCCCACAGGATTGCTCGACCCTGAGCTTGAGGTGCGCCCCGTTGGTATTCAAGTGGACGATTTGCTCTCTGAGGTCGCTAAACGGGTTGCGGTAAACGAGCGGGTGTTAGTCACCACGTTAACTAAACGTATGTCGGAGGATTTAACTGAATACCTCGACGAACATGGTGTCAAAGTCCGCTACTTACACTCAGATATCGATACCGTAGAGAGGGTGGAGATCATCCGCGATCTGCGCCTCGGTAAGTTTGATGTGCTGGTCGGCATCAATTTGCTGCGCGAAGGCTTAGATATGCCGGAAGTCTCGCTCGTCTGTATTTTGGATGCAGATAAGGAAGGCTTTTTACGTTCGGAGCGTTCGCTTATCCAGACCATTGGTCGCGCCGCGCGTAACGTTAATGGCAAGGTGATCCTCTATGCCGATCGCATCACCAACTCGATGGCAAAGGCGATGGGCGAAACCGAGCGCCGCCGTGAGAAACAGCGAGCCTACAACCTTGAGCATGGCATTGTGCCAAAAGGCGTGGTCAAGCGTATTACCGATGTGATGGATGTGGACGATGGCAGAGAGTCTGAAAAGGGTTATGGTCAAGCATCCCTTGGCAGAGTCGCTGAGCCTAAAGCCAAACGTTATCATGCAGATGCTGCGCAGCTGAGCCATGATATCGACAAGCTCGAGAAGCAAATGCATGAACATGCGCGTAACTTGGAGTTTGAACAGGCGGCGGCCTTGCGTGATGAGGTGAAACGCTTAAGGGAATTACTGATCAGCGCATAAATGAGTTTCTCGCCTAAGCAAGGCGTTGAGACTCGAAGCTGTGATGCTAACGTTCTGCCACTAAGGTGTTTTACTGAATAAAAAGCCGCTAACACAATGTGTTTAGCGGCTTTTTATTGGATTAGATCATCAAAGAAGAATCGAGACTTTATGCTTTTTCTTTGGTTAGCATCGTGCGTGGGAGCATAAAGAATAAGAGCGCGCAGATTAATCCGCAGATCAAACCAACTAAATGCGCCTCGGTCGCCACCCGCGCGCCGATCATTGCGGTTACATCATCACTGGCGCCATAGAACTGCTCATGGCCGACTTTGACTATCACCCCGAGCAGCAGCAAATAACCAGAGTACATTTTGCGGCGAATATCCTGCACTGCGCCATAGGCAAATAGGCCATGTAACATGCCGCTCAGCCCCACATAGCCTAATAATTGCGGATAGCCCAGATACAAGCCAATGCCTTCAAATAGGCAAAGTAGGATAAACAGCGCGGCTAATCCCTTAAGCTGGTAATGAAAGTGGTGCAAAAACAGCACTACCCATAATCCTGCGAGGTTCATCAGCAGGTGCCAATGATTGGTATGTAGCAGATTGCCTGTGATCAGGCGCCACCACTGGCCGTCACTGATATCGCTGCGTCGATAGGCGAGCAAGTTATCTATGCTCGGGGTAAAAAGTCCCGTAACATACAAGAGCGCGCAGAGCAGACTGACGATAAGCGCCAGCCAATAGGGGCCGAGTTTTGTTAACGTCACCAGTCTCACGCCTGCGGTTTACCCGTTTCAGTTGCCTTGTCGAGCGAGGCCATCACTGCGGATTTGTTTTGCAGATAATCCTCTAAGCCTCGTTTACGAAGATGGCAGGCTGGGCAGTCACCGCAACCATCGCCAATAATGCCGTTATAACAGGTCAGAGTATGGTGGCGAACTAAATCGAGCTGCTGATATTTATCGGCTAATGCCCAGGTTTGGGCTTTGTTGAGCCACATAAGCGGAGTGATGATGTTAAGTTTTTTATCCATGCCTTGCACCAGTGCCGATTCCATCGCGCGGACAAAGTCGTGGCGACAGTCGGGATAACCCGAAAAATCGGTTTCGCAGACACCGGTAATAATCGCCTCTGCCCCTAATTGGTAGGCGTAGATCCCCGCTAGGGTTAAAAACAGAATATTACGCCCAGGCACAAAGGTATTGGGCAGGCCGTTTTCCATCAACTCGTGGGATACGGGGATCGCATCCCGGGTGAGGGCTGAAATGGCTAACTCATTGAGTAAGCTCACATCCATCACTTTATGGCTAGTGATCTTTAAGCGCTTGGCGAGGGATTTGGCCACGTCAATTTCTTCACGGTGACGTTGACCATAATCGAAGGTGATCCCATGGACTTCATCATACTGTGTTAAGGCTTGAATAAGACAAGTCGTTGAGTCTTGTCCGCCACTGAAAACCACTACCACCTTTGAAACTGATGCTGCTGACATAGGATCCACTTAAATTGACACATAAAATAGGGCGTAAGTGTAACTCAGGCGCTAGGGCTTGCAAACTCTTTGCTGGCGCGTGGCGACGGGTATATCGCTCTTGGTATCACTCTGTCTGAGGCGGTAAAAACTTGCAGCTACAGCTAAAATCCTCTATAACTGCCGCCCCAGAAAAACGGAACGCAAGCATGAATTACCCAGTCAACGAAGTCTTTGAAACCATTCAAGGTGAAGGTGTCTTTACCGGAGTGCCCGCCATTTTTGTGCGTTTACAGGGTTGCCCTGTGGGATGTGCTTGGTGTGATACCAAACAGACTTGGGATCTGCTTGAGGAAAATAAGGTGTCACCCGAACAAGTGATTACCGTCGATGGCTCCGTGGGTCGCTGGGCAAACCATACGGCGAAGAGTCTTATCGAGGCGTTCAACGCTAAGGGATACACGGCGCGCCATGTGGTGATCACAGGTGGTGAACCTTGTATGTATGATTTGAATGAATTAACCCTCACGCTCCACGCTGCCGGCTTTGCCACTCAAATCGAGACCAGCGGCACCTTTGAGGTGAAGTGCGATGCTGATACCTGGGTGACTGTCTCGCCCAAGATCAATATGAGAGGTGGTTATAAGGTGTTAGCGCAGGCCTTGACCCGCGCCAACGAAATAAAGCATCCGATAGCGACCGAACATCATATCGACGAACTCGATGAGTTACTCAAAGGGATTGATGTGTCAGCGAAAACTATTTGTTTGCAACCGATCAGCCAAAAACCAAGGGCGACGGAATTAGCCATGAAGGTGTGTATTGCCCGCAACTGGCGTTTATCGATTCAGACCCATAAGTACTTAAATATCGATTAATCGCCACTTAGTGCTGTGCACTCTTCTTTAACGCTCCGAAAGGGGCGTTATTTATCAGCAAAATCTATGAATTAAAGACAATAGTTTTAACTAAGCGATAAAAATAATTTTGTATAAGGTGGAGTGCTAGAAAGAAAACTTAGGGAATAAAGCGGTATATAGCGTGAGATGAGAAAGAAGTGGTGGAGGGAGAAGGATTCGAACCTTCGAAGGCGGAGCCGTCAGATTTACAGTCTGATCCCTTTGGCCACTCGGGAACCCCTCCACATATTTTCTTCCGACTTTTAAGTTGCGCTTAAAAATCATCTTAAATCTTGGCCAGATTTAAGGGTAAAGCAAGTTTACAGCAGACTAACGATTGACGAACAACAGAAGATAAAAGTGGTGGAGGGAGAAGGATTCGAACCTTCGAAGGCGGAGCCGTCAGATTTACAGTCTGATCCCTTTGGCCACTCGGGAACCCCTCCACGAGTATCTTTTATAGCATCACTAATTGTTAGTGCAAATGGTGGAGGGAGAAGGATTCGAACCTTCGAAGGCGGAGCCGTCAGATTTACAGTCTGATCCCTTTGGCCACTCGGGAACCCCTCCTCAATTGCGGCCGCCATAGTAGTCAGAAACCTTAGGCATGTAAAGTCTAAATATGAAAATTTTCCTAAAGTTCTTGTTCAACTGGTCGATTAACTGACAACGAGTTGTTTTAGCGATGTTTTTTTATGCAAATCGATGTTCCTTTAATCAATGAAGCCCAAATTGGCTCCCGCTTAAATGCGGCAATCGAACACAACAGGCGAGGTGAGTTTGCCCTGTTGCTGTCGCTATTGTCTGCTGACGCGAGGGACATGGCGCAGTTTCAATGGCAAAAAGAACTCGATACTGCCGAAAAACTACAACGTCAGTTTGAATTACCACCAAAACAAACGTTAGTGGCGGATTTATCCTCAGACAATCATATTATCGACAATAGCGCCGTGTTTATGCAGCAAGGGGCAAGAGCATTTCAATTGCAACAGGCCTTGCGACCGGAAGCGTTAGTGATCCGAGGTGGTGAACCCATCGCCATGGCCGAAGCCTTAAGTAACTGTGAGTTTACAACTCGCTTGCGTCAGCGGGGGCAATTGCCATCTCCTCAAGTTGAAATCATGCACTTTGCCGATCAACTGGCGATCCAACGTAATTTGATCCCACGCTTAGCCAGTGCTTAGTGCTACTGAGGCTATTTATTATCAAAGGTATTATTTCGGGTAATAAGCGTGAGCAATACCAGAGTCTCTCTCATCATCATTCCCTATAATTAGTCGTTAGTGATATTAATGTTGAGTCGCTTATGTTGAGTTTTTAACATGAGACCATTAGAGAGGATAACCCTATGAAAGGTATCATTGCAGGACAAACCCCCACAGTAAACGACACATGTACCGATTGCGGCAGCTTTGTCGACATAGGCGCAGTGATTGATGAACAAGATACTGTACTTGAGTTGCAGTTTACGGGTGGCGAGGCGGAAAATGAGGCGGCAAAGATGGTTGAGCGTGCCCAGACACGTTTTCGACACACGCAAGCGAGCGTTACTCGAGGTGAAACGGGTGTGACGCTCAAACTGGTATTTGATGTCAGTGTCGAAAAAATGATTTTCCAGTTAGAGAATGGTCTATAGCGCAACCCCTGTGATACAAGTCGAGGTTAATTTGTAATAAAGTGTGGCCGATGTTGCTGTTTTAAATGTAGATCGTGTAATCTGCGTCAACAAAAACAATGATAAATCGGCTCCATTAACACTCCTATCTTTGGTGTGTTAGTCGCAGCATTATCGTTTTACCCAACACGAAGTTTTGTAGGGATCAGAGTGAAGCGACGTCAGCATCAACACTTATTAGAGTCTTTAGTCCATTCTACGGCAAAGCAGCAGGGTGATTTCACTAAGACGGCAGAGTTAGCGACAGAGCTACTGTGTCAGAATTTAGCGGTCTCCTTGGTGTCGGTGTGGATTTTTTCTGCCGAGCAAAACACCCAATCTCTCGTCGCCCAGTTTGGGGCGATGGCGCTGCAGGACATCTACCGTCCTAAACTGCTGCAAACGGTGCCGCGTTATTTAAATGAACTAAAAAATCACAGACATATAGATGCTGGTAATACGCTTATTGACCCGCGGTTGACCGAATTAGTCGATAGTTATTTTATTCCACGCCAAATTTTATCTAGTCTCGAAGTTGGCATCCGTATCAATGGCCATCTTGAGGGCGTGCTCTGCATTGAGCGCGCGCAGCTCACACACCATTGGCACGATAGTGAAATTCATCTGGCTTGCCAAATGGCCGATCAATTAGCCCTCACTCTTGCTACCAAACATGCTTACGATAAAGAAGAACGTCTCAGCCTTTTTCGCTGCGCCATAGAACAATCTCGTCAAATGACTATGTTGATTAACTTGCACACTGAAAAAGTGGAGTACGTTAACCAAGCCCATCAGGATATTAGTGGTATTTCTCGGAGCAGGAGCGTTGGCACTAATTTACGTGATTTAACTTTTTTCAAACAGCACAATGCGTTAGCTGAGCAGACCTTAGCAAAAATTTTCAGAGGTGAACTGGCAAAAGGTGAAGTGCAATTTAATCGTGCTGATGGTAGTCGTTATTGGCTGAAATATGTTGTGAGCCAATTTATCACCGATAGAGGCAATCATTACGCTTTAGTGTCGGGTGAAGAAAGTACGGATGAGCATAACTACAAAGCGGAGTTGGAACGTCTGGCGTGGCGTTGTAGCTTGACTGGACTGAACAATCGCAGTCACTTTAATCGAGTGCTCGAGCGAACAACACATGGGCTACTGTTGCTAGTCGATTTAGTCGCCTTTAAGCGTTTTAACGATACTTATGGTCATGAAAATGGCGACAGCCTGTTGATTGAGATTGGCCGGCGCTTAAAGCATTTTTCAGACATCAACAAAGCGACTGAAATCGCTCGTGTCGGTAGTGATGAGTTTGCGGTATTACTGACCGACGACAACGCAGTTTATGATCTGGACTATATCAGCACCCGCTTATACCAGCATTTAGCCATGCCGATATTAATTGGCCGTGAACAAGTGGAACCTAAACCCGCACTGGCCGTGGTTGATATTGCGTCGGTGGCAAATTTATTTGCACCACTGACCTGCGCCGATATTGCAGTGCAATATGCGAAGAAGAAAAAGGGCACAGCAATTCAAGTCTTTAACAGTACATTGCTGAGTGCGTTTAAGGAAGATGCGCAAATTGAACGCGATTTGCATAGTGCTATTCGCGGTCGACAATTTGAGCTTTATTACCAGCCCTTAAGGGATCTCGAACAGCAAACTTATATCGGTGCCGAAGCGCTTATTCGTTGGCATCATCCCAAAAGAGGCGTGCTATATCCCGGCGCGTTTATTGATATTGCCGAGCAATCGGGGATGATCAATGCGATAGGCAGTTGGGTATTAGAGGCGGCCTGTCGGCAATTGAATATTTGGCAGCATCACAATGCCGATCTTAGCATGCATGTTAACGTGTCTGCGCGGCAGTTTTTTAGTGGTAATTTGTATGAACAAGTATGGCAACTCTTAACCCGTTATCGTTTAAAGCCCAAAACCTTAATTTTAGAAATTACAGAGACGGAACTCATGGGCGATATTCGCCATGCGACCTTATTGTGTCAGGAGTTGGCTGAACTGGGGGTAGGCTTGGCTATCGATGATTTTGGGACGGGTTACAGCTCGATGCGCTACCTTAAACAGTTTCCTATCAGTAAGTTAAAAATCGATCGCTCGTTTATTTCAGATTTGACGATTAGCCGCGAAAGCCAAGAAATCGTCTCGGCCATTATTGCGATGGCGAGTGCGCTCAATATTTCCTTGACCGCAGAAGGGGTAGAAACCGTTGAGCAGGAGGCGTTTTTAGCCAAGAGTTTGTGTCATCAGGCACAGGGATATTTATACAGTCCAGCTCTGCGAGAACCCGAGTTTGCGCAGTTTTTGCTGGCCGCGAAACAATCGAGTTTTATCGCCCACTAAACCAGATGTTCGTATTGGTGTGATGAAAAAATAAAGGCAATCAATTGATTGCCTTTATTTTATGAGTCGATACTTTCATCAACAACTATCGTGTTAAGCAGCACTGTTTAAATTTCTTACCACTCTGGCAAACACAGGGATCGTTGCGCCTAGGGCGTTTGGCCTGCATTTGTTGTCCTTGGGTATAGTACCAACGGCCCTGTTCAAATATAAACTCAGATCGTTCATAGATTGCATCAATCTCACCCGCGAGTTTATACCAAGCTTTGAAGGTCACATTGCCGCGTTGAGTACCATCGGGATAGATTTTTTCATTCGCAGCTAAGACCTCAAGCCCTAACCAATGTGGATGTGGGCCTTGCTGTAGTTGTTCGAAGGTTAAGCCATCGAGAAAGTCTACATGGTGAGTTTTAATAATGTAATCAAAATTTTTCAACACAAATGCGCAGTAGCGTGAACGCATTAGTTGTTCGGGACTGGTGGCCACTTGAGTCCCTGAATCAACATTAAGGTGCAAAGTTTCACAACAGTGCTGATAAGGTTTTTGGCTGCAACAGGGACAATAGGCTTCTGGTGTCATGAGTGTAACTTGCTCAATAATAAAGATTATTACTTTGGTTTTTTACTGTCAGGTAATGGCGGAAACTGACGGCCATAGTAAAGATTTGGCACAGGCTTCGCATTCAAATAAAAACTAGGCTCGGCTCGATTGTTCATATCAAGGGTGACATTCCAGCGGTGCTGGGTGTCTTTTTGTGTGCCAATGACGAACTTGCCTGCAAATTCACTCACGGGTTCGCCAGTCTCTTCGGCGGGATAAAAACGCACTAAATAATAGCCAGTGTCGAACGCGCTGTTGCCTGATAATTTGCGGTTTAGCACCCGAAAGTCGATATCGATACGGGCCTTTTTGGTTCGGATTTTATCAAAAAAGCGCTGATAAATAGCGACAATATTATCACGGCCATAATAAATTTCTTTACTTTGACTTTCTGACAGATAACTTGCGTCTTTAGCATAAATCTCGGCAGTGACGTCGTGATTAAGTTCATTAAATGCTTGAGTAAACAAAGGATAATTCGCATTTATCAATTGATCTGTTGTCATGCTGGTCTTGGCTTTTGAGGGGGTCGCAAAACTCGGCAGCGACAATAGGCATATCAGGGCTAGCAGCAAAAATCTCATTACATTATTCTAATCAAGCATTCATGGCGCCACTATAATGGAGGCGCCCGCTGAACTAAAGGGGTGAATGTTTACAAAGTGTGTTTCTGTTGTAAAAGTGCACACTGAGTGTGAAGAGTGGAGGAGCTTGCCATGCTGGATAATGAATCGGCACTATTTTTTGAAGAAATGGCGGGAGTTGTGCCACTTAAAGGTGATGTCAAGGTGGTGAATTTACAACCTAAGGCATTAACGGATGAGCAAATTCAGCGCCGTGATGCGCTGCAACGTGAGGCTTATTTAGCTTGTATGCCGCTGGATTTAAGCTTGATCCCGGTTATGGCACCCGATGATATAGCCAGTTTTAAGCGTGAAGGGGTTCAGGGGGCTGTTTTTAAGCGCTTAAGGCTGGGGCAGTACAGTATTAAAATGGAGTTAGATGTGCATGCCTACCGTTTGAGTCAGGCCAGAGATGCGTTACTCAATTATTTGTTAGCGGCGCAGGCCCATGGTGAACGTTGTGTGATGCTCATTCATGGTAAAGGCCATAACAGTAAACCCGTGGCTGGATTGCTTAAATCAGCGGTATGTCACTGGTTATCTCAGCTTGATATGGTACTTGCCTACCATTCTGCGAAAACCGAGCAGGGCGGCACGGGCGCCTTATATGTGATGTTGACTAAATCCGAGCAGCTTAAGATTGAGAATAAAGAAGCAAATCGTAAGGGAATGGGTTGGCGTTAATGGATTTGCGAACGCATTGATTTCTCTGATTGTCGCGAGCGTTAGACGTTAATACTGGAGCTTAAAAAAATGCCCAACATCGTTGTAATGCCGATCAGTTAAGACAGATCGCTTGACGATCTCGCTGAAAAGATCAAAATCCGATGACCTCATGTCATCGGATTTTTTATGCAACTCTCAGAAGCACTCGCCCGTACTCATATTACCCGC
>Ga0247725_1000857_pt1 | contig 18421 bp, 17 predicted proteins | sample OKSTACKMCFT3sol_FD_183021 | JGI IMG/M metagenome (GOLD analysis project Ga0247725, IMG submission 183021) | Subsurface sediment microbial communities from gas well in Oklahoma, United States - OK STACK MC-FT3-sol | ecosystem: Environmental > Terrestrial > Deep subsurface > Rock core/Sediment...
TTCATGGCCGGTCTGCAGTGGCGCTGGATTGTCGGTGCAGCGGCGGCGGTGGTGCCGATTGCGATAGGCATGTGGTACTTCGTCATGCATGACTACCAGAAGCGCCGTGTGTTGACCTTCCTCAACCCGGAGAGCGATCCGCTGGGGGCGGGTTGGAACATCATCCAGTCCAAGGCGGCCATCGGTTCTGGTGGTGTGCTGGGCAAGGGCTGGCTGCTGGGCACCCAGTCGCACCTGGATTTTTTGCCGGAAAGCCATACGGACTTTATCATTGCCGTGCTTGCGGAGGAGTTCGGCCTGGTTGGCGTCTGTCTGTTGCTGCTGCTCTATCTGCTCTTGCTGGCGCGCGGTCTGGTGATCACAGCTCAGGCGCAGACGCTTTTCGGCAAGTTGCTGGCCGGCGCGCTGACCATGACCTTCTTCGTCTACGTATTCGTCAACATCGGCATGGTCAGCGGGCTGCTGCCAGTGGTGGGGGTGCCGCTGCCGTTCATTAGTTACGGTGGAACCCATCTGGTCACATTGTTGTCAGGCTTCGGGATATTGATGGCGATTCACACCCACAGAAAGTGGATCGCTCAGGTTTGATTTTGGGAGTTTCGAGTTGATGCATTCTTTGCGCAGTTGGGCTGTCCGTACGCTGCTTGGCGCTGCTATTGCCGGCACACTGGGTACCGCTCTGGCAGCTGATTATGACGGCTCGCCGCAGGTGGCCGAGTTCGTCGAGGAAATGACCCGCGACTATGGTTTTGCCAGCGAGCAACTGGTCAGCCTGTTCGCCGAGGTCGAGCGCAAGCAGGCGATTCTCGATGCCATCTCGCGCCCGGCAGAGAAGGTCAAGCCCTGGAAGGACTACCGGCCGATCTTCATCACCGACAAGCGTATCGCCCAGGGCGTGGAGTTCTGGAACAAGCACCAGGCTGCGCTGGAAAAGGCCGAAGCCGAGTACGGTGTGCCGCCGCAATTCATCGTCGCCATCATCGGCGTGGAAACCTTCTATGGCGGCAACACCGGCAGTTGGCGGGTGATGGACGCCCTGTCGACCCTGGCCTTCGATTATCCGCCGCGTGCGCCGTTCTTCCGCAAGGAGCTGCGCGAATTTCTGCTGCTGACCCGTGAGGAGCAGGTCGATCCGATCACCCTCAAGGGGTCTTATGCTGGCGCCATGGGCTTGCCACAGTTCATGCCGAGCAGTTTCCGTGCTTACGCCGTGGACTTCGATGGCGACGGCCATATCAACATCTGGAGCAACCCGACCGATGCCATCGGCAGTGTTGCCAGCTATTTCAAGCGCCACGGCTGGCAGGCCGGCGGTCAGGTCGCCAGTCGCGTCGAGGCCAGTGGTACTCGCGTCGACGAAGGCCTGACGCAGGGGCTGGATCCGGTAAAGAGCGTCGCCGAGCTGCGCGCGCTGGGCTGGCAGAGCCAGGACAAGCTGGCCGAAGATCTGCCGGTAACCGCGTTTCGTCTGGAAGGTGCGCAAGGCGATGAATACTGGTTCGGTTTGCCCAACTTCTACACCATCACCCGCTACAATCGCAGCGTGATGTATGCCATGGCGGTCAACCAACTGGCCGAACTGCTGGTCGAAGCGCGGGGTAATCGATGAGTGCGTCCAAACTGCTGCCGCTGGCAGCCTGCGTAACTGCAGCGCTGTTGCTGGCGAGCTGTTCTTCCAAGCGAGCACCGCAGCCTGCGGTGGTGCCCGGTCCGTCGGCTGGTATTTCCGGCCCGGATGATTTCAATCGACCGCACAAGGATGGCGCGCCCTGGTGGGATGTCGACGTGTCGAAGATTCAGGACGCCATCCCCATGCCCCATTACGGGCCGGTCAAGGCCAGCCCCTATGTGGTGTTCGGCAAACAGTACTACCCTATTCAGGATGCCCGTCGCTACCAGGCGGTCGGTCCGGCTTCCTGGTATGGCACCAAGTTTCATGGCCAGGCCACTGCCAACGGCGAGACCTACGACCTGTACGGCATGACCGCAGCACACAAGACGCTGCCGCTGCCCAGCTACGTACGGGTGACCAACCTGGAAAACGACAAGGTGGTGATCCTGCGGGTCAACGACCGTGGGCCGTTCTACTCCGACCGTATCATCGATCTGTCCTTTGCCGCGGCCAAAAAGCTCGGTTTCGCTGAAAAAGGCACTGCGCGGGTCAAGGTCGAAGGCATCGACCCGCATGAGTGGTGGGCGCAGCAGGGCCGTCCGGTGCCGCTGGTACTGGCTAACAATCAACCGGCCAAGGCTGCCGTTGCCCAGCCTGTCGCGCAGCCTGTCGAGCACTATTCGCCGCCGCCGACGCAGCACGCCGCTGCGGTGGTGCCGGTGCAGATCGACGCAAAAAAAAACGATTTACTCGCAGTCTCTGGCCTGTTTCTCCAGGTGGGAGCCTTCGCCAATCCGGACGCTGCGGAGCTGCTCAAGTCCAAGCTGAGCCAGACCAGCAGTGTGCCGGTGTTCATCAGCTCAGTGGTGCGCGACCAGCAGATACTGCACCGCGTCCGCATGGGGCCGATCAGCAATCAGGGAGAAGCTGAGCAGCTGCAGAGCAGCGTGCGCCTGGCCAACCTCGGCCAGGCCACGCTGGTGCGCGCCGACTGATGGCAACTTAACCGGCCTTTGCCGGACTAAATCCGAGGCTTGCCTGGTGCGAGTCGAAAGATGGCCCTGTGGGGTCGTACAACCCAAGCATTGATTTTCGAGAGACGGATGAACATCACCAGCTTCGTGCAACGTGCTTCACTGGTTCTTACCCTTCTGGCCGCCCCCCTGGCCATGGCCAACCCGCAGGTGGTGCCGGCGCCGCCGCAACTGGCCGCGAAATCCTACGTGCTGATGGACGCCGCCAGCGGCAATGTCCTGGTCGAGAACAACGCTGACGAGCGCCTGCCGCCCGCCAGCCTGACCAAGCTGATGACGGCCTACATCGCGACCCTGGAAATCCGTAATGGCAAGATCGGCGAGCAGGATCTGGTAACCATCAGCGAGCACGCCTGGCGCACAGGTGGCGCTGCGTCCGGTGGCTCCACCATGTTTCTGCCGGTGAACAGCCAGGCCACGGTCGACGACTTGCTGCACGGCATCATCATTCAGTCCGGTAACGATGCCAGCATCGCCATCGCCGAATATATCGCCGGCAGCGAAGATGCCTTCGCTGACATGATGAACGCCACTGCCGAACGTCTGGGCATGAAGAACAGCCACTTTGTGAACGCGACCGGCCTGCCGCATCCTGAGCATTACTCCAGCGCCCATGACATGGCGATCCTGGCCCGTGCGATCATCAATGAAGATGCCGAGCACTATGCGATCTACTCGCAGAAAGAGTTTCTCTGGAACAATATTAAGCAGCCCAACCGTAACCTGCTGCTGTGGCGTGACCGCACCGTCGATGGCCTGAAGACTGGCCACACTTCGGAGGCGGGCTTCTGCCTGGTCGCCTCGGCCGTACGTGATGGTTCGCGCATGATTACCTCGATATTCGGTACTGACAGCGAGCAGGCCCGCGCAGCGGAAACCCAGAAGCTGCTGACCTATGGTTTCCGTTTCTTCGAAAGCCGCACCTTCTATCAGAAAGGCGCCGAGCTGGCTCAGGCCACTGTCTGGAAAGGTACTGCGCATCAGGTGAAGGCCGGCCTCGCCGAAGACCTGACCCTGACCATGCCCAAGGGCCAACTGGAAAAACTGCAGGCCAGCATGACCCTCAACCCGCAACTGATCGCACCGATCCAGCAGGGCGATGTGATCGGCAAGGTCGAAGTCAAACTGGGTGACGAGGTGGTGCGCAGCACCGACCTGGTGGCTCTGGAGTCGGTGGACGAGGGCAGCCTGATGCGCCGTCTGTGGGACAGCATTCGCCTGTTCTTCTTCGGCCTTTTCAACTGACAAGCCTGGCCGCTCCTGATGGAGCGGCCCTTTTCTGGACGGGCCGCGAGCCCGCTGACGCCATGACCGATAACGACGTTCAAGCCCCTAAAATCGAATTTCCCTGCGAGCGTTACCCGATCAAGGTAATCGGCATTGCGGGTGAGGGTTTCTCCGATCTGGTGATCGAGGTGATCCAGCGCCATGCGCCGGATCTGGATGCCTCCACGCTGGTGCTGCGCGACAGCCGTAACGGCAACTTCCTCTCCGTGCAGGTGCTGATCACCGCCACCAGCGTCGAGCAGTTGCAGGCGATTCATGTCGACCTGCGTGCCACCGGCCGCGTGCATATGGTGCTGTGATAGCCATGCCCGAGCTTGTCGTCCGTCACCTAGGATTGGTCGACTACCAGCCCACGCTGGAAGCCATGCGCGAGTTGACCCGTGAGCGCGATGCACAGACCCCGGACGAAATCTGGTTGCTGCAGCATCCCAAGGTGTTCACTCAGGGCCAGGCTGGCAAGGCCGAGCATGTACTCGCCGCCGGCGATATTCCGGTGATTCAGGTCGAGCGCGGCGGGCAGGTGACCTACCACGGCCCCGGTCAGCTGGTGGCCTATCTGATGCTCGATCTGCGTCGCCTTGACCTTGGTGTGCGTGAACTGGTCACCGCCATGGAGCAAAGCCTGGTGGAGCTGTTGGCCAGCTATGGCATCGAGGCTGCGCCCAAAGCGGATGCGCCCGGTGTATACGTGGCAGGTGACAAGATCGCCTCGCTGGGGCTGCGCGTCAGCCGTGGCTGCTCGTTCCATGGTCTGGCGCTGAACGTCGATATGGACATGTCGCCTTTCCTGCGCATCAACCCATGCGGCTACGCGGGGCTGAAGATGGTGCAGATGCGTGACCTGCTGCAAGCGCCGCCCGTGTTCGACGAGGTGTCGCAACGTCTGGAACAGGCGCTGTGTGCCCGTCTGGGTTACGTGTAGGCTCATGCGAGCGAATGCGTAGGCGCGGCACCCAAAGCTTCGCCCCGGGGCGGGGCTCCTACGCAGGCGCGTAGCCACGCATGCTTAATGACAGTAACGAAAAAGGGACGCCGAGGCGTAATGCCAGTCAGTTAAGCCGTTGCACTCGATTTTTGTAGGAGCCGGCTTGCCGGCGATCCGCCATAAAAAGCATCGCCAGCAAGCTGGCTCCTACGAAAAGCGCCCCCTCTACTGCAAGTAGGAGGGGATGGTGACGAACTTATCTGATCAGCATTACGCCGAGGCGTCCCTTTTGTTTTCCGAGAGGATCTGTCTCAGTTCAGATTCAGCGCCGGAATCAGGCTGGCGTTGACCTCCTGGCCAGGCACCGGAACCGGAGCGGCGAGACCCAGGTTGTTCTTCTCGAACACGCGATCAGCGCGGTAGCTGGAACGCACCAGCGGGCCGGCAGCGACTTCCATGAAGCCTTTCTCCAGACCGATGTCACGCAAGCGATTGAACTCTTCAGGGCTGACCCAGCGTTGCACCTTGAGGTGGTTGCGCGTGGGTTGCAGGTACTGGCCGAGGGTGAGGATGTCCACGCCGATGGCGCGCAGGTCATCCATGGTTTCCAGGATTTCTTCGTCGGTTTCACCCAGGCCAAGCATCAGGCTGGTTTTGGTCAGTACGTCCGGGCGGTGTTTCTTGGCGTGCTCGAGCACCTTGAGGGTCTTCTCGTAGCCAGCGCGCGGGTCGCGAACCACATAGGTGAGGCGTTTGACCGTCTCGACGTTCTGCGCGAAGACTTCCAGGCCGGAATCGACCACGCGCTCGATGGCCTGGTGATCGCCATCGAAATCCGGGGTCAGGGCTTCGACCACCACCTGCGGGGTGTTTTCCTTGATCGCTCGCACGCAGGCTGCATAGTGGCCGGCGCCGCCATCTTCGAGGTCGTCACGGTCCACCGAGGTCAGCACGATATAACGCAGGGCCATCAGTTCCACCGACTTGGCAGTGTTCTGCGGCTCTTCCAGGTCAAGCCAGCCATTGGGGTTGCCGGTGTCCACGGCGCAGAAGCGGCAGGCGCGGGTGCAAACCGAGCCCATCAGCATGATGGTGGCCGTGCCGTTGGACCAGCATTCGCCCATGTTCGGGCAGTGCGATTCCTGGCAGACGGTACTCAGGCGGTGTTCGCCGACGTTGCGCTTGACCGCCTCGAAACGGCTACCGCCAGGAGCCTTGACCCGCAGCCACTTGGGCTTGGGTTCGAACACCTGGGGTTCGGCCGAGGCGCGGCGCTTCTGACCATCCTTGATCGCGGTGATGCCTTGGGCGGTGCGAAATTTTTCGCCGCTGGCGACGGATTTGGGCGAGGAGGTGTCGGACATCGGAAATCTGGGCTCCGGTAGAGGCTCCGTGGGCAGGTGGCTTTTGGCCGCCGGCCAGTCTATCACAGAAGGTGTATGCAGACGCTGAGGCCGCCTGTCGACAAAACACCGCCAAGGCGTTTTTTTGGGGGGCGTCGCTGTGACCGCTCGGCAAGGCGCTTGCCGATGATGGCAAGCCCCCCTGAGGTGTCAGTGCTGGATTCAGCGTGTGCGCAGCTGTTGCAGCAGTTGGGTGTTGGGGTAGCCATCGGCTGGCCAGTTCAACTGCAGTTGCAGGGCGCGTATGGCCTTGCGCGTGTTGGCGCCGATGATGCCGTCGGCCGGACCCGGGTCGAAACCGGCTTGGGCCAGCAGCTCCTGCAGCTCAACACGTTCACTACGCCCCAACTGACGCTCACCCCGGGGCCATTGCCCCTTGATTTCGGTGCTGCGTAGCAGGTTGTCGGCGAGCAGACCGATGGCCAGCGCGTAGGACGTGGAGTTGTTGTACTTGAGGATGCTGCGGAAGTTATCCAGCAGCAGGAAGGCCGGGCCTTGGTGCCCGGCAGGCAGCTGCAGGCTGGCGCGCGCGCTGGCGGCTGCGCCGGTCGGTGCCAGTGGGCGCACGCCGAGTTCGGCCCACTCGGTCAGGCTGCGACGCTGATCCGGGTCTGCCAGGGCATAGTCGAAGTCGCTCGGCAGGCGCACCTCGAAACCCCAGGGCTGGCCGCGCTGCCATCCCGAGGCTTGCAGGTAATGAGCCGCCGAGGCCAAGGCATCGGCCGAGGAGTTCCACAGGTCGCGCTTGCCGTCGCCGTCGAAATCCACCGCATGCTGGTTATAGGTGGTGGGCATGAACTGGGTCTGGCCCATGGCGCCGGCCCAGGAACCGATCATGCGATCGCTGGGTACATCGCCGTTCTGCAGGATTTGCAGGGCGGCCAGCAACTGAGCACGCCAGAAGCCCTGGCGGCGACCGTCATAGGCCAGGGTGGCGAGGGAGCGGATTACGCTGTGGCTACCGATGTTGTTGCCGAAGTTGCTCTCCAGGCCCCAGATGGCCACCAGGATCTGCGCTTCGACGCCATATTGCTGCTCGATACGTTGCAGCATGGCGTTGTGCTGGGCCAGCAATACTCGGCCGCGGCCGATGCGGCTGGAGGAGACGGCACCGTCGAGATATTCCCACACCGGGCGAGTGAACTCGGGCTGACTGCTGTCTGCCTTGAGCACCGCAGGGTCAGGGGTGACGCCAGCGAATACGCGATCGAACAGCGCCGCGTCGATGCCGGCGGCAATCGCTTCGCTACGCATGGCCTGACGCCAGTCGGCGAAACTGGGCAAGGTTGTTTCGGTTGCAGTCTGGACCGCTGCAGTGGCAGTGGCGGTAGGCAGATTTTCCGCCGGGGCCTGGGCGCAGGCCGCCAGCAGCAGGAGAGGAAGCAGAGCCAGGACGCGACGAGGAAGCTGGTGTGGCATGTCTATCTCAGGACGTTTAAGCAGGCGCTTACCTTAGCATGCTCGGGCAACAGGCAGGGCCATCAGTGAGTCAACATACCCCATAAAGCAAGAAGCCTCCCAATTGTGGGAGGCTTCGCGGCGGTAGCTGCCTTTGCCTTTCTGTGGTCGTTCCTGGCGGGAGCGAAACAGCGGCTGGGCGACGATGGATTTGGCCTTGTTCGGCCGTTTGCCGGTTTTCTTGCTCATGGCGTTTCCTCATGCAGACTGGCCTGCGCCAATGCAGGCGGCGGAGACTATGCGCCGCTGTACAGAAAATGTCCAGATTGCGGTCTGGATGGGGAGCTCGTAGGAGCGAGCTCTGCTCGCGAAGCCTTTCAGCTCGTAGGGTGGGCAGCAACAATTACAGGCGCAGACGCTGTCCGGCCAACTGCAGGGTCAGCAGTGCCAGCTCGCTCCACGGATCACCGGGCGCCTGGCCCTTGATTTGTGCGTCGATCAACTGCGCCTGCTGCAGCAACTGGCCCCAGCGTTTGCTGCTGTGACGCTGCAAGGCTTTGGAAACCAGGGGGCGACGTTTATCCCAGACTGGCGGGCGGGCGCTGGAGAAGGCTTTGTCCAATGGGATGCCCTGGCTCTGTTGGTGGGCGATGCCGGCCAGCAGACGAATCTCGCGCGCCAGCGCCCAGAGAATCACCGGGGTTTCCACCCCTTCACCACGTAGCCCTTCGAGGACGCGCAGGGCGTGTGCGGCATCGCCAGCGAGGGCGCAGTCGATCAGACCGAAGACGTCAAAACGCGCACTGTCAGCTACGGCGGCCTGGACGGTTTCGGCATCGACCTGATTGCCTTCGGCGAGCAGCTTGAGCTTTTCCACTTCCTGGGCGGCGGCCAGCAGGTTGCCTTCTACCCGCGCGGCGATCATGTCCACCGCATCGGCGCTGGCGCTCAGGCCGGCCTGCGCGAGGCGCTGGCGAATCCACTGCGGCAACTGATTGGCATCTATCGGCCAGATCTGGATGAACTGGCTCACCTGGCCGTCGATCAGGGCCTTGGCCCATTTAGATTTCTGCGTGCTGCCATCAAGCTTGGGCAGGCTCAGCAAGAGAACGGTGTCCTCGGGCGGGCGAGCCAGGTACTCGAGCAGGGCGGCTGTGCCCTTGTCGCCTGGCTTGCCGGAAGGCAGGCGCAGTTCCAGCAGGCGCTTCTCGGCGAACAGCGACAGGCTGGCACCAGCCTGCAGCAGGTTGCCCCAGTCGAAGTTGGTTTCGGCATTGAACACCTGGCGTTCGCCGAACCCCTGCTGGCGGCAGGCATTGCGAATGGCGTCAGCGGTTTCCTGGCACAGCAATGGCTCGTCGCCGCTGATCGCATAGACAGGTGCCAGTGCGCCTTGCAGGTGTTTGCCGAGTTGCGCGGGGGCAAGCTTCATCGGGGTGATGTCATCAGGGGGCAGGGCGTCGGGCCGCGGCTGCGGCCCTTGGGCCTTTAGCGGGACGGCAGTTCGATCGGCGACTGCTGCGGGGCGACCTGGCTCTCACGAACCCGGCGAGCGGCTTCCAGTGCCTCGGCTTCGGCCTTGGCGCGGGCTTCGGCGGTCTGCTGCAACTGGTCGAGTTGTGCCGGGGTAATCTGCTGCAGGGTGAGCATCAGTTGCTGGATCATTTCCCGGCGCAGTTCGCTGCGCAACTGAGCGGCTTCCTGATCGGAGCCGGCCAGGTTGTTGTCGTCCTGCTGGTAGTAGTTCTGCACTTCCACCTTGTTGCCGGTCAGCAGCAGGTTCTGCGTGCCACGGATCTCATACTCCAGGGCCATGGTCAGCTCATACTCGGCGGTACGTGCACCGCTGCTGTAGCTGGCGCTGCGACGATTCTCGCTTTCGCGGGTGATGACCAGCTTGTAGGGCGCGCCGGCATAAACGCGAACGTCGTTTCTCTCCAGTACTTCGCGTACCTGCTGCACGGTGTCGCCGTAGGCATCGCGCGCGCTGACGTCGAGTTCCTTGAGGGCGAACTGCACATCGCCGGTGCCACGCAGCTGGAAGCCGCATGCGCTGAGCAGGCCAGCCAGGCCGATGACCAGCAGATTCCGTTTCATCATTCTCATATCCCCTTGGCGGATCACGGCGCCACACATGTGTGGCGCCGAGCTTAATCAGTTGGCGACTATGTTGACCAGCTTGCCTGGCACCACGATGACCTTGCGAATGCTCAGGCCTTCAGTGAAGCGCAGGACGTTCTCGTTGGCACGAGCGGCGGCCTCGACGTCTTCGCGGCTGGAGCTGGCCGCAACGATGATCTGCCCGCGCAGTTTGCCGTTGACCTGTACCACCAGCGTCAGGCTGTCCTGCACCAGGGCGGATTCATCGACCTGCGGCCACTGCGCATCGATCACCGCATCGGCGTGGCCTAGGCGCTGCCACAGCTCGTGGCTGATGTGCGGGGTGATCGGCGCCAGCAGCAGAGTGACGATTTCCAGACCTTCGTGCACCAGCGCGCGATCCTGTTCGGTGGCGGTGGCGGCCTTTTCCAGCACGTTCATCAGGGTCATCACCTGGGCGATGGCGGTGTTGAACTTGTGGTGCTGGCCGATATCGTTGCTGGCCTGCTTGATCGCCAGGTGAATGGCGCGGCGCACGGCTTTCTGCTCGTCGGTGAGAACGGAGACATCCAGCTTGCCCGGCAGACCGGCGCTGACATGGCCATGAGCCAGACGCCAGACACGACGCAGGAAGCGGTTGGCGCCCTCGACGCCGGCATCCGACCATTCGCAGCTCTGATCGGGTGGCGAGGCGAACATCATGAACAGGCGGCAGGTGTCGGCGCCGTAGGCATCGATCATGGCCTGCGGGTCGACGCCATTGTTCTTCGACTTGGACATCTTCTCGGTGCCGCCGATTTCCACCGGCAGGCCGTCGGACTTGAGTTTGGCGCTGATGACCTTGGCCTTGGCATCGCGTTCCAGCTCGACATCGGCCGGGTTGAACCAGTCCTTGCCGCCGTTTTCCAGGGTGCGGTAGTAGGTCTCGGCGACCACCATGCCCTGGGTTAGCAGGTTCTTGAACGGCTCGTTGGACGACACAAGACCTTCGTCACGCATCAGCTTGTGGAAGAAGCGCGCGTACAAGAGGTGCAGGATGGCGTGTTCGATGCCGCCGATGTACTGATCCACCGGCAGCCAGTGGTTGGCTGCAGCCGGGTCGACCATGCCGCCCTCGTAGTTCGGGCTGGCGTAGCGGGCGAAGTACCAGGACGACTCGACGAAAGTGTCCATGGTGTCGGTTTCGCGCTTGGCATCGGCACCGCACTTCGGGCACTTGCACTGGTAGAACTCGGGCATGCGCGCCAGCGGCGAGCCTGCGCCGTCCGGCACCACGTCTTCGGGCAGCACCACCGGCAACTGGTCTTCCGGCACCGGCACGTCGCCGCAGGCGTCGCAGTGGATGATCGGGATCGGGCAGCCCCAGTAGCGCTGGCGGCTGATACCCCAGTCGCGCAGGCGGAACTGGGTCTTGCGCGCGCCGTGGCCGGTCGCTTCGAGGTCGGCGACTATGGCGTCGAAGGCGGCGCTGAAGTCGAGGTTATCGTACTTGCCGGAGTTGACGGTGGTCAGGCCGTCCTTGTCGGTGTACCAGGCCTGCCATTGCCCGCTGTCGTAGTCCTTGCCCTCGCCGGCGTAGACCGGCTGGATCGGCAGGTCGTACTTGTGGGCGAACTCGAAGTCGCGCTCGTCGTGGGCCGGCACGGCCATCACCGCGCCTTCGCCGTAGCCCCACAGCACGTAGTTGGCGACGAACACCGGCAGCTTGTCGCCGGTCAGCGGATGAATGACGAACTGGCCGGTGGCAACGCCCTTCTTCTCCATGGTGGCCATGTCGGCCTCGGCCACGGAGCCGGCCTTGCACTCGGCGATAAAGGCGGCGATGGCCGCATTGCCCTCGGCAGCGCGTTGGGCCAGCGGGTGTTCGGCGGCCACGGCCACGTAGGTGGCGCCCATCAGGGTGTCGGGGCGAGTCGAATAGACCTTGAGCTGGCCGTCGATGCCGATGCTGGCGACGTCATAGTCGAACACGATGTCGGCACCGTAGCTCTTGCCGATCCAGTTGCGCTGCATGGTCTTGACCTGCTCGGGCCAGCCATCCAGTTCATCCAGGCTGCTCAGCAGCTCTTCGGCATACGCAGTGATCTTGAAGTAGTACATCGGGATTTCGCGCTTCTCGATCAGCGCGCCCGAACGCCAGCCACGGCCGTCGATGACCTGCTCGTTGGCCAGTACGGTCTGGTCCACCGGGTCCCAGTTGACGGTACCGTTCTTGCGGTAGATCACGCCCTTTTCGAACAGGCGGGTGAACAGCCACTGTTCCCAGCGGTAGTAGTCCGGTTTGCAGGTGGTGACTTCGCGCGTCCAGTCGATGGCCAGGCCCAGCGATTTGAGCTGGGACTTCATGTAGGCGATGTTCTCGTAGGTCCACTTGGCCGGTGCGACCTGGTTCTTCATCGCCGCGTTTTCCGCCGGCATGCCGAAGGCGTCCCAGCCCATCGGCTGCAGCACGTTCTTGCCCTGCATGCGCTGGTAGCGCGCGATCACGTCACCGATGGTGTAGTTGCGCACGTGCCCCATGTGTAGCTTGCCGCTGGGGTAGGGGAACATCGACAGGCAGTAGAAGGTGTCCTTGCCCGGCTGTTCGCTGACGACGAAGGATTGTTGCGCGTCCCAGTGGGACTGCGCGGCGGCTTCTATTTCACGGGGCGAGTACTGTTCGTGCATGGCTCTGGCGCTGAAGGAATGGGGCTTGCGGAAAACGCCGTAGCATACATGAGCGCCGTCTATCGAGGGAAACCCAGATTGTGCCGCGTCCGCCGTTTGTCGCGGCGCCTGGCTGCGTGCGGGGCCTTCGCTAAGCTTTACTCAAGGCCCGCGGTTGTCGGGGCTCGCGAGGTGGCAGATGGCGGATGCACGGCGGGTGGAACGAGGCGGTGATCTTTACGAGCGACTGCTGCAACGGCTTGCCCTGGCGCTGGAAGAGGCCGATACCGCGAGTCGCCTGCATGCCGAGCCGCTGCGCGAGCTGGAGCTTGATGGGCTGAGCCCGGCGGAGCTGGAGCTGATCCGTGCCTATCTCAATCGTGACCTGCACTGGCTGCGCGGCTGGCACGCGGCGGCAGAAGAGTTGGCGCTGATACAGCGTCAGCCACTGCGCAGTGCCAAGACCGTTGACAGCAAGCCGATGGGCAGGATCAAATCCGTGATGACGCGGCGTCAGGCGCTTTGTTGCGCACTCTGCGGTGCGCCAGTCAGCTGGCATCGAGGGCAGGATGTACGAGCTTGCCAGGCCTGTGGCTCCAGGTTGTTTCGCAGCGGTAATCCGCATTAGCAGCCAGTTGAAAACCAACCTGCTAGGCTTGGGCGCCCCGGAGGTGCCTGATGCCGATTCGTTTCATCCTTAAACAACTGTTGATGCCACCAGGCGTTCTACTCCTGCTGATCGCACTGGGCTGGTGGCTGCGTCGTCGCTTTCCCCGGCTCGCGTTTGCCTGCTTTACCGTCGGTTTCAGTGGGCTATGGCTGATGAGCCTGCCTGCGGTGACGCAGTGGAGTGCCGCCTGGTTGGAGCGTGAGCCGGTCCTGGAGCAGGCGCAGTGGGCGACCCTGGCGCAGCGCGCCGACGCCATCGTGATTCTCGGCGCCGGGCGTGAGCAGAGCGACCCGGGCTGGGGTGGAGCCGATCAGCCTGGGCTGATGGCCTTGGAGCGCCTGCGCTATGCCGCTCGCCTGGCGCGCGTATCCGGCCTGCCAATGGCGGCTACCGGTGGCCTGCATTATGGCCAGCCGCCCAGTGAGGCGGCACTGATGGCCGATGCCATGCGCCGCGACTACGGGCTGGAGATCCGCTGGCTGGAGGAGCAAAGCCGCACCACCTGGGAGAATGCAGTGCTCAGCGCTGAATTGTTGCAGCCCCAGGGCGTGCGGCGCGTGGTGCTGGTCACCCAGGCTTGGCACATGCAGCGTGCCCGCTGGAGTTTTGAGCAGGCCGGCTTCGAGGTGATCACCGCGCCGATGGGCTATCTCAGTTCGGGTTACGAGCGCCCGCTGGGGGGCTGGCTGCCAGAGTCGAGGGCTATCTGGCAGAGCAGTCAGGTGCTCAACGAAGTCATTGGGTTATTGGCGTATCCCATTGTCTACGGCAAGCAGTAGGGCGTACTCGCCGCAGGCAGTACGCCTGCGGGTTCTGCGTTCCGAGGGCTGATTTACGCTCGTGATTGAGGGCGTGCGTGATTCCTGTAGGAGCTGGCTTGCTAGCGATCCTGGGGCATTTGGCCGCACTGATCACCAGCAAGCTGGCTTCTACGAAAAGCGCATCGCTCGGATGCACTCCAAGCGACGTTCGCTGCCGCCGCTTCTATACCGTCTTGGCCATGCGGCTGGCCAGCAGGGCCCAACCCAGCAACAGGGCGCAGAGAATCGCCAGCGGCCAGATGCGCCATTGCAGATAAGGGGTGAGCCCCTGCATGGGCAGCACTTCGCCGTAGAGCACGCCTTGTTCGAACTGCGGCAAGCCGAACTGGATACGGCCCTGCGGGTCGATCACCACGGTCATGCCGTTGTTGGTGGCGCGGATCATCCAGCGTCCGGCCTCGAGCGCACGCATCTGCGCCATTTGCAGGTGTTGTAGCGGGCCGATGGAGGTGCCGAACCAGGCGTCATTGCTCACCGTCAGGAGTATCTCGCTGTCTGCGGCCAGTTCTGCGGCGAACTCTGGGTAGACCACTTCATAGCAGATGAATGGCGCGATGCGATGCCCCTTGGCCAGCAGCGGTGGCTGGTCGGCCGGGCCGCGGGCGAAGTCGGACATCGGCAGGTCGAAGAAAGCGATCAGGCCGCGCAGCAGGTCTTGCAGGGGCACGTATTCACCAAACGGCACCAGCTTCTGCTTGAAGTAGGTGCCCTGGCCTTCGCCCAAACTGGTGATCGCGTTGTAATAGCGAATCTCCCCGCGCTCGTTGGACTGCCGCACTGGTACGCCGGTGATCAGCGCACTGTTGCGGTCACGGGCGAAGCGATCCATCACGCCGATATAGCCTTGAGCCATGTCCTTGAGTACCGGGATCGCCGTTTCCGGCCAGACCAGTATGTCGACCTGCTTGGCGCTGAAGCTGAGGTCGCGGTATAGGGCGAGCTGAGCGTTGAGCTGGGCCGGGTCCCATTTCATGTTCTGCTCGACGTTGCCTTGCACAGCGGCGACCGTCAGGCTGTTGCCGGCGGCGTGGGTCCAGTTGTGGTCCTTCAGTGCCAGGCCTGCGAGCCAGGGGCTCAGCAGCAGGAGCAGGGCGCAGAGGTAGCGCGGTTTGTGCTTGCGCAATTGCTCCAGGTTGATGATCAGCGCGGCCGACAGGGCGATGACGAAGGACGACAGCCAGACCCCGCCAATTGGCACCAGGCCGGCCAGCGGTCCTTCGAGCTGGCTGTAGCCGGCGTAGAGCCAAGGGAAGCCGGTGAGGAACCAGCCGCGAAACACTTCCTGGGCGACCCATAGCGCGGCGAACGCCAGGGCGTCGGCCAGCGGCGCTTCGTTGCGGCGTATCCAGCGCGCCCAGAGAGCGGCAGTCAGGGCGAAGAACAGGCCCAGGCCGGCGACGAAACCCAGGGTGAGAAAGCCGGCCAGTGCCGGTGATGCCGCGCCATAGTCATGGATGCTGACATACACCCAACTGGTGCCGGCGGCGAACAGGCCGAAGCCGTAGCTCCAACCGCGCAGCGCTGCCTGGCCGGGGCGCAGGTGGCGCAGGCCGAAATAGAACAGGGCAATGGACAGCACGGCCAACGGCCAGAGATCGAAAGGGGCGAGCGCCAGGGTGGTCAGGGCGCCTGCGCCGCAGGCAAGCAGGTGGCCGGGCCAGCCTGGACGAGTGATCCATTGCAGCATGGTTAGATCCTTGGAATCAGGGTGGCGCAAGGGTAGAGCGGAAATGGCGCAGGGGGAAGCGGCCGCCCTCGTTGGGCAAGGGCGGCTGAGACTCAGCGGCTAACCGGCGTCAGGCGCAGCAGATGGATGCGCCGGCTGTCGGCGTTGAGCACACGGAAGCGGAATTCGCCGATCTCAGTGACCTCGTTGCGCTTGGGCAGGTGGCCAAAGGCACTCATCACCAGACCACCGACGGTGTCGTACTCGTCGTCGGAGAACTCGCTGTCGAAGGTTTCGTTAAAGCTGTCGATGGGCGTCAGCGCCTTGATCAGGAAGTCGCCCGATGGCAGTGGCTTGATGTAGCCGTCTTCCTCGACGTCATGTTCGTCTTCGATGTCACCGACGATCTGCTCGAGCACGTCCTCGATGGTCACCAGGCCGGCGACGCCGCCGTATTCGTCGATCACCACAGCCATGTGGTTGTGGTTGGCGCGGAACTCACGCAGCAGCACATTCAGGCGCTTGGACTCGGGCACGAAGGTGGCCGGGCGCAGCAGGTCCTTGATGTTGAAGTTGGGTTGCTCACCCTGCAGGATCAGCGGCAGCAGATCCTTGACCAGAAGGATGCCGATGACGTCGTCGAGGCTCTCGCCGACCACCGGGTAGCGCGAGTGCGCCGCGTCGATGATGGCGGGCAGGAATTCGCGGGGCGTCTGGCAGGCCTTGATGCTGATCACTTGCGAGCGCGGCACCATGATGTCGCGTACCTGCAGGTCGGCGACCTGAATGGCGCCTTCGACGATGGCCAGTGCTTCGCTGTCGAGCAGCTTGTTCTGGTGGGCTTCGCGCAGGACTTCCAGCAGTTCCTGGCGGTTTCTCGGCTCATGAGCAAAAGCCTGGGTCAGCTTGTTGAACCAGGACTTCTGCTCGTTGCTCGATCGGTCTTCGCTCATGGTGAGTCTCAGTATCTTCCTATTCTTCGGCGTACGGGTCGGGGTGACCCAGTTCGGCCAGCAATTCTCGTTCCAGTGCTTCCATCTCCTCGGCTTCCTCGTCTTCGAGGTGGTCGTAGCCGAGCAGGTGCAGGCAGCCGTGGATGACCAGGTGGGCCCAGTGCGCCTCCAGGGTCTTGCCCTGTTCGCGGGCCTCGCGCTCGACCACCGGCACGCAGATCACCAGGTCGCCGAGCAGTGGGATATCCAGTAGTTCGTCCGGCACATCGGCCGGGAAGGACAGCACGTTGGTGGCGTAGTCCTTGTGCCGCCAGGTGTGGTTCAGCTCGCGGCCTTCGGCTTCGTCGACCAGGCGGATGGTCAGCTCCGAGTCGGCCGTGCGCTGGCGCAGGGCCAGCTCGCACCAGCGGCGCAGCTGCGCCTCGCTGGGCAGGTCGGTGGCGGCGGAGGCGTTCTGCAGGTCCAGTTCAAGCATGCGGCTGGCCTTTGCCGGGCTCGTCCTGCTGTTCCTCGAAGCGCTCGTAGGCCTCGACGATGCGCTGCACCAGCGGGTGGCGGACCACGTCCTTGGGCTGGAAGTGGGTGAAGCTGATGCCGGGGACGTCCTTCAGCACCTTGATCACGTGGGCCAGGCCGGACTTGGTGCCGCGCGGCAGGTCGACCTGGGTGACGTCGCCGGTGATCACGGCGGTGGAGCCGAAGCCGATACGGGTGAGGAACATCTTCATCTGCTCGAGCGTGGTGTTCTGACTCTCGTCGAGAATGATGAAGCTGTTGTTAAGGGTGCGGCCGCGCATGTAGGCCAGCGGGGCGATCTCGATCACCTGCTTTTCGATCAGCTTGGCCACGTTGTCGAAGCCGAGCATCTCGTACAGCGCGTCGTAGAGCGGGCGCAGGTAGGGGTCGATTTTCTGCGCCAGGTCGCCGGGGAGGAAGCCGAGCTTCTCGCCGGCCTCGACCGCCGGGCGCACCAGCAGGATGCGCCGTACCTGCTCGCGCTCCAGCGCGTCTACCGCGCAGGCCACGGCCAGGTAGGTCTTGCCGGTACCGGCCGGGCCGATGCCGAAGTTGATGTCGTTGTCGAGGATCGCCTTGACGTAGCGCTGCTGGTTGGCGCCACGCGGCTTGATCACGCCCTTCTTGGTGCGCAGGGTCACGCCGGCGTCGGCCTTGCCGCTGTCCAGCGCTTCCAGGCCGGACTCCTGCAGGTACAGGTGGACCAGCTCCGGCGACAGCTCGGCGCTCTTGGTTTCGCGGTACAGGCGGCGCAGCAGGTTCTCGGCGGACTGGGTGTGCTTGCTCGGGCCGACCAGCTCGAACTGGTTGCCGCGGTTACGGATCTCGATCGACAGGCGCTGTTCGATCAGGCGCAGGTGCTCGTCGAATTGCCCGCACAGGTTGGCGAAGCGGCGTGCTTCGTAGGGTTCGAGGGTGAAACGATGCGGTTCTATGGAGGCGTTCAATGGGGTCCGGTTGCCGTTGTGCGGCGGGAATGATGGTCGAAGGATAACCCCAGGTGCCCGAGGACGAAAGTTCGGGCACCTGGCGAAGGGCTAGCCGTTAGTCGATAAGAGTGCCGCGCAGCGAGTGGGGCAGGGCGCCATCGATGTGCACGTTGACGAACTGGCCGATCAGCGCGGGGTTGTCCGAGCGGAAGTTGACGATGCGATTGTTCTCGGTGCGGCCCTGGAGCATGCCCGGGTCTTTCTTCGAGTAATCGCTGACCAGGATGCGCTGGGTACTGCCGGTCATCTTGTGGCTGATCTCGTAGCCCTGCTGGTGGATGCGGCTCTGCAGGATCTGCAGGCGCTGCTTCTTCACCTCGTCCGGGGTGTCGTCGACCAGGTCGGCCGCCGGGGTGCCCGGGCGCGCGCTGTAGATGAAGGAGAAGGAGAAGTCGAAGCCG
>Ga0247725_1000858_pt1 | contig 18373 bp, 17 predicted proteins | sample OKSTACKMCFT3sol_FD_183021 | JGI IMG/M metagenome (GOLD analysis project Ga0247725, IMG submission 183021) | Subsurface sediment microbial communities from gas well in Oklahoma, United States - OK STACK MC-FT3-sol | ecosystem: Environmental > Terrestrial > Deep subsurface > Rock core/Sediment...
TGATGCACAACAACGCGGGGGTGATCTGCGTGTTCACCGAGAAGCGCCTGCGGCTGGTCAACGGCCAGTAAGGCGGGGGCGGGCGAGGCGGGAGTATTCCGCCCTGGTCAGCAGGTGCAAATAAAAAAGGCCCCGGTATCGCTACCGGGGCCTTGAGGCATCCGGCTGGGCCCGAAGGCCCGCCGGTGAACAGCTCCTATTAGTGGAACTGGTTCATGGTGTTGTCTTTACCGCTTGCCTTCAGAGCCGCTTCGCCAGCGAAGTACTCTTTGTGGTTGTCGCCGATGTCGGAGCCAGCCATGTTCTGGTGCTTGACGCAGGCGATGCCTTGGCGCAGTTCCTGGCGCTGAACACCTTTCACGTAGGCCAGCATGCCCTCGTCGGCGAAGTAGCCTTTGGCCAGGTTGTCGGTGGACAGGGCCGCAGTGTGGTAGGTCGGCAGGGTGATCAGGTGGTGGAAGATGCCGGCGTGGGCGGAACCGTCACGCTGGAAGGTACGGATCTTCTCGTCTGCAACCTGGGCCAGTTCGGTCTCGTCGTACTCGACGCTCATCAGCTTGGCGCGGTCGTAGGCGGAAACGTCCTTGCCTTCGGCGACGAACGCGTCGAACACCTGCTGGCGGAAGTTCAGGGTCCAGTTGAAGGACGGGCTGTTGTTGTAGACCAGCTTGGCATTCGGGATGACCTGACGGATGCGGTCAACCATGCCTTTGATCTGGCCAACGTGCGGCTTCTCGGTTTCGATCCACAGCAGGTCGGCGCCGTTCTGCAGGCTGGTGATGCAGTCCAGTACGCAGCGGTCTTCGCCGGTGCCCTGACGGAACTGGAACAGGTTGGACGGCAGGCGCTTGGGACGCAGCAGCTTGCCTTCGCGGTTGATCACGACGTCGCCGTTCTTCAGTTCGGCAGCGGAGATCTCTTCGCAGTCCAGGAAGGAGTTGTACTGGTCGCCCAGGTCGCCCGGTTGCTTGGTCACGGCGATCTGCTTGGTCAGGCCGGCACCCAGGGAGTCGGTACGGGCAACGATCACGCCGTCGTCCACACCCAGCTCGAGGAACGCGTAGCGAACGGCGTTGATCTTGGCGAGGAAGTCTTCGTGGGGAACGGTCACTTTGCCGTCCTGGTGGCCGCACTGCTTCTCGTCGGAAACCTGGTTCTCGATCTGGATGCAGCATGCACCGGCTTCGATCATCTTCTTGGCCAGCAGGTAGGTGGCTTCCGGGTTACCGAAGCCAGCGTCGATGTCGGCGATGATCGGGACGACGTGGGTTTCGTAGCCGTCGATCTGGGCCTGTACTTCGGCTTCCTTGGCCTTGTCACCGGCGGCGCGGGCAGCGTCCAGGGCGGTGAACAGCAGGTCCAGTTCGCGGGCGTCAGCCTGGCGCAGGAAGGTGTACAGCTCTTCGATCAGGCCGGCGACAGCAGTCTTCTCGTGCATGGACTGGTCGGGCAGCGGACCGAAGTCGGAACGCAGGGCGGCAACCATCCAGCCGGACAGGTAGAGGTAGCGCTTGTTGGTGGTCTTCAGGTGCTTCTTGATGGAGATCAGCTTCTGCTGACCGATGAAGCCGTGCCAGCAGCCCAGGGACTGGGTGTAGACGGAGGAGTCGGCATCGTACTCGGCCATGTCCTTGCGCATGATGGCCGCGGTGTACTTGGCGATGTCCAGACCGGTCTTGAAGCGGTTCTGCACACGCATGCGAGCTGCGTACTCGGGGTTGATCGCGCTCCAGCTGCTGCCGTACTTCTCTTTCAGCGCGGCAACGGCTTTGATCTCGTTCTGATATGCGGACATGGTCAATCCTTCAAATGTGTATGGTTGAGCACCAACTTCCCCGTGCAAGGACCTGGAAGGCCATGGCGGGTTGCTCACCGCAGTACGCTGAGAATGTGACCAGAGCGAGTGTGAACTCGGAGGGAGGGGTTGAGACGAACGGTGCAGGCGGCTTCGGTGATCGCTACCCGTGGCGCTTTCGGCTCGTGGATGCCTTGACGCACGAATAGGGGTGAAGTTTCGTCTGCCAGTTTCGCGGTGCTTCCCCGTCCCTCAGGACAACCTCGTTCCAGTCGCAACCTCGTCGCACTGCCTTTTGGGCTACACAACACGGGTCGGCTCGTTGGTCTGGAGCACGGCCCGGAGGCCCGTTTCAGGGCCCCTGGTTAGCGGGAGCGGGGCCATCATGCGCCTCAAACAAGTGTTCGTCAAACGTTTTTGTAGTGTTTTTTTGTGACTACTACAAAAGTCGTGTGTGCGACCGGATGGTCAGTTGGAGGGGGCTCAGTCGAGGCTGTCGACCTTCAGGCGCAGGGTCATGTTTTCGCTGCCCTGGGTGCTCTGGCGGTGCAGGAAACCACTGCTGTCGCTCTGGCTGGATTCGTTGACGCCGCCGACGGTGATCCATTCGCCGAGCCGGCCGCTCACGCGGGTGTCGGTGCTCTGGATGTCGATGGCGCCCGGCTGGGACTGGCTGAGGCGGTCGCGGTTGCTGCTGAGGCTGACGTGCACGGTCTGCCCGGTGACGCTGGCGGTGACGTAGAAGCCGCGGGTGACGTTGCGGTATTCGGTGTTGGTGTAGACCTGCCCATAGGGCCCGGTGCTGGCGCTGGTGATGGGCACGCTCTGGCCGACCTGGATGAGGGCGGGGTAGCCCTCGGTGGCCTGGACCTGCTGGACGCCGCCGCCCCGGCTGTCGGTGCTGCGGCGGATGATGCGCACCTGGTCGCGGCCGTTGACTTCGCCACGGCCGGCCTGGACGTCGACGCCGCCGACGCTGGCCGAGCCGTTGACGCTGTAGCCCTGGTCGTCCTGGTAGTTGCTGTCGCTGGTGTCCACCGAGATCAGCAGGCGGCGTGGGGCGGTGTCGAGCTTGTCGAGCACGCCGCGCAGTTCCTGGATCTTCTGCGGGGAGGCATTGACGATCAGCTGGTTGCCGTAGGCGCTGACCCGGCCTTCGTTGCCGATCACCGACTGCACCACCGGCATCACGTCCTCGGCGGTGCGGTAGTTGAGCGGGATGACTTCGGTGGCGGCCTGCAGGGGCAGGCTCAGGGCCAGGCACAGGGCGGCGAGCAGGGCGCGTGGCGTCATAGCAGGAAACTCCGCAGGTCGGGGTCGCTGACGCTCTGGTCCCAGGCCTGGTCGAACTGGACCTGGCGCAGGCGGCAGCGGCCGGGGTCGTTGTACAGGGCGTAGCCGGCGAAGCTGTCCAGCTCCGGGCGCATCAGCAGGCCACGGTCGTCCACCAGCAGGTAGGCGCACTCTTCGCTGGCGTGGTCCGGGTTGAGCCGGCGGATCTGGCTGTTGCTGGACAGGCGGCGCACGAGGTTGAGCAGGCGGTGGCCTTCCTTCACCGGGCGGGTCACGTCGCGGATCAGGATGCGCAGGCGGTTGCGCGGGTTGGCCAGGAGGAAGCGGGTGCAGGCTGTCTGGATGCTGCTGTGGTGATAGAGCCAGGCTTCCAGGTCGGGCGTGTAGAGGTTGAGGCTGCGCTGGGCCTGTTGCAGAAGCGCCAGGGCGTGGGGGCGGGCTTCCTCGGGTTTGGCGAAGCGCTGCAGGGCGTCGTGCTGGCCGAGCACGAAGGGAGCGGGTTCCCAGGGGGCGGGTTCGCGCAGGTCCGGGACCGGGTTATGGACATCGAAACGCCCCGGTGAATGGAATTCGATGGCAGGCAGTTCGGCCTCGATCTCTTCGTTTTCCGGGACGTTCGATTCCATGGGGACCTCTATTGGCTGTCGCGCACCATATCCACGTGGGGGATGCCGGCTTCGATGAACTCTTCGCTGACCACACGGAAGCCATGGCGCTCGTAGAACGGCGTGGCGTGGACCTGGGCCGAGAGCATCTGCTGCTTGAGGCCGCGGCGCTCGGCTTCGGCAATCACCGCTTCGAGCAGGCGATCACCGACATGCAGGCCGCGCCAATCCTTGAGGACCGAAACGCGACCGATGTGGCCGTCGGGCAGCAGGCGTGCGGTGCCGATCGCGTACTCGTGCTCGAGGGCGAGGAAGTGCACGGCGTCGGCATCCTCGGCATCCCACTCCTGTTCAGGCGACACGGATTGCTCGGCGATGAAGACCGCCTCGCGGATGCGTCGCAAGTCAGCGTTGTCCTTCTGCCAGTCGGCGATTCGGACGTGAATCTCACTCATCGGCAAACTCCAGACTTCCTTGCTTGATCAGTTCCCACAGAAGCTTACGCCCGTCTTCGTCGGCCAGCCATCGGCCGAGGTTCTCGATGTGCAGTGCATCGCTGGAGCACACCAGGCGCAGCAGTTCGCGCAGGGAGGAGGGCAGCAGGCGGCTCTGGCCGCTGGCGAACAGCACGAGGCCGATGTCCACTTCCGACCAGGCCATGCGCGCGCTGGGGTTGCGGATGATCACGGCGCCGTCTTCGATGGCGCCGACGAAGGCTTCTTCATCGACTTCGATGCCGGTGACCAGTTCGGGGTAGCGCGGCTCGGTCATGAACTGGCCGAACCAGGTCAGCAGCAGGCGCTCGTCGCTCATGTGCTCGGCGATCAGGGCCTTGAGGCGGTCGAGGGCGTCCTGCTGGATCTGGTGCGGGTCTTCGACCGGCTGGATGTCGGCGTCGCTGTAGCGCTCCTCGTCCGGGATGAACTGGGCGAGGAAGTCGGTGAAGTGGGTGAGCACTTCGGCGGCGCTGGGGGCGCGGAAGCCGACCGAGTAGGTCATGCAGTCGTCTTCGGCGGTGCCGAAGTGGGCGAGGCGCGGCGGCAGGTAGAGCATGTCGCCGGGTTCCAGGACCCACTCATCGGTGCCCATGAATTCGGCGAGGATGCGCAGGTCGCCGTGGGGCAGCAGCGCGCTGTCGGCGTCGCACATCTGGCCGATGCGCCAGCGGCGGTGGCCATGGCCCTGGAGCAGGAAGACGTCGTAGTTGTCGTAGTGCGGGCCGACACCGCCGCCCGGGGCGGCGTAGCTGATCATGACGTCGTCGATGCGCCAGTTGGGCAGGAAGCGGAAGTGCTCCAGCAGTTCGCCGACTTCCGGGACGAACTGGTCGACGGACTGCACCAGCAGGGTCCAGTCGCGCTCGGGTAGGTTCTGGTAGGTGTCCTCGGCGAAGGGGCCTCGACGCAGCTCCCAGGGGCGCTCGCCGTGTTCGAGGATGATGCGCGACTCGACTTCCTCTTCCAGGGACAGGCCGGCCAGCTCATCGGGGGAGATGGGGCTTTCGAAGCCTGGGATGGCCTGGCGGATCAGCAGCGGCTTCTTCTGCCAGTAGTCACGGAGGAATTCGCGGGCAGAGATGCCGCCGAGGATTTGCAGGGGAAGATCGGAAGTCATGGCAGTGAACCTGTGAAATAAAAACGCCCGGCACGGCCGGGCGTATGGAGGCGGTTGCCCGTCAGATGCGCTTGGCCTGGGCCACGGCGTTGCCGATGTAGGCAGCCGGGGTCAGTTTGCGCAGTTCGGCCTTGGCTTCGGCAGGGATGGCCAGGCCGTCGATGAAAGTCTGCAGGGCTTCGGGGCTGATGCCCTTGCCGCGGGTCAGTTCCTTCAGCTTCTCGTAGGGGTTCTCGACGCCATAACGACGCATGACGGTCTGTACCGGCTCGGCGAGGACTTCCCAGCAGGCGTCCAGGTCTTCGGCGATGCGCTGGGCGTTCAGCTCCAGCTTGCCGATGCCCTTGAGGCTGGCTTCATAGGCGATGACGCTGTGGGCGAAGCCGACGCCGAGGTTGCGCAGCACGGTGGAGTCGGTCAGGTCGCGCTGCCAGCGGGAGATCGGCAGCTTGCTGGCCAGGTGCTGGAACAGGGCGTTGGCGATGCCGAGGTTGCCTTCGGAGTTCTCGAAGTCGATCGGGTTGACCTTGTGCGGCATGGTGGAGGAGCCGATCTCGCCGGCAACGGTCTTCTGCTTGAAGTAGCCGAGGGAGATGTAGCCCCAGACGTCGCGGTCGAAGTCGATGAGGATGGTGTTGAAGCGGGCGACGGCATCGAACAGTTCGGCGATGTAGTCGTGGGGCTCGATCTGGGTGGTGTAGGGGTTCCAGGTCAGGCCCAGGTCGCCTTCGATGAATTCGCGGGCGTTGGCTTCCCAGTCGATGTCCGGGTAGGCGGACAGGTGGGCGTTGTAGTTGCCGACGGCGCCGTTGATCTTGCCGAGCAGCGGGACGGCGGCCACCTGGGCGATCTGGCGCTCCAGGCGGTAGACGACGTTGGCCATTTCCTTGCCGAGGGTGGTGGGCGAGGCGGGCTGGCCGTGGGTACGGGAGAGCATGGGGACGTCGGCGAAGCGCACGGCGAGATCGCGGATGGCATCGGCCAGCTGGCGCATGAGCGGCAGGATCACCTGGTCGCGGCCTTCGCGCAGCATCAGGGCGTGGGACAGGTTGTTGATGTCCTCGCTGGTGCAGGCGAAGTGGATGAACTCGCTGACCTTGGCCAGTTCCGGCAGCGTGGCAGCCTGCTCCTTGAGCAGGTACTCCACGGCCTTCACGTCGTGGTTGGTGGTGCGTTCGATTTCCTTGATGCGCTCGGCATGCTCGAGCTGGAAGTCTTCGGCGAGCTTGTCCAGCAGGGCGTTGGCTTCGGCGGAGAAGGGCGCCACTTCCGGGACGCCGGCGTGGGCGGCGAGGCGCTGCAGCCAGCGCACTTCGACCTGGACGCGGAAACGGATCAGGCCGTATTCACTGAAGATCGGACGCAGGGCGCTGGTTTTGCCGGCGTAGCGGCCATCGACGGGGGAAACCGCAGTGAGCGAAGAGAGCTGCATGGAGGGGGTCTCGGGCAGGTCGGTCAACGAAAAGGGCGCACATCATACATGAAAACCGACCCGGTCGCCGTGCCCGACCGGTCACCTTCCGGCGACCGGTCGCTGGACTCACCCTCGCAGCAGGGGGTAGAGCTCGGCGAGCAGCTTGCGACGGCTGAACAGCAGCTGCCAGCGGTGGCCGCCAAGCTGGCGCCAGAGGCGGGCTGAGCGGATACCGGCGAGCAGCAGGGCGCGGATCCTGGCGGCGTTGGTGGATTGCTGCAGGTAGCGCATGTCGCCATGCACCTGGATGCGCTGGCGGAAGGTGCTGAGGGTGTCCTGGTAGAGCGAAGCGCAGGAGGCGACGACGTTGTCGTGGGCCGGGCCGAAGTGCTGGACCTGCTGTTGAATCTGGTCGAGGCGGCTGCCGATCTGGTCGAGCATGTCGTCGCGTTTGGCCAGCTGGCGTTCGAGGGTGAGCAGCGACAGGGCGTAGCGCAGGGGCTCGCGCTGGAGGCTGGCGGGCTCGCGTTCGAGTGCACTGACCAGGGCCTTGTAGCCGTCGCGCAGGTTGATGTCGTCGCCGCCGTACACGTCCAGGGTGCTCTTCGGGTCGCGCACCAGCAGGCTGCCGATCATGCAGGCGAGGGGGGCTTCGCTGATCTGCCCGGTCTTGGCGATGCGGTCGACCAGGGCGGCGGCTTCGAAGACGCCGCCGAGGGCGATGAGCTGTTCGTTCAGCGGGGCCATCAGGTGCGTTCCTCGCTGTACCAGGGCTCGGCGCTCTCGATCACGCCGCCGCCGAGGCACACCTCGCCGTCGTAGAAGACCACGGACTGGCCGGGGGTGACGGCGCGCTGGGGCTCGGCGAAGACGGCGCGGTAGCCGTCGGCGGTCTTCTCCAGGGTGCAGGCCTGGTCGGCCTGGCGGTAGCGCACCTTGGCGGTGAGTTGGCGCGGGGCGTCCAGTTCGATGGGGTTGACCCAGAAGATCTCGGAGGCGAGCAGGGCCCGGGAGAACAGCCACGGGTGCTCATTACCCTGGCCGACCACGAGGACGTTGCGGGCGACGTCCTTGGCGAGGACGTACCAGGGCTCGTCGCTGGCGTCCTTCATGCCGCCGATGCCAAGGCCCTGGCGCTGGCCGATGGTGTGGTACATGAGACCGTGGTGGCGGCCGATGACGTCGCCGTCGGTGGTCTCGATGTCACCCGGCTGGGCGGGGAGGTACTGCTTGAGGAAGTCGCTGAAGCGGCGTTCACCGATGAAGCAGATGCCGGTGGAGTCCTTCTTCTTGGCGGTGGCCAGGCCGTGTTTCTCGGCGATGGCGCGGACTTCCGGCTTCTCCAGTTCGCCGACGGGGAACAGGGTGCGGGCGATTTCCTTGCCGCCGACGGCGTGGAGGAAGTAGCTCTGGTCCTTGTTCGGGTCCAGGCCCTTGAGCAGTTCGGTGCGGCCGTCGATATCGCGGCGGCGCACGTAGTGGCCGGTGGCGATGAGGTCGGCACCGAGCACCAGGGCGTAGTCGAGGAAGGCTTTGAACTTGATCTCGCGGTTACAGAGGATGTCCGGGTTCGGCGTGCGGCCGGCCTTGTATTCGGCGAGGAAGTGCTCGAACACGTTGTCCCAGTACTCGGCGGCGAAGTTGGCGGTGTGCAGCTTGATGCCGATGCGGTCGCAGACGGCCTGGGCGTCGGCCAGGTCTTCCTTGGCGGTGCAGTACTCGGTGCCGTCGTCCTCGTCCCAGTTCTTCATGAACAGGCCTTCCACCTGGTAGCCCTGTTCCATCAGCAGGAGAGCGGAAACCGAGGAGTCTACGCCGCCGGACATGCCGACGATGACGCGGGTGTTGGCTTTATCGGACATAGGAATCTGTTGCTGCTGCAAAAAAGAACGGGATTCTACCAGTTGCGGCGAATGGGGGCGATCAGGCCGGGTCGCGGATCAGGGCCAGGGGAAAGCGCTCACCCGCCAGGTAGTCGTCGACACAGCGCAGGACGAGGCGGCTGCGCCAGCGGTCCTGTTGGGCTGCCAACTCGTCGCGGGTGAGCCAGCGCGGGCCGATGATGCCGTCGTCCAGTGCCAGGTCGGGGCGATGGCGCAGGGGGCGGGCGGCGAAGCAGACGCGCTGGTAGGTCACGCCATTGCTGGGGGCGGTGTACAGGTAGATGCCGGTGACGGCGGTGAGTTCAACCTCCCAGCCGGTCTCTTCGAGGGTTTCCCGCAGGGCGGCCTGGGGCAGCGTCTCGTCGGCTTCGAGGTGGCCGGCGGGCTGGTTCAGGACGGCCCGGCCGTCGGCTTCTTCCTCGACCAGGAGGAAGCGGCCCTGGTCTTCGACCACGGTGGCGACGGTGATGTGGGGTTGCCAGGTCATGGTGTGGCTCCTTCTGAGGGGCCGACATGTTCGCAGGGCTGCGCCGGAAAAAGAAACCCCGGGACATGCCCGGGGTTTCTGGTGCTGCAGGTCGTTTAGGCGACCAGTCCGTCGATGACCGCGTTGAAGGTGGCGCTGGGGCGCATCACCTGGCTGGTCAGCTTGGGGTTGGAGCGGTAGTAGCCGCCGATTTCGGCAGGCTTGCCCTGTACGCCGTTGAGTTCGGCGACGATGGCGGCTTCCTGCTCGGTCAGGGCCTTGGCGACCGGGGCGAAGTGGGCCTTGAGTTCGGCGTCTTCGTCCTGGGCGGCCAGGGCCTGGGCCCAGTAGAGCGCCAGGTAGAAGTGGCTGCCGCGGTTGTCGATCTCGCCGACCTTGCGGGACGGGGACTTGTTGTTGTCCAGCAGTTTGCCGGTGGCTTCGTCGAGGGTCTTGCCCAGCAGCTTGGCCTTGGCGTTGCCGGTCTTGATGCCGGTCTCTTCGAGGGAGACGGCCAGGGCCAGGAACTCGCCGAGGGAATCCCAGCGCAGGTAGTTCTCTTCCACCAGTTGCTGCACGTGCTTGGGCGCGGAACCGCCGGCGCCGGTTTCGTACATGCCGCCGCCCGCCATCAGCGGGACGATGGAGAGCATCTTGGCCGAGGTGCCCAGTTCCATGATGGGGAACAGGTCGGTCAGGTAGTCACGCAGGACGTTGCCGGTCACCGAGATGGTGTCCAGGCCGCGGATCATGCGTTCCATGGAGACGCGGATGGCTTCGTTGTAGCCCATCATGCGGATGTCCAGGCCGGTCAGGTCGTGGTCCTTGAGGTACAGCTCGACCTTCTTCTGCAGTTCTCGGTCGTGGGCGCGCTCCGGGTCCAGCCAGAAGATGGCCGGGGTGTTGGACTGGCGGGCACGGGTGACGGCCAGCTTGACCCAGTCGCGGATCGGGGCGTCCTTGGTCTGGCAGGCGCGCCAGATGTCGCCGGCTTCCACTTCGTGCTGCATCAGGACAGTGCCGTCGGCGGCAACGACGCGCATGGTGCCGTCTGCGGTCATCTCGAAGGTCTTGTCGTGGGAGCCGTATTCCTCGGCTTTCTGCGCCATCAGGCCGACGTTCGGTACGCTGCCCATGGTGGTGGGATCGAACGCGCCGTTGGTTTTGCAGAAGTTGATCATTTCCTGGTAGATGCGGGCGTAGGTGCTTTCCGGCATCACGGCCTTGGTGTCTTTCTGCTTGCCGTCCTTGCCCCACATCTGGCCGGAGTTGCGGATCATGGCCGGCATGGAGGCGTCGACGATCACGTCGCTGGGGATGTGCAGGTTGGTGATGCCCTTGACGGAGTCGACCATCGCCATTTCGGGGCGGTGGCTGTAGACCTCGTGGATGTCGTGCAGGATCTCTTCCTGCTGGGAGGCGGGCAGGGCCTTGATCTTGTCGTAGACGCTGCTGATGCCGTTGTTCGGGTTGACGCCCAGTTCCTTGAACAGGTCGCCGTACTTGTCGAAGACGTCCTTGTAGTAAACGCTGACGGCGTGGCCGAACACGATGGGGTGGGAGACCTTCATCATGGTGGCCTTGACGTGCAGGGACCACATGACGCCGGTTTCCTTGCAGTCCTGCAGGGTCTGTTCGAAGAAGGCGCGCAGCTTCTTGCAGCTCATGAACATGCTGTCGAGCACTTCGCCGTCCTGAAGGGCCAGCTTTTTCTTCAGCTCGACCTGGCCGTCCTTGCCGACGAATTCGATGCGAACGTCACCGGCCTTGGCCATGGTGATGGACTGCTCGCTGGAGAAGAAGTCGCCGCCACGCATGTAGTCGGCGTGGGAGCGGGAGGCCATGCTCCACTTGCCCATGGAGTGCGGGTGCTTGCGGGCGTACGCCTTGACGGCTGCCGGGGCGCGACGGTCGGAGTTGCCTTCGCGCAGGACCGGGTTCACGGCGCTGCCCAGCACCTTGGTGTAGCGCGCACGGATTTCCTTCTCTTCTTCGCTTTGCGGATCTTCAGGGAAGTTGGGGACGTTGTAGCCCAGTGCCTGAAGTTCTGCGATGGCGCCCTTCAGCTGCGGTACCGATGCGGAGATGTTCGGCAGCTTGATGATGTTGGCGTCGGCAGCGGTCGCAAGGGTCGCCAGGTAGGCCAGGTCATCCTCGATGCGCTTGTCGGCAGGGAGAATGTCGGCGAAGGTGGCGAGGATGCGTCCGGCGAGGGAGATGTCGCGGGTCTCCACGTCGATGCCGGCGGAGGCGGCGAATCCCTTGACGATGGGGAGGAGGGAGTAGGTGGCGAGCGCTGGGGCTTCGTCGGTGAAGGTGTAGGTAATCTTCGGACGGTTGGGCATTAACGTTTGACTCTCTTCTATGCTGGACGCGCACAGACTCTCGTAGCGCACCGGTAGATGCAGTCGCTCAAACGGATCCGATGTTGAGCAGTGCCGAGAATTGCCGCGGAGGGGTAATGGAGCGCCAGTAGAGCGTTGCTCGGCCCGATCATGATGGTGGTCTGGCCGCTTCAGGGTCAGTTGAGCCTGGTCCCAGACTGCTCGACCCAGGTGACCATGAGGTCACGGCGCGCAGTGTACCATTCCTTTCGGTTGGCTGGCTCTGGCACGATGTTTCGACTAAGGAAGATATGGTCGATGACCGCCCGTTTGGAGTAGGCTCACGGGCCGCAAGAGCATTCTCAAACCACAATATGGAGCTCAGCATGGGATACCAAAAGATCCAGGTTCCGGCAGTCGGTGACAAAATCACCGTTAACGCGGATATGTCCCTGAACGTACCGAATACCCCCATCATTCCCTTCATCGAGGGCGATGGTATTGGTGTCGACATCAGCCCTGTAATGATCAAGGTCGTGGACGCTGCCGTGTCCAAGGCCTATGGCGGTGAGCGCAAGATCGCCTGGATGGAGGTCTATGCCGGCGAGAAGGCCACCCAGGTCTACGATCAGGACACCTGGCTGCCCAAGGAAACCCTGGAGGCCGTGCGCGACTACGTCGTATCCATCAAGGGCCCGCTGACCACGCCGGTGGGCGGTGGTATCCGCTCCCTCAACGTGGCCCTGCGCCAGGAACTGGATCTTTACGTTTGCCTGCGCCCGGTGCGCTGGTTCGAAGGCGTGCCGAGCCCGGTCAAGAAGCCCGGCGACGTGGACATGGTGATCTTCCGCGAGAACTCCGAGGACATCTATGCGGGTGTCGAGTGGAAGGCGGGTAGCCCCGAGGCCGAGAAGGTCATCAAGTTCCTCACCGAGGAAATGGGCGTGAAGAAGATCCGCTTCACCGAGAACTGCGGTATCGGTATCAAGCCCGTTTCCGAGGAAGGCACCAAGCGCCTGGTTCGCAAGGCCCTGCAGTACGCGGTGGACAATGACCGCAGCTCCGTGACCCTTGTGCACAAGGGCAATATCATGAAGTTCACCGAAGGCGCCTTCAAAGAGTGGGGCTACGAGATTGCGCGCCAGGAGTTCGGTGCCGAACTGCTGGATGGTGGGCCGTGGATGCAGTTCAAGAATCCGCGCACTGGCAAGAACATCGTGGTGAAGGACGTCATCGCCGACGCCATGCTGCAGCAGATCCTGCTGCGCCCGGCTGAGTACGACGTGATTGCGACCCTCAACCTCAACGGCGACTACCTGTCCGATGCCCTGGCGGCAGAGGTAGGGGGTATCGGTATCGCTCCGGGCGCCAACCTGTCCGACTCGGTGGCGATGTTCGAGGCGACCCACGGCACTGCGCCTAAATACGCAGGCCTGGACAAGGTGAACCCGGGTTCGGTGATTCTTTCCGCCGAAATGATGCTCCGCCACATGGGTTGGGGCGAGGCTGCGGACCTGATCATCAAGGGCGTGAACGGTGCCATTGCGGCGAAGACCGTCACCTACGACTTCGAGCGTCTGATGGACGGTGCCAAGCTGCAGTCCTGCTCCGAGTTCGGCGACGCCATCATCACGCACATGTGATCGATAGGCGTGCAACAAAAAAAGGCCGGTCAACTTGACCGGCCTTTTCGTTTCCCCAGCTTTCAGGGTCAGGCTTCGACGGCGCTACCTTTGGCAGTGGCAACTGCAGTGGTGCCATGGGTATCGCTGGCCGCCATGACAGGGCTGATGTTCACGGCATGCAGGCCCTTGGGGCCCTGGATAATGTCGAAGCTTACCGGCTGGCCAGCCTTGAGGGTCTTGTAACCCTCCATCTGGATCGCCGAGTAATGGGCGAACAGGTCCTCATCTCGGCCTTCAGCGAGGATAAATCCATACCCCTTGGCGTTGTTGAACCACTTGACCTTACCGCTAACCATGCTGATATCCCTCTGCAAAGGACTCCATCACTGGAGTATCATCCACTACGACCCCGCGCCAGGCCCGACCGGGCGGACGAAGGTGCGGAACCCTTGATACCCGTAGGTGGGTATCCCTTGTTTGTAACACCCTTTTGCCTTTAGTCAAGGCGATGCGGCGACCGGCTGAGAAGCGGGTCAAACTCCATGGGGCGTTCCTTTCCATCGGCCAAGAAGCTTTTTCCAGCATGCATGCAAGCAGCCAGATTCGACTAACATTCAATCAGGATCACCCCGAGCACATCGGCGGTGATGATGCCGGCCTGGTGCTTCAGGAAGCCAAGCCGGCCCTGAAGGCACCATCCATGTACAAGGTGGTGATGTTCAATGATGACTACACGCCGATGGATTTCGTGGTCGAGGTGCTGGAAACCATCTTCAACCTGGACCGCGAAGTGGCGACGCGGGTCATGCTGACCGTCCATACCGAAGGGCGGGCCGTATGTGGTGTGTACACGCGCGATATTGCTGAAACCAAGGCTATGCAGGTGAATCAATACGCGAGAGAGAGCCAGCATCCGCTGCTCTGTGAGATCGAGAAGGACGGTTAATCCGGCCACTTGGGTATGAGGTGAAGCTATGTTGAACCGCGAGCTCGAAGTCACCCTCAATCTTGCCTTCAAGGAAGCACGCGCAAAACGTCATGAGTTCATGACGGTCGAGCACCTGCTGCTGGCCCTGTTGGACAATGATGCTGCTTCCGCCGTCCTCCGCGCCTGTGGCGCCAACCTGGATAAGCTCCGGCGTGACCTTCAGGAGTTCATCGACTCCACCACGCCGCTGATCCCTCAGCACGACGAGGATCGTGAAACCCAGCCGACGCTCGGCTTCCAGCGCGTCCTGCAGCGTGCAGTCTTCCACGTTCAGAGCTCCGGCAAGCGTGAAGTCACCGGGGCCAACGTGCTGGTCGCCATCTTCAGCGAGCAGGAGAGCCAGGCTGTCTTCCTGCTCAAGCAGCAAAGTGTCGCCCGTATCGATGTCGTCAACTACATCGCCCATGGCATCTCCAAGGTTCCGGGTCATGGCGAGCAGCACGAAAGCGAGCAGGAAATGCAGGATGAGGAGAGCGGCGAGTCTTCTTCGGCAGGCCATCCGCTTGATGCCTATGCCAGCAACCTGAACGAGCTTGCTCGGCAAGGACGCATCGACCCGCTTGTGGGGCGCGAGAATGAGGTTGAGCGTGTAGCGCAGATCCTGGCGCGTCGTCGCAAGAACAATCCGTTGCTGGTCGGTGAGGCTGGCGTTGGCAAGACCGCCATTGCCGAGGGGCTGGCCAAGCGCATCGTGGACAATCAGGTGCCAGAGTTGCTGGCCGACAGTGTCGTCTACTCCCTGGATCTCGGCGCGTTGCTCGCAGGGACGAAATACCGTGGCGACTTCGAGAAGCGCTTCAAGGCCCTGCTGAACGAGCTGCGCAAGCGCCCCCATGCCATCCTGTTCATCGATGAGATTCACACCATCATCGGTGCGGGTGCGGCATCCGGAGGGGTGATGGATGCCTCCAACCTTCTCAAGCCGCTCCTGTCCTCGGGTGAAATCCGTTGCATCGGCTCGACGACCTTCCAGGAGTTCCGTGGCATTTTCGAGAAGGATCGCGCATTGGCGCGGCGCTTCCAGAAAGTGGATGTGGTCGAGCCTTCTGTCGAGGACACCATTGGCATCCTGAAGGGGCTCAAGCCGCGCTTCGAGCAGCACCACCACATCGAGTACAGCGACGAAGCGCTCCGTGCTGCGGCAGAGCTGGCGGCTCGCTACATCAACGATCGCCACATGCCTGACAAGGCCATTGATGTGATCGATGAGGCCGGCGCCTATCAGCGCCTGCAGCCGGAAGAGAAGCGCGTGGCTCGGATCGAGGTGGCTCAGGTGGAAGATATCGTCGCGAAGATCGCGCGCATTCCGCCCAAGCACGTCACCAGTTCCGACAAGGAGCTGCTGCGCAATCTCGAACGTGACCTCAAGCTCACCGTGTTCGGTCAGGATGCTGCCATCGATTCGCTGTCGACGGCCATCAAGCTCTCCCGTGCCGGTCTGAAGTCCCCGGACAAGCCGGTCGGTTCCTTCCTGTTCGCCGGCCCTACCGGCGTGGGCAAGACCGAGGTTGCACGCCAGCTGGCGAAAGCGCTGGGGATCGAGCTCGTGCGCTTCGACATGTCCGAGTACATGGAGCGGCACACCGTCTCGCGTCTCATTGGCGCGCCTCCCGGATACGTCGGGTTCGACCAGGGTGGGTTGCTGACCGAGGCCATTACCAAGATGCCGCATTGCGTGCTCTTGCTGGATGAGATCGAGAAGGCGCATCCCGAGGTCTTCAACCTGCTGCTGCAGGTCATGGACCACGGCACCCTCACCGACAACAACGGGCGCAAGGCTGACTTCCGCAACGTGATCGTGATCATGACCACCAACGCCGGCGCCGAGACTGCTGCGCGAGCGTCCATCGGTTTCACCCAGCAGGACCACTCGTCCGATGCGATGGAGGTGATCAAGAAGAGCTTCACGCCCGAGTTCCGCAATCGCCTGGACACCATCATCCAGTTTGGTCGTCTGTCGATGGAGACCATCAAGAACGTGGTCGACAAGTTCCTCACCGAATTGCAGGCCCAGCTGGAGGACAAGCGTGTCCAGCTGGTTGTCAGTGACGAGGCGCGGGAATGGCTCGGTGAGCGCGGATACGACGTACAGATGGGGGCTCGCCCCATGGCTCGCCTGATCCAGGACAAGATCAAGCGTCCGTTGGCGGAGGAGATCCTGTTTGGCGAGTTGGCCGATCACGGCGGCGTGGTGCACGTCGATGTGAAGGGGGATGAGCTGGCTTTCGAGTTCGAGACGACGGCCGAGATGGCCTGATAGTCAGGCAAACGAAAAAGCCCGGCGATTGCCGGGCTTTTTTCTGGATCCGATCAGCGGGCGCGGTAGGTGATGCGGCCTTTGCTCAGATCATAGGGAGTCAGCTCGACGCGAACTTTGTCACCGGTCAGGATGCGGATGTAGTTCTTGCGCATCTTGCCGGAAATGTGCGCGGTGACGACGTGCCCGTTTTCCAACTCCACGCGGAACATGGTGTTGGGTAGGGTGTCGACGACAGTGCCTTCCATTTCGAAGCTGTCTTCTTTCGACATGCAGTAGAGCCCTCGGTATCAAAGAATGGCCGGGTGCAATCGGCGCCTGGCAAAAACGGCGTGCATTGTGCCCGAAAATGCCACCGCTCGCCAAGGGCTTCAGGTCAGAGTGACCCAGCGCTGGTTCACGAAGAGCTCGATTGGACGGTACTGGGTCTTGTAATTCATCTTGCGGCAGTTCTTGATCCAGTACCCGAGGTAGACGGCTTCAAGGCCCAGGCGCAGGGTTTCGCCGATCTGCCAGAGAATCGCGAAGCGGCCCAGGCTGCGCCGTTCTTCCGAGGGGTCGTAGAAGGTGTAGACGGCGGAAAGACCGTTCGGCAGGACGTCGGTAACGGCTACTGCGACCAGGCGTCCTTGCAGGCGGAACTCGAAGAAGCGGCAGAACGAAAGATCGCGGACCAGGAAGGTCGAGAACTGGTCGCGGCTCGGGGGGTACATGTCGCCGTCGGCATGGCGTTCCTCGATGTAGCGCACGTAGAGCGCGTAGTACTCCTCGGTGAAGGAGGGTTTCACTCCGCGTACTTCGATATCCGCGTTCCGCTTGAGGATGCGGCGCTGTTGGCGGTCGGGGCTGAACGGTGCGGCGGGGATTCGGGCAGGAACGCAGGCGGTGCAGCGTTGGCAGTGGGGGCGGTACAGGTGGTCTCCGCTGCGGCGGAAACCCATTTCCGAGAGCTCGGCATAGACGTCCACGTCCATGGGCTGGCTGGGGTCGAGGAACAACGTAGTGGCCTGTTCCCCGGGCAGATAGCTGCATGGGTGTGGCTGAGTGGCATAGAACTTCAAGCGGGCCAGCTCGGTCATGGCGGAACCTCGGAAAAGCCTTCCGCAAGTGTATGTCAGGGTTGGCGACTCGCCTAGGCGACGGTCCAGTCGGCGGTGTTCGGCTGGTCCAGATACAGCTGGAGGTAGCGGGCGTACTCGCTGCGGGGGATGGCGTAGGCGCCCAGGCTCTGGAGGTGCGAGGTGGGCATCTGGCAGTCGATCAATACGAATCCCCACTTGACGAGGTGGGTGGCCAGCGTGGCGAAGCCGACCTTCGAAGCGTTGTCTGCCCGGCTGAACATGGATTCGCCAAAGAACAGCTTGCCGATGGCCAGGCCATAGAGGCCGCCCACCAGTTCGCCGTTCAGCCTGACTTCCACCGAGTGGGCGAAGCCCCTCTGGTGCAGCTCGATATAGGCCTGTTGCATGGCGTCGGTGATCCAGGTTCCGTCTGCATAGCTGCGAGGGCCTGCGCAACCCTGGATCACGGCTGCGAAGTCCGTGTCGAAGCTCACGTCGAACCTGCCCTGGCGAAGGGTTTTCGCCAGGCTGCGTGATACGTGGACTTCGTGGGGGGATAGGACGGTGCGTGGGTCGGGCGACCACCAGAGTGGCGGCTGCCCCTCCTGAAACCAGGGGAAGCAACCGTGGCGATAGGCGGCGAGTAGGCGCTCCGCGCTCAGGTCGCCACCTGCCGCGAGCAAGCCGTTGGGCTCACGCAGTGCGCGCTCCAGTGGAGGGAAGTCGTAGGTTTCGCGATTGAGCCAGGTCAGCATGGAAGGGTAGGGCGGCATGGCCGCCCGACCTCATCGTCAGTGGCTGTCGTCGAGGAATTTCTCGGCGTCCAGGGCCGCCATGCAGCCTGCGCCTGCCGAGGTGATTGCCTGGCGATAGACGTGGTCGGCTACGTCGCCAGCAGCAAAGACGCCCTCGATGCTGGTCGCCGTGGCATTGCCCTCTGAGCCGCCACGGATCACCAGATAGCCGTCGCGCATTTCCAGTTGGCCCTGGAAAAGGTCGGTATTCGGTTTGTGGCCGATGGCGATGAACACGCCTGCCAGCTGCAGCT
>Ga0247725_1000859_pt1 | contig 18370 bp, 16 predicted proteins | sample OKSTACKMCFT3sol_FD_183021 | JGI IMG/M metagenome (GOLD analysis project Ga0247725, IMG submission 183021) | Subsurface sediment microbial communities from gas well in Oklahoma, United States - OK STACK MC-FT3-sol | ecosystem: Environmental > Terrestrial > Deep subsurface > Rock core/Sediment...
TTGAAGGTGAACAGCCCATCGATATCGGCAAAACGCACCCGATCGGTACCGAAGTTTGGTACGTGCAGGATCTCCCGCGCTTCGCTGTCGCAGCCCAGCTTGTTGGCGATCAGGCCACACTCCTGCTCGCTCGCCTCGATTACCACGGCACCTGCACCATCGCCAAACAGCACGGCGGTATCGCGGCGTGCCCAGTCCAGCAGGTAAGTGAGGCGTTCGGCGCCGATCACCAGCACCTTCTTCATCATGCCGGTCTGCACCAGTGAGGTAGCGACGGAAAGGGAATAGACGAAACCGGTGCAGGCCGCGTTGAGGTCAAACACAGCGGCATTGACGGCGCCCAGCTTCTTCTGCACCGCAGAGGCGGCACTTGGCAGCAGGTTGTCCGGGGTGGCGGTGGCCAGGATGATGCCATCGAGGTCGCTCGCTTCCAGACCGGCGCAGGCCAGTGCGCGGCGACCGGCCAGGGTGGCGAGATCCGAGGTGCTGACATGGGAGATCCGGCGGGCCTTGATGCCGGTGCGCGGATAGATCCACTCGTCTGACGTATCCATGATGGTGCTGAGGTCGTCGTTGGTCAGCACGGAGGGAGGCAGGCATTTGCCCCAGCCGGTGATATTGGCGTATTTCATCTTGTTACCGCTTCTCAAAGTGGATCGCCCGCGGGCGGAAAATCGTGCAATTATGCCGTACGAGACAACCACTGTCATCTTGTGGTCATGGTTATGTGCGGGGGGCTCCGCTGTGCCACCTGGTCGCAAAGGGCTGCAACGTGCTGAACATGGCAGGAAATTTTGCTTAAAACGCGGGACCCCTCTGCCCTAAGATAGGTGTTTCACCACCGATGAGGGTATCCCTTGCTCAGAGCCAATCTCAACTTGTTGCCGACCCTCAAGGTGCTGCTGGAGACCCGCAATATCAGCCGCGCCGCCGAGCTGCTGCACCTGAGTCAGCCCTCCATCAGCAAGCAGCTTGCCCAGTTGCGCAGCGAGTTTGACGACGAGTTGCTGGTGCGGGAGGGGCAACGCTGGCTGCTGACGCCACGGGCCGAAGCGCTGGCAGCCCAGCTGGCGGAGTCTCTCGGTGCGCTGGAACGTCTCTACGAGGCGCCCGGGTTTGACCCGAGCCGCTGTGAGCGGGTATTTCGGCTCGCCTCTTCTGATTATGTGGCCCAGCATATCCTGCCCGATATCTGCGCCTCGCTCGCCAAAGAGGCGCCGTTGGCGGCGCTGGAGTACAGCCTGTGGGACAAACGTCAGCTGCCGCAGCTGTGGCAGTCCGAGCTGGATCTGGTCTCCACCATCACCGAGCAGGTACCGGAGCAGATCCGAGGTCTGCATCAGGGGGAAGATCGGCTAGCGGTGTTGATGGGACGTCATCACCCGTTGGCGGGCAAGACGCTTAATCTCGATGACTATCTCGCCTGGCCTCACTTGCAGGTGAGTGGCGGTGGCGACAAGGACAGTCCGGTTGAGCAGGTGTTGGCGCCGCAGGGACTGCGTCGGCGCTGGTTTGCCCGAGTCCCATTCTTCCAGGCCGCAGTGGAGGTGTTGCTGCGTACGGATTGTCTGATGACCACTCCGGCCCATATCGCCTGGCAGCTCTCCTGCGACCATGAGCTCACCTTTGTCGATCTGCCATTTGCTACCCGCGACCAGCAGTATCATCTGCTGTGGCATCAGCGCCACCATCAGGATCCGGCTCACCGCTGGTTTCGCGAGCTGGCCTACCCATTCCTGCGGGATCACCTGCAACGTACTGTCGGCGAGAGTCGCAAGCTGCTCGATCTCGGCGGTTAGCCGCAGTCAGTTGTGTGGTGCCATAGCCATTGGTTATGGAATCTATTCATAACTTTCACTACTGGCATAATGGCTCAGCTCGTACCCTGAATACAGGCATCATATCGAGCACAAAAGAGGAAAAGCATGGAACTGACGAGTTGGCTGGCACTGGCCGCAATCTGCGTGATGGGCGCCATTAGCCCGGGGCCGAGTCTGGCGCTGATCATCCGCAACACGGTGCAGGGAGGGCAGGGGCACGGCGTCGCCACCGCGCTCGGACACGGCCTCGGGGTTGGTATCTATGCGCTGGTCACGGCGCTCGGCCTCTCCATTCTGATCACCCAGACCCCGATCCTGTTTGATCTGATCCGCTACGGCGGTGCCGCGTTTCTTGCCTGGCTTGGGATGAAAGCTCTGCTGGCAAAACCAGCCAGTGGTGAAGCGAGTGAAGAGGTGCATCAGTTGCGCGGTCGGCAAGGTGCCTTTGAAGGTTTTATGGTGGCCTTCCTCAATCCCCAGCTGGCGGTCTTCTTCATCGCCCTGTTCAGCCAGTTTGTGCGAGCCGATACCGGCTGGAGCGAAGGGGGCATCATGATGCTCACCGCGGGCGGGATCGATGCAGTCTGGTACGTGCTGGTGGCGCTGGTGCTCTCGCGTGGGCCTGTACTGGCGTGGCTTAAAGCCAAATCCTTTGTGATCGATAAGGTGAGCGGCTTGGTGCTGCTGGGACTGGCACTCAAGGTGGTTATCTAATCCTGCATTTTGCGGATACCTTAAGCGGGATCAAGGCATGCGGGTGGTGAATGGGCTAGAGTAGCGCCCATTTGCTGTCCGCCCTGATCCCGAGACCATGCACCAGAACAAGCACCCGTTAAGCCACAACAACCGGTTGGAGCTGCTGGCTCCGGCCAAGAACCTCGCCTACGGCATCGAAGCCATCAACCATGGTGCCGATGCCGTCTACATGGGCGGCCCTGCCTTTGGCGCCCGCAGTGCGGCGGGCAACTCCATCGAGGATATCGAAGCGCTGGCACGTCACGCCCACCGTTTTGGCGCTCAGGTCTTTGTCGCCTTCAACACCCTGCTGCACGATCACGAGCTGGAGCAGGCCCGGCGCCTGACACACCAAATTTACGAAGCTGGTGCCGATGCGCTCATCGTCCAGGATATGGGGCTGCTGGCGCTCGATCTGCCACCCATCGCGCTCCATGCCAGTACCCAGACTGACAACCGCACGCCGGAGAAGGTGAAGTTTCTGCAGGATGTGGGCTTCTCTCAGGTCGTGCTGGCGCGCGAACTGTCGCTGGCGCAGATCCGCGAGATCAGTGCGGCGACCAATGTGCAGCTGGAGTTTTTTATCCACGGTGCGCTCTGCGTCTCCTACAGCGGCCAGTGCAACATCAGTCATGCCCGTACCGGTCGCAGTGCCAACCGCGGCGAGTGTGCCCAGCTCTGTCGCCTGCCCTGCTCGCTGCAAAAGCCGGACGGTGAAGTGCTGGTGGCCGACAGCCACCTGCTGTCACTCAAGGATATGGATCAGACCGACAACCTGGAGGCCTTGATCGAGGCGGGGATCCGCTCCTTCAAAATTGAAGGGCGTCTCAAGGGGCTCGACTACGTCAAAAACGTCACCGCCTGGTATCGGCAGAAGCTGGACGCCATTCTGGATAGTCGCTCCGATCTGGTGGCCGCCTCGGCGGGTCGTTGCAGCTACAGCTTCACGCCTGACCCCAAGAAGAGCTTCAACCGCGGCAGCACCGACTACTTCCTCCATGGCCGCCAGCAGGGGATCAACTCCACCAGGAGCCCGAAATATGTGGGCGAGCCGCTGGGGCGGGTCACCAAGGTGACCCGTGACGGTATCGAGATCGATGGCAAACAGGTCACCCTCAACAACGGCGATGGTCTCGGCTTCTTCAAGCCGAACAACGAGCTGGTGGGTATGCGTCTCAACAAAGTCGAAGGTAAGCAGTTACTCCTGTCAGAACGTATGCCGGGGCTGAAGGTGGGGACCGAAATCTACCGTAACCACGATCAGGCGTTCAGCAAGATGCTGGAGAAGGCGAGCGCGGATCGTCGCATCCGGGTCGATATGGTGCTGGCAGAGTGCGATGAGGGCGTGAGCCTCACGCTCACCGACGAGCAGGGCATCAGTGCCGCAGTGACCGTGCCTTGTGACAAACAGCCTGCCGACAACCCGGAGCGGGCGCTGCAACAGGCGCGTGACCAGCTCGGCAAACTCGGCAATACCCTGTTTGTGGCGCGCAAGATTGAGTTGGCATTTACTCACCCGCTATTTATCGTCGCATCACAGCTCAACGGTTTGCGCCGGGATGGTATCGCCGCGCTGGAGGCGGCGCGGGTGGCCAGCTACCAGCGCCCCGAGCGACGCATCGCCCTGCGGGATATCAGCTATCCCCAGCACCGCCTCTCCTACCTTGGCAACGTGCTGAACAGCGCCGCCGAGCAGTTCTTCCGCGAACACGGGGTGGAGCGCATCGCTCCCGCCTATGAGGCGAACAAGGAGGAGCGGGAAGTGGTGCTGATGATCACCAAGCATTGCATCCGCTATAGCCAGAACCTCTGCCCGAACGAGGTGCCTGGTCTCAAGGCCGAGCCGCTGGAGCTCAAGATGGGTAAAGATACCTTCCGCCTGCGCTTTGACTGTAACCGCTGCGAAATGCATGTGATGGGCAGCCTGAAACGCTGATCAATGAGCCCCTTTCTCCATCCGGAAAGGGGCAATTTTATATCGCAGGTTCTCTACCCACCTTCCTTTAATTGCCCCTCTCCAGCGCCAGCAGTGCTTTTTTAATCTCCAATCCCCCCGCATAGCCGGTCAGGCTGCCGTTTTGGCCGATCACCCGATGGCAGGGAACGATGATCGAGAGCGGATTGCGGCCGTTCGCCGCGCCCACTGCCCGCACCGCATCGGGTTTGCCGATGGTGCGAGCGATATCGCTGTAGCTGCGGGTCTCGCCGTAGGGGATGTCGCACAGCGCTTGCCACACTGCCTGCTGAAAGGCGGTGCCACGGGCGGCAAGGGGCAGGGAGAAGCGCTGCAAGCGACCGGCAAAATAGGCGTCAAACTCGGCGAGGAAGGGGGCCAGAGTCTCGTGATCTTGCTGCCAGCCACTCATATCGGGCAGTGCTCGCAGGCCCGCCACAAAGTCTACGTGTACCAGACCAGATTCATTGAGGGCAACCAGCAGATCGCCGCAGCGGGTTGGCAGGATATCGTAGCGGATCATGGTGTTATCTCCTGTTGTTGGGTATCTGGCTGTTGTTCGTTGCCAGTGGCACGGAGCAGCAAATCGGGCGCTTCGCTCATGGCGTGCCACAGCCAGCTGGCCGCATAGCTGCGCCATGGCTGCCATGCTGCGCTTTGCGTCAACACCTCCTTCACCGGCAGCTTGGTGCCGCCTCCGAGTGCCTTTTGCAGCACCAGATCGGAAGCGGGGAAGGCATCGGTATCCATCCCGCAGCGCAGCCGCCAGTAAGAGACCGTCCAGGGGCCTATGCCCGGTAGTGCCAGCAACTGCTCATCACTGGCTGTAGTGAGGGTCAGCTCGCCGCTGGCCAGCGCCTTCGCCACTCCACGCAGGGTACGAATGCGGCTGCCGGGCATGCCGATGCCGTCGAGATCGAGTTCGCACAACTGGGCGGGGGTCGGTAGTTGCGCCACCCCGAATTGCGCCTCGGTACGAGCTACCAGCCGCCCGAGTATGGTGATGGCTCCCTTGACCGAGACCTGCTGGCCGACGATGGCGCGCAGCATCACCTCGTATTCGTCCCAGCCACCCGGCAGCCGTACACCGGGCCAGCGTGCCTGCAAGCGGGCGAGCAGCGGATCCTGACCGAGCAGATCACCGATCCGCTGCATATCGGCATCGAGATCCCACATCCTGCGCACCCGATAGAGCAGATCGGGCAGCGCCGCGAGCGGTAGGTCATGGACAGTAAGCTGCAGGCTATGCCCCTTGCCCTGTGCGATGCGTACCAGCGCGACCTGATCGCCGACCCGGTAGCGCCGCTCATACATCTCACCATCCACCTGCTCCAGCCCGGGGATCGCCCGGAGCCTATAGAACGCCAGCATGGCTGCCACGTCATATGGGGGGCGGTAGGGCAGTTGCAGCGTCAGGGTTGCGCCGCGCGGCTGCGTGCTCATGTGCTCTGGCGCGTCATCGTGCTGCTCCTGCTGGCGCAAGGTGCGTGGGGCCAGCCCGTAGGCGTTGAGCCAGGCGTCATTGAAGCGGCGGATGCTGGCAAATCCGGCGGCAAACGCGATGTCGGTGATGGGCAGCCCGGTTTCGGTCAGCAGCCGTTTCGCGAGCAGCAGGCGGCGCGTCTGCTCCACCTGTTTTGGTGAGGCACCGAGATGTTGCTCGAACTGGCGGCGCAGGGTGCGTTCGCTGATCCCGGCCTCAGCGGCGAGTTCAGCGAGCGTGCCCTCAGCCAGCTCGCCGCGATCGATACGCGCCAGCAGGCGAGCCAGTTCAACCGGCAGATCGCCACGGGCTGCGGGGGCCAGCTCTGGGCGGCAGCGCAGGCAGGGTCGCAGCCCATACTGCTCGGCGGCCGCGGCGCTTTGGAAGTAGCGCACATTGTGCTCGTGGGGTGGCCGTGCCGGGCAGACTGGCCTGCAGTAGATGCCGGTCGAGAGCACGCCGGTAAAGAAGCGACCATCGAATCGCACATCGCGGGCGAGCCGTGCGGCGTGGCACTGCTCGCGGCTGAGGGCGTTGATCTGGTGATCCTGTGGCTGGTCACGCTCGTGCGGCGACGTCATGGTATGGCTCTCTTGCTGGTAGGTGCCGGGTGTTTGCTGATGCGGCACAAAAGGGATGAGTGAGAGACTAAGCAGGATCGCGAGGGATGACTAGCCAGAAACGGACAGGGATAGCAATTAAGTTTGCGCGGAATGTGCGCTGAAAAAGGTGAAGGTCGTGCGCAACTATGCGAAGGTGGATGAGCCTTTATCACCGAGGATTGCACTATGCCAGGTCCCGCCCGTGCCGGCGCCCTGATCTATGCCAGGGAACCGGGCTTGCTGAGCCACTTTTACCGAACCTTGCTGCAGATGGAGATCCGCAGTCAGAGCGAGCAGCTGATCGTGCTGGAGAACGGTGACATCCAGCTGCTTGTGCATGCCATCCCCGAGCCCTATATCGGACAGGTCGTTGTCACGACGCCGCCAGCGCTGCGCGAGCAGGGGGCCATCAAGCTCTTCTTTACCGTGCCAAGCCTTGCGTGGGCGGAGGCGAAAGCGGCGGATCTTGGTGGCGGCCTGCTGCCGCAGCAGTGGTCCGGGCCCGGTTTCGTGGTGCGCAATGCGTTTGACCCAGAGGGCAATATCTTGCAACTGCGCGAGTTTTTGAACGCGCAGGATCCGCTCTGACACGGATCGTTTACCAATAAAAAAACGGGGCCTGTCATGGCCCCGTCATGTTTTACCCGTATTGCACGGATCACTTCAGGTAGCGCTGTTCCAGATGTTGGCGCAGCCAGTGCGGGTTGAGCGCTTCACCGGTGGCGCGGCGCACCAGCTCGTCGGTGCTGTGCAGACTCCCCTGTGACCAGATGTTGCGCCCGAGCCAGCCGAAGATCTCCGGCAGGCGGCCCGCCGCGATCACCTCACCCATGCTGCCCAGCTCTTTCTCGAGGGCAAAACGCAGCTGGGCGGCATACATGGCACCCAGGGTGTAACTCGGGAAATAGCCGAACGAGCCGTCGGTCCAGTGAATATCCTGCATGCAGCCATTGCGGTAGTTGCCCTTGGTGGAGAGCCCCAGCCACTGCTGCATCTTGGCATCCCACAGCTCGGGGATGTCGGTCACCTCGATCTTCCCTTCCACCAGATCGCGCTCCAGCTCGTAGCGCAGGATAACGTGGGCCGGATAGGTCACCTCGTCCGCGTCGACCCGGATAAAGCCCGGTTCGACCCGGCTGTAGAGCTTGGTCAGATTGTCCGGCGCAAACGCCGCCTGTTCGCCGAAGTGGTGACGAATGCGTGGTGCCAGCAGCGCGAGGAAGGCCGGATGATGCCCCAGCTGCATCTCGCAAAACAGGCTCTGACTCTCGTGGATCGCCATGGAGCGCGCTTCGGCCACCGGCTGACCCAGTAGATGGCGCGGCAGCCCCTGCTCGTAACGGGCGTGACCGGTCTCGTGCACTATGCCCATCAGGCTGGAGACAAACTCCTGCTCGTTATAGCGGGTGGTGATCCGCACGTCGGTCGGCACGCCGCCACAGAAGGGGTGACTGCTCACATCGAGGCGGCCGTGTGCGAAATCAAAGCCGAGCAGCCCCATTACCTCCTGGCCGAGTGCCTGTTGGGTCGGGATGGGGAAGGGGCCTTGCGGCAGCAGCAGGGCATCGCCCTTCTGCTGTTCACTCACGGTCTGGATAAGAGCCGGCAGCCAGCTGGCGAGATCGCCGAAGATCTGATCGAGCCGTGCGCTGGTCATGCCCGGCTCATAGAGAGCCAGCATGGCGTCGTAGGGGCGCACGCCAAGCGCATCGGCCCGCAGCTGCGCTACTTCACGGGAGAGTTTCACCACTTCCTCGAGATTGGGAGCAAAACCGGCCCAGTCGTTGTTCTTGCGCTGGCTGCGCCAGGCGTGCTCGCACTTGCTGCCAGCGAGCGACAGCGCTTCGACCAGCTCACCGGGCAGCAGGCTGGCATCTTGCCACTGGCGCTTGATCTCGCCGAGGTTGGCACGTTGCACTTCATCGAGCGGCTCACTCTCGGCCTTGGCAATCCAGTCGCCCAGCTCGGGAGCGGTGCGCTTCTGGTGGATCAGCAGACCGAGTTCGGCCATCGCTTCGGCGCGGGCATCGTTGCCCCCTTCCGGCATCATGGCCGCCTGATCCCAGCCGCAGATGGCGGCGAGGTGGCTAAAGCGGTGGATCTGCTGCTGATGTTGTTCAAGCTTTTGATATGACATGGGATTGTCCTTGTTATCGTCCCTGATGGTATGCCGCCCCGTACCTGGCATGATCGGGGCCGTTCGATGCTAACACCGCCGCAGCATCGTTGACCACCATCATGCAGGCGGGCCAAAGGCGTGGGGGCGAGAGGCGGATTAGCCGAGCCGCTTCTGGTGCCGTTCGCGGTTTTCCGCTTTTTTGCGTTCGCTTTTGCGCAGCAGCACGTATAGAGCACCGCTGCCGCCGTGGCGACGCTCGGCGCTGTGGATCGCCATGACGGCGGGCAGTTGCGGCAACCAGGCGCTGACATAGCTTTTCAGCAGGGCGCGCGGGGTGCTGCGCTCCCCCTTGCCGTGCAGGATCAGCAGGCAGCGGATATCCCGGACTTCACAATCCGCAATGAACTGCCCCAGCGTCTGGCGCGCTTCGTTGAGGGTTTTCTGGTGCAAGTCCAGGCTGGCTTGCAGCTCGTATTTGCCGAGCCGCAGCTTCTTGTAGACCCCCTCCTGCACCCCATCACGCTTGAAGCCGACGATTTCGTGCGGATCGCGCATCTCGATGGCCTCCATGGTGAGGTGGTCGAGGGCGAGCTGTTCGGCGGTGGCAGCCTGACGGCGAGCGAGCTGCGCCTCGGTCGGGGCGGATTTGGCCGCATGGGGATGGATGTTGTCGCTGCGAATGGGCCGCACGTCGGCCACTTCATTCATGAATAGCGAGAGTTCGTCGTTATGAGACACGGCAGGCTCCCCATAAGAAAAAGTGGGGGCCATTATAACGGCCGCAACCGGCACAGAAAACGGGGAAAGGGGGAGGGGATAAGGGGCGCCCAGCATGGACACTGGTGCATCTTGGCCCGGGAATCACAGTCGCGAACCATAAAACAGCACAGGCGGTCAGTGTGAGCTGCCGCCTGTGTTCAGAGGATTATTTTCCCTCTTTGGGTTGTTGAGAATGGGGTTGCTGTGAATGAGGCGGTTGCGAGTGCATCACCTTGTAGATGAAGTAGGCCGCGTAAGAGCTGATGAGCAAGAAGGTGCCGATAATCACCAGCATCGACATCAATCCCACGCTGTTGCCAAACATCAGGTCCAGCCAAAAGTCCATTTTATTGCTCCTGTCACCCGGTTGATGACAGGCATGATAAATACCTCTTTGCCCCGTCCGGGATGATCCCGATCAACTCCCTTGCAGGTTGTTTAATAACCAATGCGATCTGTGATCGTTCTCACTGGACTCCTTGCTACCGAGCCTGCACAGGGCCCGGTGTGGTGAGCGGGGTAATGCGCCACCCTTGCTGCTCCAACAACGCCAGCAACCCCTGTTCGCCGTAAAGGTGCAGGGCGCCTACCACGATAAAGCTCTCGTTGGGCAGGGTGGACCATTTTTTCAGCCAGTTATAGTTGCGCTCGGCCAGTAGGGTCTGCTCCATCCAGCTCTGTAGCGCGGGCGGGGCCATCTCCTCCTTGAGCAGATTGATCAGCGTCGCCTCATCCCCCTGATGCCACGCTTTCATCACGGCGACGAAACCACTCTCCAGCATCGGTAGCTCATCCAGGGTGCTGGCGAGCATCAGGGTCTGGTTGTCACCCACGCTGGCCAGATAACCGAGCTGCTCCAACAGGGTTTCAAAACCCACTACCGGTTTGCCCTCTTTGGCGGCCCGGACGGCAAAGTGCTGGTCTATCCCGAGTTCACTCTTGAAGTCGGAGCGGGCCATGGCGGCCTGGGTCAGGGTTATGGCGGCAAACCAGGGGCGCAGGGTGGCGAGGGTAGCCTCGTCGATGCCATAGTGGGCACCCGCCATCAGGGTGCGTTGATAGAGTTCGGCAGGCAGATGATCCTTGAGCGGTTTGCCATCCACCAGTCGGGTGAGGGAGGCGGTCTGTTGCCACTGATCCGGCGTGATGCTGTTCATGTCCACCTCCATCACCAGTGCGCGACTCTGCAGCCAGGCCCGCTCCACCGGCTCGGGCAGCGGATAGAGGGCAGGCTTGCCCGCATGGATGGAGCCCAGAAGCCAGTGTTGCTGGTTGCCCTTGCTCACCCGATAGAACGCGGGATCGGCAAAAGCGTGCAGCGGTAGCAGCAGGCAGAGCAGGAAGGCAAAGAGGGTGCGATGAAATCTCATGGGGATCCTTAATATGCGCCGGGTGACTTCTCTTGCTGACAATAACTCCTATGATAAGTCCTCATTTCAGATAACCAAGAGGTTTGCCATGCCCCATCTTCGTTTTCGCGCCGTGACGCTCGAGACCCTGCAACAGGTGAGCGGCCCGCTGCTGGCCGAGCTTTGCGAGCTGACCGGTGGCAAGCCGGAGTTTGTCACCATGGAGCGGATTGATAGCTGCTGGATACGCAACGGCGAGCCCGAGGCGGGTTTTCCATTTGTCGAGCTGCACTGGTTCGAGCGGCCACAAGAGATGCAGGACGAAGCCGCGCGCCTTATCACGCGCCATTTGAAACGGGTGCTGGGGGAGCAGACCTATGTTGTGGTGCAGGTGATTCCCTTGGTTAAGAGCGCCTACTACAGCAATGGCGAGCACTATTGAAGAGGGGGACAAACCAGGTTGGCGGGACAGGTGACGCCGCTACCCGGCTAACGCCACCTGGGCGACCGGGTACTTGGTCGCCCATCACGGGATCAGGCCGATTTGGCCAGCAGTATATCGAGCCAGCGAGTGGGCAATACCCGTCGCAAGAAGGCAAACAGCCGGGTCGGAGTAGTCACTGAATAGCGTGCCTTGGGATGGGCGTGGGTCAGCGCATGGAGCAGCGGCGGGATGCAGGCTTCGCTGGAGAGGGTAAAGCCGCTGGTGGCCCCCTCTTTTTCCAGCCGCGTCAGGGTCTGGCGGTAGGCCGACTGATGACGGCTCTGGGCCGGGTCGATGTGGCGCAAGAAGGCGCTGCGGGCATTGGCACGAAAACGGGTATCGATGGGGCCCGGTTCAATCAGGCTGATATGTACCCCACTACCCGCCAGTTCGAGGCGCAGGGTATCGCTATAACCTTCCAGTGCAAATTTGCTGGCGTTATAGGCGCCGCGATACTTCATGGCAACCAGCCCCAGCACCGAGCTGTTCTGCACTATCCTCCCCTCTTTGGCTTCCAGCATCGGCGGCAGCACCTGACGGATCAGATGGTGCCAGCCAAACAGGTTGGTATTGAATTGTTCCCTGAGCGCCTCGGTGGGCAGATCTTCCAGCGCCCCGGGTTGGCCGTAAGCACCGTTGTTGAACAGGCCATAGAGGCGCCCACCTGCCAGATGGAGCGCCGCACTGGCACCCAGCTCGATGGAGGCAGGGTCCGCTAGATCCAGCTGTACTGCCAGCAATCCCTGTTGCTGCAGACGGGCCACATCTTCCGCCTTGCGCGCCGAGGCGATCACGGTAAAACCGTGCTGCCCGAGCGCCTGTGCGGCGGCGAGGCCAATACCGCTGGAACAACCGGTGATCAGAACAAAACGGGGCATGATGGGAAATATCTATACGATGAATCGCTTGAGGATACATGAAACAAAAGCCCGCATAAAAGCGGGCTAAGTGTGATAAACAGTACTTCTTACAGGTTTTGCGCTGCCCAAGAGATAAAATCACGTTTCTCGGTTGGGGTCATTTTATCAAACCAGAATCGCGCTTGTTGGGAGGCTGAGCCACTGGTATCGGAAGACTGAATGGATTTTGTGGCTACAGCTGCGGGAATAACTTTGCTGCCTTGTGTCGGCAAGTCATATACGTTTTTCACATTACCCTGCATTGCACCTGCCAGTTGAGGTAGCGCCGCTGGTTGGTTGCTACGGTTAAATGCGTCAAGCTCTTCGCCAAAATTACGGAGCACGGACATATTGGTCATAGAGACCAGCTCACCAAGTTTGTATGCAACGTTGTTGCCGGATGACGAGAGCTTCCATTGTGGTTGTTTGTCAAACTCCTCTCCTCGCTCCCATGTTTGCAACATAGGTGCTTCTACCGATATCGCTTGGTTTGCAGCATTAAATGTCAATACATGTACATGAGAGTTATATTTTTTTGTATTGTTTTTATCTTTGACTAATTGAGAGATTTTAATCGCAATTTGATTGTCTCCGTCTGGCAAAGATTGATTGTCTACCTTGCCAATAAACAGCGGGGAGTCAACCGGGATACCATTGACCGCAACGAGTTCTACCCCTCTGCCTATTTCCAGATTGACTGCAGCCTGACTGACAGAGGGTAGTGTGGCGATTAATGCTGCCATAATGGTTTTTTTCATTTCTGGTTTACCTCTTGTCTTCATCACAACTAAAAAGGCGGGCCCTGTAAGGTCCCGCCAAGTAGGCATTAAATACAGGGATAATTCGGCGTGATTAGAAGTAGTATTCTACGCCAGCCCCGATACCGAACTCTTTGTCACCATCCTGTACTTGGTAAGCGCCACGACGTTGCAGCTGGTATGGGCGCAGATAAGTAACTGCGGAATCATCCAGGAAATACATAACTTGTGCAGACAGAATAGAATCAGAGATGTTATTGGCATTTCCAGAAGTGCTTTGTGCAGTAACATCCGGGTCCAGGTTAGCGGCATAAGCTACTTTGAATTGCCACAAACCATAGTTATAGATTGCTCCTAGGCTATAGCTATCTTGAGTGATTTTATCCAAGGAGAACTGGTTTGCTGCATTGCCGATTTCGCCAATAGCGACTTCGTCATATTTCGATTCCAGACGCTTATAAGCACCGTAGAAACCTAAACCATTTTCAAATGCCAACTCGAAACCAGCCAGATATGCATTGGTATCTGCAGTGCCTTTATCAATGATATCGAAGTTGACTTTTTGCTGGCCCCACAGGTTATTAAGGTAGTTATGTTTACCTTCAGTGGTATTACTGATGGCTCGGTCAAGGCCACGCTCATAAGCCGCATGAAGTGTCAATGGACCTGTAGTGTAGTGTGCACCTAAGCCGTAGAAGTTGGAGCTCGCATCACTTTCGTTACCACGACCAAGTGCCAAGTTATAACTGAAGCCATTAAATTTCGCAGAGTCAAAGCGAATCATATTTGATTGACGATCGTAGTTACCACCACCGATTACATCACCAGCCCAGTCAAATACGTTCCCAGTAGTAATGCTGCTGTAGGGCCAGTCAACCAGCTCATACAGCGGAGTCAGCATACGGCCAGCGCGTACTTTACCAATCCCTTCCCACTCGAAACCACCGAAGGTATCGCGTACACCAAACTTGCCTGTTTCGCCGGAATCACCCACGTCACCTGATTCGATTTGCCAGATAAACTTGGGGCCGTTGGCAAAATCTTTACTGCCGCGCAAACCAATACGAGATTCGTTTTCTACCTTGATGGGGTTGTCATAACCCCCCTTACCATCTGATTCGGCCCAGTTTGCTCCAGACCAAGCAGAAATTGCGATTTGGCCATAAATGTCGACATTCTTGATATCTGCATGAGCAGGCAGTGCGAAAGCTGAAGCAATGACAACAGCTAGTGCGGATTTTTTGAACATAAGATAGCTCCTGATTTTATGGACTTAGCTTTTTTGGCAGTTGGCATCATGCCTTCCGCTCGATTATTGGTATTGCAATCAAAACCCCGAGGGGCAAAAAATCACTGTTTAGGTTGCCTGTCCGTCGTAATGTCTTGGTATCTCGACGCAGACTGTTCTGATCATCACTCTTTATTTTTAATGTTCCGATTCTTGGCTATCGGACAACCCCAAGAGTACGTTCGCGGTGCGAAATATCAATGAAAAGTTCCCTCAACGTTTCAAAAGTATGACCGAGTGCAAATAATCATGGGCAAGGTCGTAAACAGCCTCATGGCAGGTATCACGGTGATGAGAGCGTTTTCTTGAGGCCGCAGCCAGCGCCAGTACGGGTTTTCATCCGGTACGGGGGAAGAGGTGTCAGTTAACCTGCCGATAACAGATAATTTTGTGTCACAAAAAAACTTTCCCTCTGGTTGAGGGAAAGTGATCTGGTGGGGATGCGGGGCGAATAGGGTTCAGCCTTGCTGGCCGAGGATGCGGGGGATCTGCTGCGCCTGATGGTGGATATGGGAGGAGACCTGCACCGAGAGTTGACTCACCTGACGGGCATGCTGATGGATACGGGCGATCAGATCGGCAAAACTGGCCAGCTTGTGTTCCTGACTTTTGGCGTTGTCGGCGCCCTGCAGGGCGATCACTGCGGTGTTGCGGGCGATCTCTCGCACCGCCTGGGTGGTCTGACGCAATTGTTCCGCCTGCGCCCGTTGGCGGCTTGACTCGCTGGTGATCCGGTTCAGTACAGTGCCAAGCTGTTCGCCGGATTGGGTCAGGCGCCCCAGAATATCGGTGATCTGGTTGAGGGATTGCTGGGTATTGGCCGAGAGGTGGCGCACCTCATCGGCGACCACCGCAAAGCCGCGTCCCTGTTCCCCTGCGCGGGCCGCTTCGATGGCGGCGTTGAGGGCCAGCAAGTTGGTTTGCTGAGCGATATGACCGATCACATCGACAATGGCCGTCACATCGGCAACCGAGCGGGTGAGGGCTTGCAGCGCCTCATCGCTCTCGTCAATCGCCAATCCGGTCTGATGAGTGGCGTGCAGCATGCTCCCCACCAGATCTTCGCTCTGGCTCATCGCCTGTTCGTTATGGTGGGCATGCTGGGCGATGTCGGCGGCGACCTGATGGACCTCTCCGGCCAGCTGGTTCAGTTCATCCATCATCTGGCCGCTCTCGTCGACCACCTGTTCGGTGGTGCGGGTGCTGTGGTGGATCTCGTCAACCTGGCTGACCATCCCTTGCAGACTGAGGGATACCGCTGACAGCTGCCCCTCTTTTTGTTGCTGATCCAGTTGCAGGCGACCGATCAGCCGATTGTAGCTGGCAACAATATCGGCCAGCTCGTTGCGATCGCGCCCGGTAGGCAACGGCTCGGCCTGCCCCGTCTGATCGAGTTGCATAAAAGCTCCGCGCAGTCGCAACAAGGGGGTGAGCAGCCAACGTCGTTGCACCAGCGCAAACAGCAGGGCGACTATCACCAGACAGAGCGCTAGCGTGCCGAGGATGGTGGCCAGCTCCTGATTGACGGCTTGCCGTTCGCGGGCAAGTTGTTCCCCCATCTGTCTGGTCGCTTGCAACATGGCCATGATGTCTTGCTGCACGGTCTGGCGGCCAGCCTGTTGTTGTTGTAGCGCCGTGCGGCTGTTGGCCAGCTCCTGCGGATAGCGGCCCAGCAGCGAGCGTAATTCGCTGCGCGGTTGATCTCCCAGCTCCTTGCGTATCGGCTCCCCCAGCGTGAACTCATCGGCGGGCGCCTCTTCATACAGGCCGAGCAGCGGCAAGGCTTGCAGCGCTTGGGCCTGTTTTTGCAGTGCCTCCAGCTCGAAGCGGATCCCTTCGAGCAGCTTCTCATTGCCCTGTTCCATATAGCTTTGGCGCAAATGGGCGAGGCGCGGTAGGCCCGCCAGGATCTCGGCTGCGCCGCTGCGATATTGCTCTGCTGCGGCAGATTGTTCCGTGCTGGCGCCTTGCTCCCCATAGCGGATCAGCGCCATGGCCTGGCTGCCCAGCTCACTCTCGGCATTTTGTAGCAGCAACTGGCTGTTGCCCGAGAGCTTGCCTGCTGCCTGATAGTCGTGCGCGATGCGCTGCGCCATCTGTTCGAGTTGCTGCCTGAGCGGGGTCGCCACGGCATCATCCTGAGTGGCCAGCGAGGAGAGCGCTTGCTGGCGGATCTTCTCCGCAGCGGTCAGTTGCTGTGGATCGCCGCTGTTGAGGTAGTCACGCAGGCTGTTTTGCAGGGTCACCGTCACCAGTTGCTGCAGCGTCTCGTGCTGATGCTGGGCCTGATTGGTATGGGCAAGCTGCTGCCAGCCGTGGTAGAGGGCCAGCGCCTGTCCTCCCGCAACCAGTAGCAAAACAAGGGAGGATAGGGTGGCGTAATGGGCGATTTTCACGGGGTAATTCCTGTCAGCACAGACCATGGGGGAGCGTGGCCCGAGCCTAAACAGGGATGATGGCGTTTTTATGACAGCATGGTCAGGTAGCCCGATTTTACCGGCTTAACTGGATGGGGATACCTGAGCGCTGTTGCGTTGGCCAAGCATACCGAGCAGGGCGCCGCCCATGATAAGTGCACCGGCCAGCAGATGGCGCGAGGTCAACGCTTCTCCATTGAGCAACACCAGCAGCAAGGTGCTCAGCAGCGGTGTCAGGTAGGCAAGGGCACCGATCCGGCGTGGATCGCCATCTCGCAATGCCAGATACCAGGTCACAAAGGCCGCCCCCATGGGCCCCAGCGCCAGCCCGATGATCAGCCACCAGTCACTGGTGGGGATCTGCACGAGCGGCAGGGGGCCCTCCAGCAGACGGGCAAGCAGCAGCGCCAGCAAACCCGCGGGCAGGCAGGCTGCCGCAGTGACCACGGCTGGTGCCGGTGGCAGACGGCGTGATAATACCGAGTAGGCTCCCCAGACGACAGCTGCACCGAGCGCCAACAGGTATCCCGGCAGATAGGCCTGCTGCAGTTGCAGCTCGCCATCGACCATCACCAGCATGGAACCCGCCAGACCGAAGGCGCCAGCCAGCAGATGACGGGCATGGAGTGGATGGCCGGGCAACAACAGCGGGGTGAACAGAATGATGCAGAGCGGCCAGAGGTAGTTGATGAGGTTGGCCTCCAGCACCGGGGCATAGCGAAAGCTCATAAAGAGCAGCAGATGGTAGAGCAGCAATGCCGTAACCGTCACCAGCCAAGTAATCGGGCGAGCGCGCCATTGGCGCCAGAACGGCAAGGCCCCAACCCCGCAGAACAACAGCACCAGCCCGACCAGCACCAGTGGTGACACGCTGGTGACCCGTGACGTCAGCGCCGCCAGCGAGGCCCACAGCACAATGGTCAGCAGTGCAAAACCGGTGGATCTATCCCACCAGGAACATCCGGACATCCAACACTCCTTTGCAAGATGAAACAGGGCTTGGCCTCAAAGACAAGCCGAAGAGAAGCAGTCTATCAGAGAGCGCATGCTCTGAACGCAGAAAGGAGAGGGTCATTACGGTTGGATGGTCGGATTCATTGTCGCCAAAAACGACCAAGGGGCTAGCACCATGAAGATGCTAACCCCTTGTTTTGTATGGCGCTCCCGACTGGAGTCGAACCAGTGGCCTGTCCCTTAGGAGGGGATGGTTATAAGAGCTTTTAAATAAAAAATATCGTTAAAAAACAATGATTTAAATGCATTTTCGGATTTGAATAGCGCTGAAATAGCGCAAAATAATGCTTGCAACGCATGCGCAAATGCATTATTGGGGGTGAAATGGGGTTACGAGATGGCGTCCCAGGCAGGATTCGAACCTGCGACCTCGCCCTTAGGAGGGGCGCGCGCTATCCAGCTGTGCCACTGGGACGTGCGCGCATTATATAAAAATACTAATAAAAATAAACAGCTAATGTCATCGCCAGCGACCACTGAGGTGCAGATCACCCCGTTGTCAGCTGACAATCGAGCTCGCTGGAGCCAGAATTCCATTTCACGATACCTATAATGCGAATGCCTGCTGGCCCTGATGAGCAGATCACCCCGTTGTCAGCTGACAATCGAGTTCGCTGGAGCCAGATTTCCATTTCACGCTACCGATAACGCTAATGCCTGATGGTTCTGATGAGCAGATCACCCCGTTG
>Ga0247725_1000861_pt1 | contig 18328 bp, 23 predicted proteins | sample OKSTACKMCFT3sol_FD_183021 | JGI IMG/M metagenome (GOLD analysis project Ga0247725, IMG submission 183021) | Subsurface sediment microbial communities from gas well in Oklahoma, United States - OK STACK MC-FT3-sol | ecosystem: Environmental > Terrestrial > Deep subsurface > Rock core/Sediment...
CGTTGAGAGAAATCTACGCTCCCCGGGCAAATTGGTGACGTAGGGCAGAACGGTCGGGGCGCTGGCCTGGTTGGTGCGGTGCGTGCGTCCAAGACCCTGGATCGCGGTGTCCGACCGCCATCCATACTCCAGGGTGAAATGCGCCCTGGGCCTGTCGGCGCTGCCGCTCTTCAGATCGGCGTGGTAGCTGCGCCCCGTCCCGCCGGCTTCCGAGAACACGAGGATCTTCTTGCGGCCGGACTGGAAGGCATCGGTCTCGGCGCGGTTGGCGCTGGAGCCGCGGCGTTCGACCACCATCCGTCCGTTCTTGCGCACCACGCGCTTGCTGCGGCCGGTGACCTCGGCCACCGCGTCGGCGCCGAAGGTGTCGATCACCGAGTCGAGGATTCCATTGCAGGCGGGCAGCATGGCGAGGTTCATCAAGGTTCGTTCGCGAAGGGCCAGGGCCTCCTGCGAAATGACGTTGTTGCCGTCGGCGTCGCGCAACGGCACCGATACGTCCTTGCCGTCCGGACCGGTCTCGACGGTGTAGGCGTTCACCGGGAAGGCCTTCTCGAGGTACTGCAGAACGACGTCGCGGGGCGTCAGGTCGACGACGACATTGTGCCAGGTCTTCGGGTCGGTCTCGGCCAGGCGCCGGTCCAAGGTGGCTTCGTTGGTCGAGATGAGCTGGATGACCACGCTCATGCCCATGTTGAGGCGCTCGCGGATCTTGCCGTGCAGGGACGGCGCCTTGATCCCCGACAGCAGGCCCAGGAAGAAGCGCTGGCTGGTCGATGCGAAGGCGCTGCGCGCGGCCGACTTGGCGTTCTTGCACAGTTGCGCCCCCGACACCTCGAGGGCGGCTTCGACATGGGAGTGGATCATCTGGAAGGCGTCGGCCCAGGCGTTCCAGAGCTTGATGTCGGCCTCGGTCAGCTCGTGGATTTGCGGCTCGATGACCACGCCTTCGAGGCTGATGGACCGCGCCAGGTAGAGGCCGGCGGCCTTCAAATCGCGTGCGACGATTTCGGCCAGGGCCAGACCGCCAGCATCCGCGGCCGTCAGGAAATCCTCACGGCTGTTGAACGGCGCCTCCGCGCCGCCCCAGAGCCCCAGGCGCGTGGCGTAGGCGAGATTGCGCGCGGTCGTCGCGCCGGTCGCCGATTCATAGACGACGCGGGCGTCCGGCAGGAGGTTCTGCAGCGCCAGGCCCATGCGACCTTGCTGCGAGGCCTTGGTCGGGCCGCGGGCGCCGTCGCCGCCGCCGGCGGCGTTGCCCATGCTGTGGGCTTCGTCGAACAGGATGACTCCGTCGAAGTCCTCGCCGAGCCAGTCGACGATCTGGTCGAGGCGCGACTTGGCCTGATTGCGACCGAGCTGCCGAAGCGTGGCGTAGGTCGTGAAGAGGATCATCTCGCCGCCGATCTTGTCGGCCTGGCTGAAGCGTGAGTGCGGGACGATGTCGGTCTCGCTGCCGCCGAGCGCCTTCCAGTCGCGGCGGGCGTCGTCGATGAGGACGTCGTTCTTGGAGACCCAGAGCGCCTTGCGGCGACCCTGGGCGAAGTTGTCCATGATGATCGCCGCGCCCTCGCTGCCCTTGCCGACGCCAGTCCCGTCGCCGATGAAGAAGCCGGCCCGGTAGGGCTTGGCCTCCGGATCGGCCGTCAGGTTCCACGGCTGCTCATCGGTCGGGCGGAATCGGCCGGGCAGATGACGGCTGTGCGCCTCGCCGGCATAGATGACAGCCTCCATCTGTTCGAGCGACAGATAGCCCAGCGCCAGCGTCGCCGTCGGCAGGACGGGCTGATAGCTCGGCGCGGGCGGCGCGATCGAGGCCATGGCCGAGCTTTCCACGAGATTGGCGGGGTGGACCGGGTATCCGTCGGCCTTGATGCGCGAGACGCGGTACTCCTGGAAGACGCCAACGTCGCGACCCTCGCCGGTCCAGTCGATCACCTCATAGGTCACGGGCGCGACGCTTTCGAACAGCGCGAACCGCCGTCCGCCAACGCCCGGACCGCGCACCCGCTGCGCCAAAGGAGCACTGACAGTCCGAAAGACTCGTGGCTTGGCGGTCAGGCGCTGCGGCAGGGCCTGCAGGGCGGTGATGACCGCCTCGACGTCGTCGTCGTCGTGGATGGGCGCGATCGGCGCGTCGCGGCCGCGGTCGACGATCAGGAGCGCGGTGTCGACGGACGTGCCGTGCTTGGCGAAGGCGTTGGCCGGAAGATGGACGCGCCCGACGATCGCTCCGTGGGCGCAGAGCGCCTTGGTCAGCGTCAGATCCGTCAGGGCGCGCTGCGGCACGATCGCCACGAGGCGCCCGCCGTCGCCGAGGCACTTGAGGCTCGAGACGAGGTGATCGGCCAGATGTTGGAAGGGCGGATTGGTGATCGCCACGTCGAAGCTGCCCGATGTGTTGATCAGGTCGTGCAGGTGGGCGCCGTCGACTCCAAAGCGCTCCGCCCCCGGAAACACCCGCTCGAGGATCCCGCGACGGGTCTCGGCCAACTCGTTCAGCGTCAGTTGAGCGCCGCAGATCTCGGCCATCACCGCAAGCAGGCCCGTCCCGGCCGAGGGCTCGAGCACGCGGTCGGTCGGCCTGACCAGGCCAGCCAGGGCGGCAAGCGCCGCGATCGGCGCGGGCGTGGAGAACTGGTCGAGCTCCACCTGCTCCTCGGATCGGCGGGTATGGGTGAGGGCCGCGCGCGACAGGGTTTCGAGGAGCGTGTAGGCCTGTAGAGGGTCATCCTCGAGACGCACGAGACTCACGCCGTGGCGCTTGATGTGCAGCACCGTGGCGACCTCGATCGCCTCGTATGCGTCCTTCCAAGACCAGGCGCCGTTCGCGTCATCACCGCCGAACATCATGGTCATGACCGAGGCCACCGACTTGCGGTCCATCGGTTTGTTCTTGGCCATGGCGTTGGCGATCGCCTTGCCGGCGCCAACGATATTGGCGGCCTTGTCGTCGCGGGCCGCGGGGTCGAAGAGGCTGAGCATGGTCATGACGGGGTCTCGCACCGGGCCGCGCGGAACCCTCTTCCGCGCTTCCCTCCGGTTCGATCTCCCCGCCCCCTTCCTCCGACCTTTCTGCGCGGCGGCAGAAAAAGAGCCCCGACGTTTCCGCCGGGGCTCGATCAGGGTTAGGCCGCGATATCGTCGTCCGCGAAGTGCATGGCGTCTTCGCCCAGCTCGTCGTGGAGGTCGGCGTCGATGACGATGTCGTCGAGGTCAGGGTCGACCGCGTCGTTGGCGGGCGCCTCGGCGCCGGCGCCGTCGGCCGTGGGATCCGTCAGTTCGATTTCATCCTCCGGCGTTTCGGGTTGATCGTCGCCGGCGGTGTCCTCCACATCGTCGGCGTCACCCTCCTCCTCGTCGTCGGAGTCGAAGTCGGCCTGGTCGGCTTCGAGCAACTCGATCGACCAATCCAGGCCCTTGGGCACGTACCGGGCGCGCAAGGCCGCTTCTTCGACCGAGGCGACGATCTCGTGCTTCTTGGCCTTGGAGAGGCTGGTCGTATCGAGCTCGAGGTCGTCGGCCATCTTCAGCAGCAGGCCCTTGGAGTGGGCGCCCAGGAACTCGGCGTCAGGCGTCCAGTGTCGGCTGATGTCGCTGCCCAGCAGTTCCTGGATCTCGGCCGCGTCGGCGCGGCGGCTCGAGCTCACCGATCCCGTGCCCACTTCCTTCAGGTCGAGGGAGAGCGCGACCAGATCGGCGATCAGCTGAAGGCGGTCGGCGTGCGACAGTCCGTGGACGAAGGCGATCGGCCGCTTTTGCGACTCGACGAGACGATCCTTCCAGGCGCGAACCCGCAGCCGCACCTCGCCATCGAGCTCGGGGATGACCTCGAACCGCGACGAGTAGAGGTCGCAGGTGATGCGGGCGGCGAAGTTGTAGCTGCCCTCGTGCGTGACCGCCGAGGTCAGCAGCTTGGCCGCCAGGACCGTCAGGGCCACGTCGGGATCGTCCGCCAGGTCGCGGATCAGGCCCTTGGTGGCGACGTCGGTGCGGCGCTCATGAAGGCTGTTGTTGAGACCTTCGACGTCGACCTTCACGCGCGGCGCCGACGCGATCTTGTGGGTGGTGACGGCGTAGGCGCTGCGGGCGTCCTCGGCGGCTTGCTTGGCCTCGGCGGCCTCCTGGTCGGCGCGGATCTCGTCTTCGGTCTTGACCGGCGGGACATAGGCCTTGAGCGCGGGCCTGGCGGTGACCCCGGTTTCCCGATGCGGGAAGAGGGTGATGGCGCCGATCTCCTTCTGCACCTGTTCGTAGGTGTAGAGCTCGGCGTTGGCCCACAGATACTCGGCGATGCGCTGGGCGTCGAACTCGCCGCTCTGCACCAGGCCCTTGATCTCGGTCTCGAAGTCGATGACGGCGCGACGATCGGCGTTGAACTGGGCCTTCAGCTCGGCGCCGACCTGGTGTTCGCTGAGATAGTTCCAGGGCGCTTCCATCCCGGCCGGGATCTCGACGCGATCCTTGGCCGCGATGAAGATCTCGACGCCGCGCTCGGCGAGAATGTCGGTGATCTGCGCGACCTTGCCCTGCCACAGCTCGTCCAGCAGCGGGGTGTCGAGAACGCTGTCGGGGAACTCGCCGAACAGGTCCTGCTCGATCCGGCCGCCGGCCTCGGCGTATTCAGCCATGGTGACCAGGACAAACCGAGGATCCTGGGTCGTGGCTTTGTCGCCGCGGATCATCGACTGGACCGCGACGTCATCGAAGTAGAAGCCGTCCAGGACGCGATCGGCGTGCGCGCGTTGCAGATCCTGGTCCTCGAGGCGCGCCAGCATGCGCAGGTGGCGCGGCTGCAACTTGCCGGCGCGGAACGCTTCGATCGCGCGTGGGTGGACCGAGGCAAGCCGGATCAGCTTGTTCATCTCGGACTTCTTGTAGCCGAGGGCGCGGCCGATCTGGTCGGGCGACATCTTCTTCTTCAGAAGCTTGGCGATCGCCTCGATGCTGTCGGCCGGATGGGGCTGCAGGCGTTCGGTGTTCAGCAGCACCACGGCGCGGGCGATCTGCTCCTTGGTCTCGCAGATGGTGATGCGCACGGGGTGGTCGTTCTCGATACGGCCTTCGGCCAACAGATGGTCGAAGCCGAACAGACGGCGCCGGCCGTCCAGGGCCATCCACGGCAGTTCCGAGCGCTTGCCGCGGCGGACATAGATCGGCACGACCTGGCCGCAACCGTCGTCGGTGACGAGGGTCTCGGCCATGTTCGGGATCTCGTCATCGGCCGGCACGTCGGCGCGCGGGTTCTCGGGCGCGATGCCGATGTCGCAGCGCGGGACCATCATGGTGACCATGTCGGCGGCTTCGGTCTTGGTCGCGACGGCTTCGGGCTTGGTCTTAGCGGACTTGGCGGTCATGGGAATCATCCTGAAAGCCTCGAACCGGGCTCATCCCGGCCCCTGCAGGCTCGCTTCCCGCCTCCCTCCCTCTCTCCTTTCGAACCGCTGCATGAGAAAGGCCCGCGCGACGGCGGGCCTTGAGAGTGTCAGTCGATGGCGCGGTAGATGAGGTCGCGCTCCGGAAGATGCGGGATGAGGGCTCTCAGCCGCTCGTAATGACCAAGGAGCGTCTCGCTGGGGACTTGTTCGAGGCTGGCGGCCAGGGCGACCAACGTCACGACCACGCCGACAGCTCGATGGGACAAATGGCCCTCGAATTGATTTCCGGGGATCATCGCGTCGAGCCCGCCTTCGCCGGCCGGCGCCATGAAGCCGGGGCTTCCGTCGATCAGGAAAAAGTCCCAGTGGCCACCGTTGTAGGCGGGGAACCACTTGCGCGTGACGCCAAAGACGAGCGCCTCGCCCCGGCTGAAACAGCCAGGGAAGAGCCGGGGAAGAAAGTCCATCCGCTCTTCGTCGGGCACGAGGGTGACGGTCGGGCTGTTGGGAGTGGGAACCATGGTGACCTCCTGGCTGATCACCCTTCCCCGCCCTTCCTCCGCCTTTCTGAGGCGCCAACGAAAAAGGCCCGCCTGGTGAGGCGGGCCCTAGCTGGTGGGCCTATCGCGGCGGTGTCGCTCTTGGCGGCGCGATCGGCGGTACGGCGCCGTCGGGCTTGATGAGATAGGTCGCTCCGACGAGGGCCCCGAAGAGCGAGACCAGGATGACCAGGCCCAGGAGCGTCCGCTTGGCGTCGCGGATAGCCCGCTGCTCATGGATCGTGTCGTGGCTGGCGACCATGCTCTGGGCGATGCGGCGATATTCGTCGATCCGGTCTTGATCATCTCGGCTGATCATGGCGCGCCTCGCGTTCCGTCCGGCCACACGGTGTGCTCATCATAGAGCACTTTGTCACGGTCGAGTTTGCCGATCTGCATCGCCGTGAGGTCCTGCCCGCGAAGATCGACGCCGGTGAGGTCACTGTGAGCAAAGAGGGTTTTGGCGTCAAAGCCGCCGATTTCGGCGAGCTTTCGCAGATCCACTTCGTCGGATCGAAGGATGGCCGCGACGCGCGGTCCCCAGTCGTCCTTACCCGCCGTTGATGAAGGTGCCACCCTACGCGTGCGGCCGACGTTCGGCGAGGGCGCAGGGCGGCGGGACAATGCGGCATGTTCCAGCTCGTCGATCACCTTCCAGTGGCCAAAGAGATCGCCGCCGTAAGGCAGGCGTCCGTCCACCAGCTCGATTTCATGTTCGGCGACACCCGGGCCATCCGATTCAACGCCAAAGAGTTGGAAGCGGACGTCGCCACGAACACCGACGGTCACCACGTTGTCGCGGGGACGCTGCACATAGGCGAAGGGACCGATAACGGCGCCTTCGCCAAGGTCGGCTTTCCCGACGGGGTTTGTCAGCAAGAGAAAGAAGGAAATCATCGGTGGCCCCTTTCAGGCTCGATCGGTCACCCGATCCGCCCTCCCTCCCCGCCTTTCATCACCCGCTCCGCGAAATGATCGGCGCGGGAGCGCCTGGCGACGCCGTTCTTGGATCAGACCCGCCGGCGGACGCCGGACCACCCAAAGTCGGGGTCTTGAGGGTCGAGATGGGCTGGTAAGCCGCTCGGGAGATAGGCCGCCAGGTTGGCGAGCGCCTCCACGCGCCCCAGGATCTTCAGGCGCTTGGCGGCGTCCAGGGCGGCCTCCTCGAGGGGAGCGGTCCACCACAGAACATCGCCGCCGCAGCGTTCGGTCACGATGGGATTGGACCATCCGGCCTGCATCCAGCTGTCGAGGCCGTCCTGCACGGCCGAAAGCCACGCCCGGGCCTTCGGGCTGTCGGGGCCTTGCAGGGTGAAGGCGAAGGCCGGTCGCAGCGCCCCCACCTTGCCGGTCTGTACGAGCTGGTAGGCGACCGCTTCAGGCGGGAGGCCATACAGGCTGACGAAAGCAGCAAGGTGGAGCCGTGCGATGTCCTCGAGCACCGTTCGCGTGGCGATGTCGTCATCGCCCGAGGGTTTGGGGATGCGCGCCTGCAGTGGCGCGGGCGGCATGAGGACGCAAGTCGTGGCGGTCAGAAGGGGGCTCGTCTGGCGCATGGTGGTGGAACCTTCAGGCAAGGGCTGGCGATGGGCGCCATAGGCCGCGAACCGATGACGGAACGCGGGCGAGTAAATGGCGGCCGGGGTCATGGCTGCGTCTGGCCCCAGTCGGCGCCGCGAAGGATGCGAGTGGCCACTTCGAGGACTTGGGCCGCGGACGGGTCGGCGTTGGCCATGGCTCTTCGAAAGCCATCTTCTCCACCCGCGTGTTTGCGCATCCAAAGGCCTTGGGCGACGGCGGCGGCGTCGGGACCAAAGGGCGGCCTGTGACGCCGCGCGCTCACGCGGCGTTGTCGGCTTGCGCCGACGCCTCGATCGCCGCGCGGAGCGCTTGCAGGGCTTCTCGCCGGCCCCAGGTGTCGAAGTCGTCGAAATCGACCGGCGGCGCCACGATCTCCGTCGCGACCCTGTGTCGGCGGAACGTGGCCGCGAGGATCCTGGCTGACCGTTCGCCGTCCGGGCCATTGTCTCGCGCGATGACCGCGCGCTTGAGGCCAGGCGGCGGCGCGAAGAACCGCATGTTTCGGGTGCAGAGCAAGGCGCGCGACGGCAGCTTGAAGCGCTTGCGGGCGTGAAGCGTCGTGAAGGCGCCTTCGGCGAACAGCATCTCCTCGGCGATGGGGTCGATATGGACCGAGCAATGGGCTTCCGGATCGAACACGCCGATGTTCTTGCGCGACAGACGCAGGCCGTGGTCGCGGCGGCCGCCCAGGGTGAGGTAGGTGATTTCGATGGCCGAGAGGTCACCGCTGGGCAGTCGGATGGCCGTCAACAGCGCCGGTCTTGTGAAGTTGGCGCTGGGCCTGAACACCGACACCGGCGTCTCGCCGAGGAAGCGAAACGAGTGGGACGGCAGCTTGTCGGTGATCGCGCGCGCGTGAGCATAGCGTTCGGCGAGCGTTCGGCTGACATCTCGGGCTTGGTTCCAGAGTTCCATCGCCCGCGCTCGCCGAGCCGCGTCATCGGGGGTCTCCGGCAAAGGCTTGGAGGACACCGAACTATAGCCGGTTGGCCGACCGTCGGCGTCGATCAGATGCTTGGCCCGCAGCAGCGCGAGGACCTCACGCCACGAGACGTGCTTTTTGGTGCTGTAGCAGTTGACGAGGATGCGGCCGTCGTCCCGCAGGCCCAGTGAGACGGAGCGATCATCCTTGGAATGGCCCGGGGCGGGGATATTGGCCTGACGGCCGTTCCGGAAGAGGTCGCCCTTCATGGTCCTGGCGATGTGCGCAAGCGGTCCTGCCATGGTCAGCTCCTGGTACGATCTGGCGCGGATCCTCTCCGCGCGGCTTCACCCCCAGACCGCCCTCCCCCCTTCCTCCGCTAGTCCAGGACAGCGTTGAGAACGGCGGCCAGGCGAACGCCCGCCTTCTGGATCTGTTGCCCCGCCACGGCCCGCGCGCGTTCTTCGTAGGCGGGCGACAGGCGGGTCACTGATCGTGATCTGGCGCAGGCGTTTGGTCCGCCGTACCGGTAGGCGACCTCGACGGCCAAGGTGTGGCTCTCGGCGATCCAGCTTGAGGTCTTCGCGCCCGACCAGGCCCTGGCTTGGCTGGGCGTGATCTGGGCATTCAGCGTCTTGGCCAGGGCCTTGGGATTTCGGGCGAGATCCGTGACGACCGTGGTGTCCCAGTAGCCGTGGAGGCTGGTGTCGCGACCGCTCACGGTCTCGATCCGTTCAGCGTTTCCGCCGGCGTCGCGGCAGCTGGAGGCGGCGTGAAGGGGTTGGTGGGCCTCGCCTACGAAATGGGTGAGGTAACGCAGGGCGAGGCCCCGCTCCCGATCCGACTGGCGGGGATCGGAAAGCGTTCTGATGAAATCGTCGATCTTGGTTAGGAGACAGGCTCCCTGGCCGGTCGTGCTGACCCGGCCGGCTTCGAAGGGAACCTGTGGGCAGGCGGCCGCCACGTCCTCGGCGCCGACCTCGAGATTGACATAGTGCCACGAGGCGGTGAGCGCGCGGGCTTCAGCGCTGCTGTCGCGCATCACGTCCGCCCACACGGCGGCGTCCTCGAACGTGGGGCCGACAAGCCCCGTGTCGGTGGCGGCCAGAAGCTGCTCGGCTTTGCGAAGCGCCTTTGGCGACATGCGCGCGGCGGCGATGTCAGCGATGGCCCGGTGTGCGTTGCCGCCCCAGGCGAATGCGCCGCTCGGCGCGCCGATCACGAGCGCCATCGACGTCAGGACGGCGGCGGCTTTCATTCGGCGAGTTCGGCCAGCGCGGCGAGGACCTCGGCGCGATCGGCCTCGGGGTCGATCGGCTCGGCTGGCGTTGTCTGGGGATCTCGGATCTGAAAGCCCACCAAGACCGACAAGGCGATCATGGCCGAACAGCCGATCGTGAAGAGCGCCATGGGCGTATAGTGCAGGGTCTCGAAGGAGATCATCGCGACCTCACCAGTGATAGAGGCGCCAGAGCCTCACGAAGTACCAGAAGCAGGCCAGGACGCAGCCGAAGCCGCAAAGTCCGGCGGCCAGGAGAAGTGGCCGATAGCCCGTGAGGGTCGAAGCCTCTTCGAAGAGGATGCCGAGAGCCATGGCCGCCGCCGCGGTGATCACCGGCGCGCGTTCGCTGCTCGGCAGCCATGGGGGGTGTTCTTTGGCGAGGCTCTTGGCCTGCGCCTCCCGTATGACGCGCAGCGCAGGAGAGCCCTGGTTGGGGACGCGGCTCGCCGGCTTAGCGTTTTCGAGGGGCTTTTCGCTGATCTGGGTCATGGCCGCATCTCCCGAGCGCATATTGGCTAAGGACGGCCATTAGTGCAAGGTACCTTGCACTTTGGAATGAGACGTGATCGACCGGATCAAACACCGTCTGCCCTTCTCGGCGCGAGACTATCGGCGGCTCGCGGCCGTCAGCTTGACGGGAAAGGGCTTTGCGATCGGCGCGAGCGGTTGGCTCGTGGCGAGGGGCGGCGAGTTCGCGATCCTGATCCTGCCAAGCGCCCTTTATTGGGTGGTCATGGCCTGTTTGATCACCTGGACCTGGAACCATCGGACGCGGCGGCGCGACGAAAAGCCCCCTCGGCAAGGAGTCTAGAATGAATGTCGTGATGCGGCGCTTCTGCGCCACGGGCGCGGCGGCGGGCCTGGTGCTCGCTCTTCAGTCGCGGGAAGCCCCATTCGTCGGCTCGCTGGGCGTCGCGGCCGTCTTGATGAGCCTGTTGCTCTTTGGCCTCGTGACCCTGGCGGCCCATCAGGCCCGCATCCATCTGGCCCTGACGACGGCGCGCAAGGCAAATGCCCCACGGCATAAAAATAGCGGCGACACTGGTGAGTGTCGCCGCTGAGGTAGGAACCGTAGAACGCCCTTAGAGAATGGCGGTCGCCAGTCCGCTGGTGATGGTCGCGCCGGTGGCGGCCGTCAGACCGATGCCCAAGGCTCCGCCGATCATCTTCCAGTCGAACTTCAAAACCATGCCCACGAGAGCGCCGGAGATGCCGGCGACGGCGGCGAGCTTGCCGAGGGAGCCTTGGGTCCAGCCGGTGATCTTCGTGACGGCGGGGGTAAAGGTGGCGTCGGTGCCGGCATAGGCGATCGCGGTGAGAAGGACGGCGGCGATCGAGGCCAGAAGGAGAAGTTCGAGACCGTGGCGGGCGCTGCGAACCCTCGGAAGTGCGGTTTGCATGTTGAGCTCCATGCTGGGGGGCGGGAGGAAGCGTGTCGGGCGGGCCAAGAGCGTCCAAAGGACCGAAGCGGCAATCGCGTCGGCGCCATGGTCGCCTCAACTCTCGGTTAATAAGCCCTACCCCCCGCCGGAGTGCAAGATGGCTTGCACTCGCCGGGAGGCCAGTCATCGCGCTTTTCGCCGAATGCTTCCGGGACTTGCCCAAGATTTCAGCGACGACGAAGACGGCAAAGCTCTACAGCTCATCGAACTTAACGCGGGTCCCCATCGTCCGATAAGGCGCGCGGGCTCGCGCTAAGATACCGCAGGAATTGACATTTTGCGTTCTGAGCCTCCCAAGCGCAGCTTGACCGAACACTGAAACGCTACGGTGGCGCGCGGCTGCATTGGGCACAGTCTCTTTCGGGCCCAGATTTGGGCTTGGAGCGCCGAAAAGTGCAAGGTACATTGCACTCGAATTGGGCCCTTGGAGGCGTCATGACGACGGTCGCTGTCGTAAAGCCTGCCCCGAAACTGCCTAGACTGCGTGTTCCCTGGATCAGTCTGTTTGGCCTGGCGGGCGTGGCGAGCCTTGTCCTCGCGTTTCAGGACAGCCGCCGTGAGTGGACGATATTGCTCTGGGCGCTTTCATCGCTCGCCACGACCTTTGGAGTGTTTGTGGGCCTGGCCGTATGTCACGGAAACGAAGAAGGAGAGAACTTCATACTCGGTGACGTCGGGATCGGCGTCGTGCTCGCATTGGGACTGTGGACGGTGCCGTTCGCGTCCGGCTTGGCGGCGACGGACTACGGCGAGAGGTTCGACGCCCTGCCGGCGGACCAAAGAGTCGCGGCGACTCTTTGGTGTCAGGTTCGCTACCTGGGCAAGGAGTATGAGGAGCCGGTGCGTGATTGCACCTACACGCTGACTGAGACGCCCTTTCGCCAATTCAAGCGGCTGCCCGCCGTCGTCGCCGATCCGGGCGCTCGAGGCGAGCTCTTTCGTCAGATTGAAGCCTACCTGGCGAGGCCGGTGATGGCGGAAAAGGACGCCGTCGTGAAGGCGGACGTTCAAGAGAAGCTTGACGCCTTCCGACATGATCAAGCCGAGGCTCGCGCCCAGCGCGCGCTGATCGCCTCGTTGCCGCCTGCGCTTTATCGCGACGAGAACGGGTGCATCCGCTCGTTGGAAACCGGTGATCGGTCCGGCGCTTGCGTGCGCCTGGCCGAGGACGCTGTGCGTGGCGGTGACAAGTGACTAATGGCGCCGACCAAACCGCCGGCCAGCCCGACGCCGATGCCCATCGGGGACCGTGGACCCAAGGGTTTGATCACCGCGCGAGGATCCGAGATCGCGCCGGTCGTTTCGACGCCGCCCTGGGCGTCCTTGGCGCTGTGATGTTCATCGAAGGCCTAGCCTACCTCGCGACGCTGTTCGTCAAGATGCCACCCGGTCTGTCAGCCGGCCTGAACCGGCTCGAGGGCGTGCTGCTCTGGGTCGCCGGCATCATCGCCTTAGCCGCCATCGTGCTCGCCGCGCGCTTGCAAGAAGCGATCGTCGACCACGCCCAGGACATCGCTCGAGGGAAAAAGGATCCAGCCGATGTGTGACTGCTGCGATTGTTGCTGTCGTCGTCGAAACCAGGCGTGCCGCGGCCGGCCATCATCGGGGTTGGTCGATGAGGACGCGCTCGAAGGCTATGCGACGTGGCAGCGCGTGGTCATCGGCATCGCGGCGATGGTGACGATGTTGAGTGTGATGTTGTTCTTCGCTCGGATGACCGAACTCATGTTCCTCGGTCCCCTGGCCGGCGAGAGCCACATTCCCACGCAGTGGATCTTCCTGGGCAGCATCATCGTGGCGGCGCTCGTCTGGTCCCTCGGGCCTCTGCAGGCTGAACCAATTCGGATGTTTAAGGGGAGAAAAGGGTGATGGATTTGATCCAACGCGCGTTCGACGGGGTCTTCTTCAACTATCCGGCCCACTATGTCGCTCTTGGCTATACGGTGATGTTCGCTGGTTCGGTTTTCGCCCTGGCCAGGCTTGGTCCCCTGGCCGTGGTCGGTGAGCTCTACAAGGATCGTCCGATCGCCACGATCGCCTTGACGCTAGCGTCGCCGTTCTTCGTGGCCTGGTTCAGTCTCTTGGCCATGCGGGGCATGAGCGCTGCCATAGGCCAGGCCGTCCCGGGTTTGTGAGCCATGGCGACCGAAGAAAGGCAGTCCTCCCCCACGCCCAAACCCCGGCGCGAACGCGGGATTCTGGCGCATCCGTACCTCACGGGCGCCTTGTCGGCCGTGGCGATCGCGGTATCGTCGATGATCGCCTGGCAATGGTCCTTTAGCAGCGACCAAGAAGCCAAAGCGCAAGGGTCGAAGGACAACCGGTCCATCGAGCTGATCGCCACGATTGATGATGGCTCGGTCTGCAAAGTCTACAAGGTCCGAACCTCGGATGGGCGCTTGCTCCTCATCACCACGGGCATGGGCTGCAGAGCGGTCGAAGCCGCGACCTCGCCCGCCGTCGCCGAGCGCACGCCGTGACTAAGCGCCCGTCACCAAAGACCCTGCGACGGATGGCGCGCTTCGCCGGGATCTCGCTGGTCGCCAGCCTGGCGCTGTCGATCGTGGCGGACATTGGGGTCCTGGCGGGCTTCCTGCTCTACATCGACGGCGCTTCGACGCCGCAGATCGCGACGCTCGGCGCGCGCTTGTCGATCATCTGCTCGATCTTCGTGGTTCCGACCGCTCTGATGATCGCGCCGGCCTTCAGCCTGGTTCGACTGCTGCGCCGCTACGCGCCGGAGGCCTTTCGATGAGCTGGCTTACCCTGGTCGGCGCCTACTGTGTCGTTGCGACCTGGGCGCATCTGTTTCCGGCGCGGGCTGAACGCGCGCTCCGCCCCGTCTCGCACCTGCTTTTTCCGCACGAGAGCGACCATGCCTAGGCGCGTGGAGCCAGGCGCCCCGTCGCCCTGAACCCGGGAGCTGTAAGACATGTCATACACGCAGGACAAAGCCGGCGGGTCGAGTGGGGATCTCCTGGCGGACTGCGGTCGTATCTCCCGAGCGTTGGCGGAGGCGTTCCAAAAGGCGGACGCGGTGTTAGCCCGGGCGATAACCGATCAGTCGAGGGACAAGGCGCGCCGGCGAGGAAAGGTCGTCGCCTCCCTGATCGACGCGCTCGTGGTCACCCCGGCGGAGCACGCGGTGAGATCGGCCGCCGAGGCGAAGTCCAAAGCCTTCGAGAAGCTTCGACAGGAGGCGCGCGCCGTCGCGCGCCAAGAGACGTTGCGGCGGGTCGCCGAAAGCGATCAAGGGTCGCTTCACGAGGAGAAGATGGCCTTGTGGTCGCGGCGCGAGACGCGGTTTGAAGTCATACGGTCGGCGGCCTGGGCTTGCGAGGACGCGATCAAGGCCCTGGGCCAGGCCCAATCGGCCTGTGAGGCGGCGTCTTCCACGGAGCTGCTGGACGCCATGTCTTCGAGCCAGATGGTCAGCTGGATGTCATCGGCCAGCACCTTCAGGGCCCGGTCGGCGATGGAGTCCGCGGCGGAAGCGGTCGACCATCTGCGCACCGTCATCCCATCGTGCGTGGCGGATCTGCGGACGGACGAGTTGGATGACACGACGGACCTGGTTCTGGATCTCGTGGTCGACCTGCCGTTCGATTTTGCGTCCTGGTCCAACCTGGCGGCGCTGAGCGACGCCGTCGAGGCGTGCCGAGCGACGGCCGCGGCGCTTGGCCCGCTGCGTGTCCGGCTGCGCGGCCTTAGAGAGGACGCCGCCCGCATGAAGTCGCTGGTGTTTCAGGAAGTGATGGCGATTGAAGCGCCTTTCGCCGAGCAGGCGCGTGACGCTCTACTTGCTGAGCTGGGTCCCGACCTGCGCGAAACCCTGGCGCCGCATCTGGAGCCAGGTCCGTGATAAAGGCGGTTGCCACCGGCATCGTGGCTCTGACCGTGATCGGCTCGGTCCTGGTCTTCCTCCTCACGGTCGCGGGCGTCGTCATCCCGGTCCCGCTGCGCGTGATCGCCTTGGCGGCCACGGGCGTTTCGTTTTTGCTCTGCATGTGGACGGTCGCACGTTGGGGGTCGCTATGAGCCACACCGAAGGCAGTCCTTCCCCCGCCGTGGATACAGCTGGGCCGTTGCGGGCATCTGGAACACAGCCACGAAACGGATCGTCGCTGAGATGGATGGCGTTCTGGACGATTCTGCTGCTCGCCATCCCGCTGGTGGTGTGGCTGGCTCTCGCGATTGCCAAGCTCTCGCTCCGACATCATGCGCCATGGATATGGGTCGACCGTGGGCTATGGGTCGTCGGTCGACGAGGTCCTGGGCTTCAACCTCGGCGCCGACGACTACATGCACAAGCCGTTCAGCCAGCGGCTGCTGGTCGAGCGGGTCAAGGCGGTGCTGCGCCGCGCCCGCCCCGACGGCGAGACGGCCCCGGCCGATCCGAACGCGGCAGGCTCCAAAGTGATGAAGCGCGGCAAGCTCACGCTGGACCCCGCCCGCCACGACAGCCTGTGGGACGGCAAGCCCGTGCGCCTGACCGTCACCGAGTTCCTGCTGCTGCAGGCCCTGGCCCAGCGTCCGGGCTTCGTGAAGAGCCGCGACAACCTGATGGACGCGGCCTACGACGATCAGGTCTATGTCGACGACCGCACGATCGACAGCCACATCAAACGCATGCGCAAGAAGTTCCGTCAGGTCGATCCGGAATTCGACTCCATCGAGACCCTGTACGGCGTTGGCTACCGTTACCGCGAGGCCTGAGCCTTCGGGGAGCCAAGCCCCCCGTCGGCGCCTGGGCTGGCCGCGCGGCTCGCGGCTAGGCCGGCTGATCATCGCGCTCAACGTCCTGGCCCTGGTGATCGTGGTCGTCGGGGCGCTGGTGCTGAACGAGCTGCGCAGCGGCCTCGTCAACGCGCGGATCGACAGCCTCAGCACCCAGGGCCAGCTGATCGCCAAGGTCATCAACGAGCTGGCGACGGTGGGCGATCCCGAGCCGTCGCTCGACCCGGTCGCCGCCAGCCAGATCCTGCAGGTGCTGTTCATCCAGCACTCGCAGCGCGCCCGCCTGTTCGACGCCCATGGCAAGGTGCTGGCCGACTCGTTCGTGGTCGCCGACCGCGTCGACTGGAAGGTGCTGCCGCCCGCCCGCAAACCCGGCCAGGCCGAGGACGCCCCGCGCAAGACCCCCGCCGAGGAGGCCAAGGCCCAGCGCGCCCAGAAGGCCCTGGCCGACGAAATCGCCCAGGCCATGAAGGGCCGCCCCGTGGCGGGCACCCGCATCGCCGAGAACGGCGAACGGGTCGTCTCGGTCTCGATCCCGATCCAGCACGTGCGCGCCGTGCTCGGCGTGCTGACCCTCGAGGCCGGCGACGTCGACGAGATCATCGCCGCCGAGCGCAAGGCCCTGCTGCCGTTCATCGTCGTAGCCGTGATCGCGACCCTGATCTCCAGCGTGCTGCTGCACCGGCTGATCGCCATGCCCGTGCTGCGCCTGGCCCGCGCCGCCGACCACGTCCGCCTGCAGGGCGCGCGCGCCATCTCGCTGCCCGACCTATCGCGCCGCCACGACGAGCTCGGCGACCTGTCGCGCTCGCTGGAGGACATGACCCACTCGCTGTCCGAGCGCATGGACGCCATCGAGCGCTTCGCCGCCGACGTGGCGCACGAGATCAAGAACCCGCTGACCTCGATCCGCTCGGCCGTCGAGACCCTGGACCTGGTCAGCGACCCTGCCGCCCGCGCCCGCCTGCTGGCCATCCTGCGGAACGACGTCAACCGGCTGGACCGCCTGGTCACCGACATCTCCAACGCCTCGCGCCTGGACGCCGAGCTGTCGCGCGAGCCGCCCAGGGCCCTGGACCTCAATCGCCTGCTGACCGAGGTGACCAGCCTCTACGAGGCCCAGCTGCGCCCCGGCGAGGCCCCCGGCAGCGTGCGCGTCCGCTTCGCCAGCGCCGACCCGGCCCATCCGGCTCAGATCCTGGCCCGCGAGACCCCGATCGGCCAGGTGTTCCGCAACCTGATCGACAACGCCCGCTCGTTCAGCCCCGCCGACGGCGAGGTCCGCGTCAGCCTCTCCCGCGCCAAGGGCCGGCTGATCGCCACGGTCGAGGACGACGGCCCCGGCATCCCCCCCGACAACCTCGAGACCATCTTCGAGCGCTTCTACACCTCGCGCCCCAAGGGCCGGGCGTTCGGCGGCAATTCGGGCCTGGGCCTGTCGATCGCCCGCCAGATCGTCGAGGCCCACGGCGGCCTGATCCACGCCGAGAACCGCCACGACGCCGCCGGCGCGGTGATCGGCGCGCGCTTCGTCGTCGACCTGCCGGAAGCGCGGGCGTGAGCTCCCCCGGAATCCGCCACGCCGGCCTGATCGCCCGCCGCCAGGACGGCGTCTGGCGCGGCGCCCTGATCGAGGGCCCCTCCGGCGCGGGCAAGAGCGACCTGGCCCTGCGCGCCCTGGCCCATGGCTTCCGCCTGGTCGCCGACGACCGCGTCCTCGCCTTCGCCGCCGGCGGTCGCCTCTATGGCAAGGCGCCCGAGACGCTCGCCGGCCTGATCGAGGTCCGGGGCCTGGGCGTCGTCGCCAGCGAGGCCGCCCTGCCCTTCTGCGAGGTCGCCGTCATCATCCGCTGCGTCGTCGCGCCCGAGGCCGTCGAGCGCCTGCCCGAGCCCCGGACCGAGACGATCGCGGGCATGACCGTCCCCGTCTTCGACCTGTGGCCGCGAGAACCCGCCGCGCCTCTGAAAATCGTTCGCATCATGCAGTCTCTTGGAGTCCCTCTCTAACGGGCGTATCAAGACCGCCCGCGCGGCGTTCACTCGGTCGCGCAGGGAATGGGGATCCCGTTTGAGATATCTGGCATGATCGGGCTCGTGATCGTGACGCACGGGCGTCTGGCGGAAGAGTTTGTCTCCGCCATGGAGCAAGTGGTCGGTCCGCAGACCGCCGTGAAGGCGATCTGCATCGGCCCCGAGGACGACATGGAGCGCCGCCGCTCCGACATCCTCAAGGCCTGCGCCGACGTCGACGAGGCCGGCCAGGGCGTCATCCTGCTGACCGACATGTTCGGCGGCACGCCCAGCAACCTGGCCATCTCGGTCATGGAGCAGACCAAGGCCGAGGTCATCGCCGGCCTGAACCTGCCGATGCTGATCAAGCTGGCCAGCGTGCGCCAGCGCGAGAGCCTGCAGGCCTGCGTCGCCCACGCCCAGGAAGCTGGACGCAA
>Ga0247725_1000862_pt1 | contig 18327 bp, 14 predicted proteins | sample OKSTACKMCFT3sol_FD_183021 | JGI IMG/M metagenome (GOLD analysis project Ga0247725, IMG submission 183021) | Subsurface sediment microbial communities from gas well in Oklahoma, United States - OK STACK MC-FT3-sol | ecosystem: Environmental > Terrestrial > Deep subsurface > Rock core/Sediment...
AATCCGCTCAGTTAACCAACGTTATCTGGAAAGCTATTTCCGCCTGCCAGAACAGTTTCGTTGCTTAGAAGGTTTATTACGCGACAAACTGCGGCAGAAACTGCACCGCGGCAAACTGGAAATCAATCTGAAATACAGCGCGTCAAACACTGCTGGCGAGTTAAAAATTAACGAAGCTTTGGCCAAACAACTGATGCAAAGCGCCAGTGTATTAGCCGAGCAAAGCGGCAAAGCCCAATTGAACGTGGTGGATATTCTGCGCTGGCCTGGCGTGATGGAAACTCAGGAAGAAGACATCGACAGCTTACAAGCTGAACTGATGGCCGCCTTTGACGCCGCCTTAGTCGACTTCGTTGCAGGCCGAGGCCGTGAAGGTGTAGCCATAGAGCAAATGATCCGCGACCGCCTGGATCAAATCGCTACGCATGTCAGCACCTTACGCACCCATTTACCACAAGCCCTGCAATGGCAACGCGACAAAATGTTAAACCGCCTGCAGGAAGTAAAAGCCGAACTGGACCAAAACCGCCTTGAGCAGGAAATGGCCTTTTTAGCCCAAAAATCTGACGTAGCAGAAGAGCTTGACCGTTTAGACGCTCATATCAAAGAAACCCGTCACAGCCTAAAACAAGGCGGAGCCATAGGCCGCCGCCTCGATTTTATGATGCAGGAATTCAACCGCGAAGCGAACACTTTGTCCTCTAAAGCAATCTCAACCGAGATCACCAATACAGCGGTGGAGCTGAAGGTTTTGATTGAACAAATGAGAGAACAGATCCAAAACATAGAATAATGTTTCGGGCGTCACTTGGGGTGTTTCAAATTTCCATATTCCAATTAATTTCAACAACTTGCGATAAATATCTTTAATCAGGGATTATCAGGGGCACAAGGTGGAACACAAAAAAACGGCGAGCACTTTGGCGAGTAAAAATGAATTCCATCTGATACAATTGGCGAGTACAGCTAATTAGGTGAAGGCTCATATTCGCGCCAAAGGAACGCATCTATAATGTCAAAGTTAACTGTTAGACAACTCGACCGTGCAATTAAGGAAGGCATTCCGACAAGGCTGAGCGATGGAAATGGACTCCAGTTCACCTTACCTAAAAAGGGGGAAGCCTACTGGGTATATCGCTACACAGACATGCACGGAAAACGCAGGGAAATTACTATCGGCAAATACTCCCACATGCCTTTAGTAGAAGCTCGCGTAGAAGCAAGTAAAATGAAGTTGAGCCAGCACAAAGGGGCTGATCCTTTATTGGAAAAAAGACGGGCTGAGTACGTAGACATTAACTGCTGTGATTCGCTGTTCAATGACTGGTATGAAACAGATTTAGTCAAAAGATTAAAACACTCCAATATCCCAAAACGAGTCTATCAGAAAGACATTAGCCCAATAATCGGCCTAATCCCTGTAGCAAAAGTTAACCCACTTGATATTCGTAAAGTCATTGATACCGTTGTTCAGTCAGGTAGAGCAACTGTTGCAAATGATACGCTAATGTATATGAAGCAACTTTTCCGCCATGCCATCAAACTTGGATTAACAACGATCAACCCAGCAGCATCATTTACAATTCATGATGCTGGAGGTATTGAGGAATCAAAAGACCGAATTCTCACCGTTGAAGAAATATCTAAGGCATTCACCATATTCCGTGAAAACATCAGTAGTTTTGGTTATGACAATTACTATGCATGTTGCCTCTTCTTAATGCTTGGCGTCCGTAAATCTGAGTTATGCGAGGCTAAGTGGAGTGAATTCGATATGGATTCGGCAGTATGGAATCTACCGAAAGAACGAATAAAAACTGGCGCACCTATTTCTATTCCTCTTCCAATACAAGCAATTAAGCTATTTCAGGTGCTAAAGGTACGGGCTGGTTACTCTGAGTATGTATTTCCACCTCGAAGAGCCAGCGGAAAACTCCATATGGGTTCAGATACACTAAATCGGGCTATAACAAAGCTTTTTGGCCACGAAGCAGGCCGGAAGGTACAACCTGAGAATAAAATGGGCGATCTCAAGCACTTCTCAGTACATGACCTACGTAGAACTTTCAGAAGCTTAGCTGCAATGTTGCGCATTAACGGGGAAGTTGCAGAACGCTGTCTGAACCACAAACTTAAAGGCGTGGAAGGGATATATAACAGGCATGATTATTTTGAAGAGAGAAAAGAGGCGCATCAAAAAATAGCAGATTTTATCGAGCCTTATCTCCAGCTAAATTGAATCTGAGATAAGTTTGCATGAGTAGCAGTTTTTTACCCCGAAACCTTATAGATATTAAGCGTCAGCTTAATATCTACTCTATTAGAATCACTCTATGAATATAAACCATCATAATAGCAACTCAGAGTGTCGGAGCCGTCACTATAAATAGTTAAGTCGAATGTTTTTTGCTAATAAATCTATATTTCCGTTCCAATTCTTATTCGCTACATAATGTGAAGTTGTAGTAGATGATCACACGTTTGGGTAATGACAAAGCTTCTGTCCGTCGTTAGTGCATTCCCATGCTTTCGTTAGATTTTTCTGAACATCTCCTCAAAATAATCAAAGTCTCTATAATCGTCCTGACTAAAACCTGCCAGCATTTCCCAGAGTAAACGTCTCAGAAATCTGAAACTATTATAATCTTCTACCCGCGCGTTTTTTTGAGTAATTGATATAGTTTTCAATCGATGTAAAAAAGAAAATACATTTTCATTCTGAATATCAATATTGATGAGCAGTATTGTTATCGCTTCTTGAAACGCTTCAAACTCAAGCAAGATATCACTTAATGATTCATTACTAATATTATTTGAGAAAGCAAACCATCTATTCTGAGTTTCATTAATTTTTGTATTAAAATAGTCACGAAACTCTTTCACCCCCATTAACTCATCAATTAGTGCATGAGAGTAAGCCTCACCGCTATTCCCTATAATATGGTATATTAATTTCCTCCGGAACTCTATGTATTGGAATATAAAGTTCCTTTTAATCCTGCGCTTTCTTGCTGCACTAGGAAGGTGTACAACTAAAAAGTAAAACCAAATGCTAACAAGCATGCCGATAGACAAATTGAAAATAACGCTATTACCAACATCAAATTTTTCGAACACAAAAAAATAACTATTGAACCAATAAAGGTCATCGCTACTTTTTAGCACAAGGAATATACAGATAAGAAAAACTAATATTAATAGCTGATTTATATACTTCACTTAACTCATCCTCGAAAAAAATCACGTCCGCAGCACGTTCGGTTTTGAAATGAAAGCAAAGCCGCAATGAAAAAGCCATTACTTTAGCTGAGCTAGTGTACACACAGCATGAGCATGAAATTATAAGATGAAGCTCTATTTGGCTCGATTACTGTTGAATCAATATAGCAAACGATAACTACTAATGAATAGCAAGGCCAAAATATTGAGGTTTTGTCTCGACGGGTTGCTAACAAAGATTACAAGCAGATAAGCAAAAACCTTATATGAAAGCGTTGGCTCAATTGGCGCTGCGAGACTTAACCAAGCATGGTTCTGCGGTCGCACATAAGTTATTTTTTATGGGTACTGGTCAATTATTCCATCCAAACCAATAAACCTAATCTTTAAAACGTCCTTGTGTTTTAACACTACTTCTAGCTCGTTACGGAGATACATAACTGGTTTTGCTTGTATTGACCCATTCCATGACTTCATGAGTAATATTGCTGATACCTCAGTGTCAATACCCCACCAGTTTTCGATCAATTCATTCAAAAAGTTAACGAGAGATTTTAAAGCAATTAAAGCATCATCAGCTGTGTAATCCGATGGATTGACAACCATTTTTGTGACATTGCACCTTTCAGTGACATCTGAGTTTTCAGTTTCATGAAAGTAAGCCATTTTTTCATCACCCGCAGACGTAATGACATCTAAATTTATGATTTTGACTTTTGGATGTACTAAATCATTCCGTTGGTCAATTAGCTTTTTAATTATTTGAACCTCTTTACTTCCGCGAGGTAAAGAATAGTCCTTATGCCATTGAAGAATAAAATCAAATTTATCTAACGTCGGAAACCTATCAATTTGAGCACTAATCTTAGAACTTGTATCTAAAGTTTGAAGAAAAGAGTTTGCTGCTGCCTCTAAAGCGTAATTTACAGATAGAATTGATGACGTTGATAAAGCTCGACTCACATTATTGTCACGTTCACTTAAAGCCAAGTCATAGAGTAACACTGCATCCGAAAATATCGAAAAAAAACTATTATTTGTTATTTCTATAGAACGCTTCATAAAACTCCTTGTAAACATGACATTTATATATCGTACTGATATATTACAATTTTTATCTATTCTGTTGTTTCTAGACTTTAAAACATATGTATCCAATCAATACATTAGAACTTTATAATGCACCAACTATTATTGATTTCGTAATCATCGATATATATTAGCTTCTCGTCTTGCACTATTTCTCATAATAATCATAAAAGCGTTTGTCAAACGGCATATAATTCGTAAGCCGCTGACGTAATTCATAACACCAACTACCTAAGAGGCAAGAAAGAAGGCTTTGTACTCGCGAGAAGCAGAACAAGAGCTCATAACTTGGATTTATGTCATTTTCTGCCGTTGCGGGAGTAAATATTCAATATCGGCTTTTGGCACATAGCCACACTTTGACGATGCACGTTAATGGGTATTAACGTGCATCGTTTCCGGCTACTGTAATAAGGTAAAACAAAGCTTTCGAAATCTGCTGCTACACCAGTACTTTTTTAACTGCGGTACATATAGTCCAATCTAAGCAGCCAGAATCACGTTTTCTGTCCCTGTTCCAAGGTAGTATGTTGTACACTTTTTAGCAATACTTGAGTGAGAGTTTGAGATAGGTAGCATTAAATCTATTGTTCGCACAGTTGATGCCTTGATTACGGTGTTTTGCCGCTGAATCAGGGAAATCTATGCTAGGCTTAAGTTCTGAGGCTGATAGATCAAGGAGTAGATCATGGAAGCAATCATCGTGTTCCCACTTTTACTTACATCACTCGGCATCGTCTTTGGTATCTGTTTAAGGCTATCAATTGCAATAGGACAGCTAAAAGCCTATCAATACCTTAAACCACTGACAACATTCGAGCGCTATACAAGTTACATGCTTGCATCCGCGATCTGTACAGCGTTCTACCTCAACGCGCCAATGATTTTTGTTAAATCCTATAGCTCTGTACTGCCGGACAGTTATCTTGGTTTATGGCTGGAGATCAGTATCTGTCTGTGTTTGTGCGTTTCCTCATTTCTCGGGCTTAAAGTTGCAGATAAGGTACTTACTACGCAAGACTACGTTTAGTTCATCCTTATGAAAAATAGAACAAATTAAGCACACTATTTTTTATATGGTGATATCCTTGCGCATATGTATTTGAACCTTTCTAATCTAAGAGGCAACCGATGAGTATTTTATTAGACAAACGCGAACTGAAAAAAGCAGCTAAAGAACTCTCCGTTATAAAAATCAACGAAGTAATTAGTACTTTGAATGAAGTACTCGCTGATCGCCAACGTGAAATTGATGCGATAGAAAAGCTACAGGCATTTGCGAAGGAACAAGGTTTTACCCTTGAACAGTTAGGCTACAAACTGTCGAATGACTCAATTATTTCTGCAGAGACTGCCGAAGCAGAGACCAAACCTTCAGGCCGCCCCACGAAACCAAAATTCAAAACAATTAACGTTGAAAGTCAGTTTTTCTATGTAGAGAATGGCAAGCTGTGTCTGCTTAAAACCCATACTATGAAGAAGGGTTTAGTTGATCGTGGTATTGATGTATTCCCGTTTTCAAAAGTAGATAAGAAATTTTCAGCCCAAGTACAACCATTGCTTGATGCTGCTGCAGCGCAAGCTACTGAGAGCTTCAATGCTAAAGTTGATATTTGGAACGAGTGGGCTAAAGCTCACGGTGAAGAAATCCTCGAAAAGAAGTAGGCCACACTACAATATTTAATTGAATATAGAGAGGCAACATTCGTTAAAATTTATTAGATTCGACGAATGTTGCTTCCATAATGTCTAAAACCTTGTTAAGAAAAGCATTTTCAGCTCTAGCTAAAGACAAAGTATGTTCTAAAGCTACTTTTCTTTCTTCTTGAGACTTTATAGTTTCTATTAGACGAGATGAAAGATATCGCCTGCTCATGCAGTTTCTAGAACGAAAGTCTTTATTAGACTCATCTAGTCTCTTTATAAGATCGTAGAACTCTAATAACTTCTGTGCTGATTGGCTGATATGCCCTAGTTTTTCCCTATCCAACCATTCGGCAGTATCCATACCGAGTTTCCCAGTATAACCTTCTTTGATAATCGATTTGAACTCGTCGGATTCCATTGATATTGCTGCACTTTCAATATTTTCCAGCTGTACTGCAGCCGTGTTCAATTTATCAAATGTCGCAGTTGCCATCCCACTAATTACATCATGTCCAGTAAATCCAGAAGAAGAGCTTAAATCAAATCCAAGACGAATATAGAAATTATTTCGGCTTAATCTTTTCTCATCACTACTAGCATCGATATGACTGAGGCTTACAGAAGGTTTGTGTATCCAATTAGTTGTAGTTTCATTCTCTTTGACAAATATAATTAATCGAGAGAATAAATACGAAAAGAGCCCCCTCCCTTTGATTTCTCCAGAAGCTCGCACCTGCCCTTTTGGTCCAAGAAACCACTTCGTAATGTTATTTGTTGCACAGCGTTCGAATTGAATATAAATAAAATCGTTTAATAAGTTCGTTCTATCAATCAAAGAAGGAAATAAACTATTGAATCCTGAGCTATGATTTATTTTTAGCTTTAAGAAGGGAACCAATTTAACCTGATACTGCCCAGTAGATGTGTATTTTCCGACGTTATCTGCTCTGAAAAAAAATAAAAGACCTAAAATACATAAGTCTTTTTTTTCTTTGTTAAAATACCTAATCAACTCGCAACCGACTAACTCTGCACGTCTTTCCAGTTCTAAATATTCTGCCAACTATGAAACCCTCTTGAAGTACACTTAAACGGCTCCAAGTTAGCAAAAAATAAAATCCATTCAAGTTTATCTTGTAGCATCCTTATTTTTATTGGTGATCACAGTCCTAAAGTATGAATTCACTCGCTCAGCTGGATATTGCGAAAGCCTTTCAAGTTCAACCATATGGTTGCCATTTTCGTCACTCAAGTAAGTGTTATACACAATAGGCTCAACGTCTTTGCCATACTGCAACTCCGCTTCGCAGCTATACAGCTGCAGTTCCTTGTCATAACCTGTTTTTTTCACCGATTTAATTGAGAACAGAGCCAACTGCTCATCTTTAGTTAGCTTATCTGAGCCAATTTTTAGCCAATCGTGATTTCCATAACGTTTATCATCAATGTAAAGCTCAATAATGAGGTCTGACACTATTGCTATCGTATCTGGATCAGAGCATTTTGGCGGACGTTGTGAGCATCCAGACACAGTAGTAACGCCACCAAGAACAATAGCCAGCCATAAAACGCTTTTCTTCATCGTGCTTTCCTTTTCATTGTACATAATTCAGCCAAAAGCCATACATAAACAATGTTATGCAGAGCCCCAATCCAATAACGACACTGTTCCCCATCCATTTAGGTAGCTCAGGCCAAAATGTTTCGGCTTTTACGCAACGCTTGTAGTAATCGGTGATGTAAAATTGATAAACCAATGCAACAGCAAAGAGGTTGTGAGTCACATAATGAATTTCGATATCTAACTCGTAAGCGACAATTTCAAAAAGAAGCAAGAAAAACACAGCAACGGTAAACAGTGCGAAGCCTTTGCGGTACATTTTTTTGAACAAATAGACTAATGGGCCGATAAAAAATGCGCCTACCAGTGCTGCATAGGGCAACAGTTTTTTACGTGTTTCTGAAGTGAGTGCTCTTATCCCATTGTTGCCATAAAAATACTCAAATACATTCATCTGACCAGCGCCAGATTTATGAAGTGCTCTAAAGCACTCTTTCCACCAATCACTGACATGGAGCGTATCTATTTCAGCTGTGGATATATTCTTTTCAACCTGTTGTTTAGATTGTTCAGAAGGTAATGCGAGTAAAGTTGGAGCTGTGCGGTTTTGTGCATCTGAGCTAATTAATGAAGCTGGTTCCACAAGATGACTTCCACAATGCCTACACAAAGTTTTGTCACCAACTTTCATTTTATAATCGGGTTCTGCAAGACGTTCTTGGCCTTGCTCTGTCTGAATAACCTTTTCTTGATAGGTAACGTCATTCTGTAACGGCTTTTCCCGTATAACGTCAGTCAGAATACCTGCCTGATTCAACTTTACCTGAAGGTCATAAGCCTGTTGCTGTAGTAGATTGCTTTTAAGTGCATAGGCACGGCCTGAAAACAGTTTTTCTGCATTTGTTTCAGCTATTGCCAAGAACTTACATAGAAACTTGCCAATTGCCGCCTGGTCTTTTCCTTCTTTCAGTTGACCACGAAAAATCAGTTTATATTTGTCCATTGGCAATCCGTTTTAAGCAAAACTAGCGTGACTTCTCGTGTCACCAGCTTTTTTGTTTAAGAGTAAAAATCCTGCTCATTCATCTAAAGTAGTAAAGGTTGATTGTAGAACTGGCGCACTCAGCCACCGAGTTGATGAGTGCAGATCTCTATCACACGGCTGGAGTTCCCTATTGCCTGCTTTCAATCATGCTCACACCCTTATCTTTTGAGATATGTATGGAAAACTAAGAGTTTCGAATGTAAAAACGCCTCACTCTTAGGGCCAATCAAAGCAAAGGATGCTACGTAACTTATTGATTAAAAATGACTAAGGATTATTTTCCTCTATTTATAAGGATTATAAACCGTAGAACACAGACTGGCAAATTCTTCATAGTCTCGCCTTCGAACAACAAGAGGCTCACATGAACACTGAACGGCCAGAAACATTGCAGGAATTACAGGACATTATTGGCAACGCGATCAAGCGAAAACGTCTTCAACTTCGACTTTCACAGATGGCACTGGCAGAACAATCAGAGTTAGATTTAAGTTATGTCGGTCGCATCGAACGAGGTGAAGTGAATCCAAGTATTGAGAAATTGTTAAAAATCGCTCAAGTGCTTGGTTGTCCAGTCCGTGATTTGTTGTTAGAGGAATAACAGACTTTCTGCTTCTCTTTTTAGGTATGCCAGCTAATTACTCCTTGATTTATCAAACCTCTGTCAACATCCAACATGTCAAACTATTTGCAAGAAGTGCCTTATCCGTAGGTGGCCTTTCCGTTCTCGCGTGGTCGTCAGAGGACCCAATTTCTTTAGTGAAAATAAGGCATATATTCCTCTAAAGCTTTTACTTCTCGATCCGATACCTGCTTATGAATAAGGATTATATTCCTTTTTTTCAGTATAAAAACTAGAGCAGGAAGTTCAGGATGTCATTGTTCGTCAACACAAATGTCTCGGCTTTGAATGCACAGCGTCAGCTGATCAACTCAGGGAATGGGCTATCTCAGGCATTTCAGCGTTTGTCTTCTGGCTTTCGGATCAACTCTGCCGCTGATGATGCTGCTGGCCTACAGATTTCTAATCGTTTAACAGGACAAGTTAACGGGTTAAACCAAGGGATCAGTAATGCTAATGACGGTATTTCATTAGTGCAGGTCGCTGAAGGTGCATTAGAGGAGATTTCTACTTCTTTACAGCGTATGCGTGTATTAGCTGTGCAAGCAGAGAACGGTATCAATTCTCCGGCTGATCGGGCCGCATTACAAAAAGAAGTGAATGCGCTTAATAAGGAAATAGATCGTATTGCCAGTACAACTCAGTTTGGTGGTCAATATCTACTGAATGGCGATTTCAGCACTAAGTTTTTGGTGGGTGCAAATGCAGGTGAAGAGAACAAAATCCCTGTCAACTTAGAGTTTTCTGGTGGATTTGGTGCAGATGGCCTGTGGGTGTCACAAATCGATCTTTCCGGCTCAAAATCACAAGAGAGCGGTACATTGCCTACAGCTGGTGAAGTTATTGTCGGTAGCCCAGGACTATTCTTAACAAACCACGTAGGCGGTGCAGAAGGTTATGTTATGCCAAGCTTTAAAATCAGCGTAAATGGCAGAGACTTTGTGACCACTCCGGACTATTTCATATCTCCTACTTTGACCCGAGAAGAATACACACAGCTTTTTGTCGATAAAATTCATGAAGCGACACAAGATAACTTTCTAACATCTGATGCCAGCGGTGACATTTTCTTTACTAAGACCCGCACTATTCAGTTTGCAGTGAACAAAGTATCGTCCACTCCAGCGGAAGCTGCTGATGCGGAGTTACGTGCAGCAAACCTAACTGGTCTTGGCTTTAATCGTGTTGGAACACAAGCTGTAGGCCCATTAGATTTCAATACATCCATTCTTGATGATGCAATAGCAAAAATAGACGCAACTCGGGCAGATTTAGGAGCAATTCAAAACCGCTTTCAGTCAGCTATTCGTAATCTAGCCAATGTAACGGAAAACGTATCAGCAGCACGAAGTCGTATACGTGATGCTGATTTTGCTAAAGAAACTGCAGAACTTACACGCTGGCAAATTCTGCAACAAGCCGGAACGACAATACTCAGCCAAGCAAATCAGCGACCACAGGCAGCGCTGAACTTACTGGGATAGTCGAAACTAATAAAGATTCCTCCAATTTTATTGGTCTCAAATTCATTTGACACTTTTAATAGTAGAACTTAATAAAAGCTCACAGTCTTTTTTGTGCCATTAACGGATTTTCACGTCTAACTCGCTTCTGCCCCAAAACAACTCAGACATTTAGCTCTACAAAGTCTTGGTTGTTCGTTTACCGATACCTTTGCTAATGATAGTAAATATTCTAGGGAATTAGTGAGCATTGCCAATTGCACTCACCTCCCTATAAGATTGGGGAAAATTAAATACTAAAACCTTTGATTAAAGACACAAATGTATAACTTCAACCTATTAAATTGGCGAAAAACCCTATAGGATTTCATTATTTATGTACAGGAAAGTATATGCATGAGTTTTTAGCTTGGTTTACAAGTCCACTGGGGGTGACAATTGCTTGGCTTTGCACGGTTGTTGGTTTCATTTTTTCGCTGTTACAACGAAACGAAAAGAAGAAGCTAAAAGTTCAGTGTGAAAGCTATCAAGTTAATTATTATGAATTAAAGGTTAAGTGCGAAAAGCTTGAAGCGAATAACTACGAACTACAACAGCAGATTATTAGCTTCAAAAACAACAGCACCCATGACAACCAACAAGATGTCAAGCAAGAAGGAACTACCAACATCAATACAGGTGTGTTAAATGGTAACTTCAATCTCAATCAATGAGATAGGTAAAGTAAAGGTATGACAGGAACGTTAGTTCAAATCCAAGAGCTGAACGGTGACTTCAATAACGCGGAGCCACCAGAGACTAAGGTTGACTCTATCATCAATGACGTCATTAGCGAGCTCGCGCAAGTTCAAGTTACTGTAGACATCAAGGATCGTACATTCCCCGCTAAAGTCTCTAAGAAGATCCAACATAATCAGTTGAGAAATAATAGGAGCATTGTTCTAAAGTACAAGAGCTACTCATCACATATTGAGTCTTCCTATGATACGGTTGAGAAGAACGTTGTTAATGGTAAACAAACGGCTTTGTTGATTCTCCATGATATGTATGTAAAATCACTACATAAGTTCAATATCGATGTATGGGAACCTGACATGGATGCCATAAAGAAGCATGCAGACGGAATAATAGATGATGTCAGAACTCAACTAACAAAATTCCTGTATAAATCTTCAAACATCAATTTCACCAAAGAACAGATGGCTCTTGGAGTTGACATAGTAATTGCTCATGCTTTTGTTGAGTGTTACGTGTTGGAGAACCCTAATGATACTGACTAAAGGTGCTAATCCAGAAATCAACGTTGTCTATATTGGAGCGTTCGTAATAAATCGACTTCAAGAGTCAAAAGGTCGTAAAATGAAGATTACTATCCTAATGAAGCTCGGAGAAAGTGAGCTTTCTATTTCCATTGACCATATGATCCTAACTCTTGACTGGCTATACACTATTTCTGCCATTAAATATAATAACAATGAGGTTTCAATCAATGAAACTGCTCAAATTAACGACAAAGGTTGATGGATGCATAATTCGAGAGATCGAATTCAAAGATACTCTAAATATCATCACCAATACGAGAGATTCGAGTTTATCAGGTAACCAGATCGGTAAGTCTGTGCCTGGTCGTATCATCGATTTTTTGTTAGACGGTTCTATTAGCCCTATTTATATTGATGAAGAATTCGGCACAGCTGAACCACACATTCATAAGTTATTTTATGAACACAATGTAACCTGTACACTATCTTATATTGGGTTTGACGATAACATCACTGAGATCAAACGAAACCTTGCCATAGAAAGTGCTAAAAGTTTTTATTATGTTAACGGTGAAGTTAAGAACAAAAAAGAGTACAACAATCATATATTGAATACTATGTTCAATGTGTATTCTGACAAACCCACCCTTAGAAAATTAGCACCAAAGTTTCTGAGAACAGATAGTCATAGAATGACAAAGACCGTCAAGTTCAATGATGATAAGTTTAAAATATCTCAAGCAGACAGAAACACTCTGTTCTTGTACCTATTTAACTTTGGTGATACTGAGATTTTGAGTGTAATTCAAAGCATTAAAACCTTCCTAACTAACTATGATAAGAAGCTTACATCATTTAATGGCATTATAAAGGATGACAAAATAATTAGCACCATCAACAGCACTCAAAAAGAGCTTCGAAAGCTAGAAAGTTCACTACTTCTGAGCGAAAACAATAATGATAAGCTAGCGATTATCGATGAAATAAATCACATCGATGATGAACAAAATAGATTATCAGATCAGATTCTATCGTTAGACCTAAAAATAAATAACATAAAGAAGACTCAAGAACTACTTGAAAGCAACAAAAACTATCAACTACTTAGTGAACTAGAGACTATCTATGGCTATGCATCTGTCAAGTTAGGAGCTGTTATCAATGACTATGATAGTGTGCTTAAATTTCATAATCATTTGGTCGAGACGAAAACAGAATTTATTACTGATGGTGTTGAGAAGCTTGAAGAGCAACATCGTAATACTACTATTAAACTTAAGGCTTTAGATCAAAAAAAGTCTTCGCTTTACCATGAGCTGAAATCGAAGAAGAAAATTGAAGAGATCTCTGAGTCCGTCAAGACTATTGGTGAGCTAAATAAAAAGCTAATTGAGCTAAATGCTATTGTCGATAAGAAGAATAGTATAGAGGATAGATTAAGCAAAGAGTCTGAAAGGCTAGAAATGCTTTCCGAGAGGCTTGCTGCTGAACTTCAAAACGTTAACATATTCGAAACGGAGTTTAAAAAGCACTTCAAGGCTTACACCAATACCTTCTATGGGGTCGAATATAACTTCAATCTGAACTTAGATGCTACAAATGGGAATTGCCAACCAACTGTAGATGATATCCAGTCAAACAATGATGGAGGATTGAAGCGTCTTGAAGTAATCACTTTTGACTTGTCCTACATCAAAACTGTCTATTCGCTTGGTCTTAAAAGACCAACGTTCATTGTACATGACTCTATAGATGAAGTTGACATTAAACATATACGTCAATTGTTCGATGAATCGATAAAACTGTCTGGTCAGCAAGTCGTATCGATGTTGGTGAGCCAATTCGAAGATAAAGATTATCAGAAGTACAAAAATTATATAGTTCTAGAGCTATCTCAAACGGACAAGTATTTCAAAGTCTAGGTTGATGCAAAGCAAGGAATGTAGAAAGAGTTAAAGGGAAAGTCTTCCTTTTTAGCGTTGTATATTAATTAATACTTGAAGTAATCCATCGATAGTTAATTTAGTAAGGTCACTAACTCATTCCCGTCCAAAAAAAGAGCTAAAGCCACCCCGCTCTTCGCTCTTAGTGAACTAATGAAGCATGTTAAAATCGAAAATTCGTGCCAATATAAAACATTCCTGATGTGAGCAGGTTAGCTCGTAGTCTTCATACTGCCTTAGTATCGTTTACAATCAGGGTTTTACAACAATTCTACCTAAGCCTTCATCCACAAAGCTGGAAATCATTCTCTTTCTCTTCATTGTTTCTAAAAATCTTAGCATAGCCTCTGGCATGTCTGTTTGAATTGTTGCCTGAACCTTAAATTGGAATATTTTTTTTGCCTCAGGTTCATTCAGACGCTCAACAAGCTGAATTACCTTTAATTTTGTAAAATTATTGCTATCTAAACAGTATGTTAGAAAATCTAGCTTTAGGGAGGCATTCAGTTGAGCCGTCAGAATTAGATCAATTACATCTTCTGGAATGTCAACATCAACTAGAATGGACACTCCATGTTCTGTGATTAAATGTTGCGCTAGCTCAGCGCGCAATCGCAGGTTTAGTTGCTCATAATTGATAGCCTCAAGAAATATTGTCGGAAAAATTCTTTTATCGCTGCCAAAGTAGAACTGTAAATCTTGTGCAATCACATCTTGATGTCTACTAAGCCACTCTAAGAGAAAATCAACCAAACCAGCTTTGCCATGGAAGCAATCAATAATATGTAAATAAGAGTCTGGATTAAGCTGTATTGATGAGTTCTTCGCAAGCCTGCTCAAGTTAGTAATAGTGACTCTGGCATCTATCAACTCTGTCGATATAGAGATCACTGAGGTGATATTTTTATATGTTGAATCTGATAGTTCAACATCACAGATAACTTTGTTATAAAGCTCCTCCGTCATATCAATTGGCTCAATAGAGCTATTGATATTGGATAATGATTCAGCATTGCGTGTAAGGTAGCCACGTAAAGCATTCTTATCACAATCACTACTGATGTAATCTAGTAGAACGGACCAGCTGGGCGGCATAACTCTGTCATGGGTATACAGTAAATCATGAAGCGTGATTGAGCTGTCATCAGTTTTCCAGACATCTTCGTCAGCTACTTCGGTATGATTCGCAATAGTGAACGTCATTTTCTTAATTAATTCTGATTTAATTTGAATATCTAGCTTGCCATGGTTAAGTAGTTCGAGAATACTGTCTTTGCCTTCATGAGACGTAATAAAAATATTCATAGCGAAGGTATCAATATTAGAATAAATATATTCCAATATATTCACGAGATTGTGTTCTTTAAGTAGAGTCAGTGGAAATTTGGAGACGTAATTAGCTGTATATTCATATGACTTTAATTTTGCAGTGATAACATTAATAAACGTTTCTCTTTCCAGAGCAAACATATTTGAATCAGCGACAAATTCGGCTGCCACTTGCTCTGTCTTGGATGAAACTCTACTAACGTGATCGAACACAACATTCAATACCCGAGCATTCTCCATAAATGATATTACTTGACTCTCTTCAAGGCTTGAAACCAAACTCCACCCACATTCTCTAACATATTGCTTAAGGTCGCTTTTACGGTTAGACAGGCGTAAATCAGTAGAAGTCATAAGAGTGGTTATAATCTGACTTTGAACTATTCCACTTTCAGTGTTAACGAGTAATCCAGTGAAGTCATCTATAGCATCACTGTCTGTAGCTAAATTCGAGATCAACTTATCGAGATGATTATAGTTAGTAAAGTTACGATGAAGTACTTCTAATACCCGTAAAAGCTCAGCAGGTGATTTTCCTCGAACATATTCCAAAGTATCATTATGTTCATTTTGCAATTTATCTTTATTGTCTAGGATATAAGCTATGATCTGGTGATGGAGCGCCCCATCACGATGGGTGTAAGCATTTTCAACAAGCTCTCGTAAGACAGAATCCACATTGTCAATAGCGTAACTGTTTGCTTCATCACAACTTATGTAATTACCGACCATTTTGATATATTCATTATCATTCTCTGAAAGAGAACCTTTATGAAATATTGAGCGATACATCATGAAGTCTTGCATTAGGTAACCATTTGTTATCAAGTAATAGAGCGCATCAAGCCCGCCATATTTAAGACTCCCGAGAACCTTCTTCTCTTGCTCAGGTGGCAATACTTCTTTATCGTTGATTTTACTAATATACCCCTTGGCTAGCTCATCAAACTTTTCTCTGCCAATTATCTGTGTGAGACTAGCCAAAGACATTGAGGCATATTTACGCATAGCCTTTCGGATATCATAAATTTCTTTCTGCGTAAGAATAATAAATTCTTTCCGACTGTTAAGTGTGACTGATGAACGATCATTATATTGCTCCACAACTCTCGATTGGTCATCCTTTTCAATCATGGAGTAATAATTATAATTATCATTTGGCCCAATAAAAACTTCATTTCCATGACTGAATAACCGTAAAAATACTGCTTCATCATCTATTAAAGATGAAGCGCTATAATGTACCCAGCTTGGATTGTATGTATTTCCACTTTTCGTTTTGAAGTATATTTGCCCCCAAAGATATTTTGATATATACCTACACACTATCTCACTTCTAACATCTTTCGCTGTTTCGTGTATTTCACTATTAGCCTGCTTGATTTTCATTTCAAGTTCTGAGAGATTTTTTTCGAGCGGATCAAGAAAAATCCTATGTAGTTTTTTACTCCTAAAATCATGCATATAAGAATAAAGTATACCAAGTTTCTTGTCGGCAAGGTTGTAATCAATAGCATAAAGGTTCTTATAGAAAATTAATGAGTAAAGCTGTGGTTTGTTTGATTTGTTGTCAACGACACTCATAAAAAGGTGATATTCGTTTATTATATTAACAAGCGAGCGCATATCAGTAATGTAAAGTGAGGTTCCCCGAAGGCATTTCTGGCGATCATCTGGAAAGTCGGAGAGTTTCGCTTTAAGAATGCTGTAAGCATTGCGCGAGTCCATGAAAGGGATCACTGGTACAATGAAATCAAAAAACTTTGCCCTAACATCCGAACCAAGAAAAATATCATCTCTAACAGCATAGACAAACCGGACAGAGTCTTTTACTCTCTTACTATTGTTTATTATCTTATTTATTTCTCGTAGCTTTATAAATATTTCTGCTGTTCCGAGCCTGTCTAGATCTTCAAATACCACAGTTTTGTATTCTGAACGAGAAAAAAAATAAACCATTTCATCCAAACAATTATTAAGTAATGATGAATTCTCTTTCGAAGTTGTTTCTGCCTCACCTTCTAAAAAGGCGATTTTACTTAGCTTTAATTTCTTATCAAAAAATCCGGCCCTTGAAGCGGTCTGTGTAACAAAGTAGATACATATTAGTACTAGGGCGATAATTGTAATCCCCCTAGTTATAAAAAATGACTTAATATTTTCTGACCATACGTAAGGCATTTGTAAGTGACTTGACAGTATTTCAGGAGATATCAAGATGAAAGAAAGAAAAAGTGGAATTATTATTAGCAATAGCGATGTAAATAACCCTCGAACGTGGCTACCATTTCTATCTTGTATACGGTCAATTCGAGAGTCAGGTAGAGTGTCTCTATCAACTGTATAGAGAATTTGTTGGAGAATACTCAGCTCAACTTCTCTGAGATCTGTTTTGTCTTTTTTGCTACCTGAAATTTCGAAACCAGCCAAGGATACGTTAACGTGAGCGGTTTCATTATGTTTAGTAAGGTAAGATTGAATAACAGTACTTTTACCTGCGCCGAATGGACCAGTAACTGCGATATTTCTCACATCTCGCTGAGAAAAGGCATAATCAAGCGCTGAAAAGTAATGTTTAATTTTATCGTCATGCTTCAACTTAGGCGTTAAAGACTCATATTCAATAAGTTTCTCTGAAGATAGGTCATTCATGGATAATCCTTTATTTTATTATTTATGAGGCTGATTTATGATTTATTATCATCCCATCATGTAAATTTTTCATAGTTTTGTGTCAAACAACCCAAATGTCTTAATTTCGATTCTAAACTGTATTTATCATTAATTTTATTTAATTAACGACAGAGTAATGAATCACTTCTATAATAGAACAATAGAAAAGTACGTTATTTAATAATGCAGAAAAAAATACGTAAAATTAACATGGTTAGGCACAGAGATTACAACTCTTATTCCCAACAAATCTTCAAAGAATCACAGATACCGGCTTTCCGCTCATGACTGACTGTCAAGTGGATCCAAAATGCTAATCTAAATACTCAAACCAGATATTTGCCTGTAATGCGTATTCTGGCCCAAAGTGAACACCCGTTCTGGTTTTAAGTGAACACCCATTCTGATTTAATGTGAACACCTATTCTGGCGCAAAGTGAACACTTTTGCCCGATTTCCAGAATCAGTGTTCAC
>Ga0247725_1000865_pt1 | contig 18318 bp, 26 predicted proteins | sample OKSTACKMCFT3sol_FD_183021 | JGI IMG/M metagenome (GOLD analysis project Ga0247725, IMG submission 183021) | Subsurface sediment microbial communities from gas well in Oklahoma, United States - OK STACK MC-FT3-sol | ecosystem: Environmental > Terrestrial > Deep subsurface > Rock core/Sediment...
CATTTGCCACCATTGCCTTGTTCACATCGGCAATGCCTTTAGTAGAGACCGTGCCCACGATGCGCCCATAGCGGTCTCGATCTACATAGTTTATTGTCACGCGCTGGCCGCCGACCATATCAGTCAGATACTGCTTAGACCAATTCCCAAACGCTTGTTTTTTCTCTGGCGCATCAATATTTTGGAGTCGAACACTTTCGACAAGGCTTGGTGACGACTTTACTTCTATCGTGTCGCCGTCTAAGACCCTTGTCACAGGCCCAGAGATCTCAGCGGCCTGCAATGTACCAGATGCAGCGAGAAACGCACTGAGCAGCGCGTGAATGACGTTCATTGCCTCCCCTCCCCCTTGGCTGTGACAAACTGCTCAAAAATAATTTTAATAAATAGTTTCACGTATTGCTTTATCTGTATGTTGCACCCTATAATTTGACGGTAGAACCATCATCGTTATTTAAGTCAAAGGGGTGTGACATGGCACTTTCATTTAATTCTGAACTGTTTGACATCGCGCCTCTGAGCATTACCTTTGATCACTTCCATGGCAAGGCGCAATTTGCCATGAAGCTTGCTCATGATTCTCTTGAACTTTCCCTGCGCTGCGAAAAAGCGAAATCCAAAGTGACTATCACTATACCGTCTTTGGACGCCGATGGTTTCAAGATCGATACGGAACAGGCAACATTTGTTCAGCCCCGTTACACCTCCATGAACTCCCTGCTTTTTGATATTGAAGCAGAACACGAGCGCCTGAAAGAATTGGGAGAGCTTCATGCCACCGGGTTCTCGCTGATGGAAAGACTCATGCATCGGGAGGGCCATATCAGTGCATTGTGCCGCTTTGCTGAGCAAGTCGCGGATAGTGGTTACGACTGTGGCTACACCTTCTCCAAGCTTTCCCCATCCCTCTTCAAGGAAGGGATCTTTGCCATCGCGGGTCATCGCGGCACGTTCTCGCTCTCAGATCTGTTCACAGGCACTAAAGGCTCCGTGCTCTACAGCGATAATGGACACAACTTCCTGATCGACATCATCGAGCAAGTAATGTCAGCAGCAATGACATCGCAAGATGCTGACAAAGGGTTCGTTGCTCATCGAGATGCCAAGAGGATGTATTTCTGCATCAGCTTCTTTGCCGCGATGTCCGTGCGGTGGCCGGAACTGGGCAAGCCCGTGAATGGCCCGCTGCCTGCCGATCAGGTGACAGCCTTCATTGAGCGCTGGGCTCGTCTTGACGGTCTGAATGATGGCCGCCTGCTCCGTGCCGTATCGGTGATGCAGCACATATCCCACCATTGCCAGAACGTGATGGCATCGACGGACAATCTTTGTCATTTTTAATATTCTTGTTTTTTAAAACTGAAACTTCATGGATCTGAAAGGGGTCGATCTGAAAACTGCCTCTGAGCTGGCAGAAAAGATCCAGCAGGCATCACGGAAACTTGATGAAGCGGTATCAGAGTTGAGGCAACTGGCCCGCGACCACACGAAGACCTGATCAAAACTCGCCACGATCCCCGCCAAGCCGGGCGGGTTATGTCAATTCACCCCAGCCGCCTTACCCCTCTCGAACTCATGTGCCCAGTCCGGGCAAACACCGACAACACAGTGACAGACGCTCACAAAAAACGGCCCAAGTGGGCCGTTTTTTGTGGAGGGAAAGCTACGTTACTTGAGGGCTTTCATTCAGGTACATCTTGACGCTGGCAAGTGCCGCACCATACAGCATGACGGTCAGCAGGAGCATCAACGCACCATCTTGTGATGTGCCATAGGCGTATACTGAAAACAGTTCCAGTAAAAACCGCAGCACTATCGCCACAGCCAAGGCAATGCCGTGGGTAGCAATATTTTTTACAGTATGTTGCATGGTAACTCCTTACTTTAACCCCTCAAGATATCATCGATACAGTAGTCTACATCTACATTATCACAACTATCAGAAATCTCAACCAAAGCTTCTCATTAAAAAATATTTATCAAGCAATCATTTTAATTTCGAATGCTTCAATGGCGTCAGGCTGATAATCAATGCCACATTCCAGTTGAGCTTCCCTGATCGCATTGGCAATCTCTGCGCAAGCATTCTCCATATGACTTCCACTGTCATGTTCGGCTTTTCTTACAATATCGTACTCGATATTGAGTTTTGCGTTAACAGCCTCTGCCTCATTGTATTGCTGCCAGAACTCTTCACTGCACTGGGTTGGGTCATGCGGTAGCCATTGTCGATGCTTTCCGACCTCAACATTCATGCGCTCGATCAAGTCTTTTCGCGTTGGGAATATATGGAAAGTTCCTGAGTTTTTATAAAACCTCATATCAAAGTAATCTGACTTAACCCTCACCCCATCCCAGAGGTCTTTCTTATGGGTTTCCATTATTTTTTCAAGACCGCTAATCACACTATGGTGACGACCATCAAGTAGAGAAAATGCCTTGTCAAGATTGGCGAACTTCTGAGTGTCGCATGAGTTGAAGAAGGGGGCAGTGAAGCCTTTATACGCATCTCTATTTGCCGCTGGCAGCACTACTCTTGTCTTTTTCAGCGAGTAGCCATATGTCCTGTGGCGATCATTACTCTTCCAAGACTGGAAATAAACTCTATTGTTCGTGTGATACTTGGTGAAGAGATCAAACGCTTCACACAACGATTCTATCTGCATGGCAGATTGCTGAAGAATAACACCCTCAATAAACGAGAAGATGTTCTCCAAGGTAAATTCAAGACGCTTGATGTGGTCAAACTCATCCCTGACCTTTTGCGCGGCAGCGGTGGTTAGTCGCCCGGTGATGTCGGCACTGGCAATAACCCCTTTCCAACTCGACTCCTTGATTTCGTCATGCCGCTTGTTGATCCGGGTTTCCATGCTTCGCTGGATAGCCTCCAAGGAAGCCATGGCGTTCCACTCTTCATCAGGCATACCCAGTGGCTTTCCAAGCCTTGCTCCCATGTATTGCTCCCGAGCGATGGCAAGGCTTGCCTCTTTCATCGCCTCTACCGCGCACTGGTAGTCTATGACCCTGTTTTCCAATGAGTTGCGGGGCAGCATAAGCGCGTTATCCCCATCAAACCTGACATCATCAAACCGCCCTTCGGATTCTTTTTTTAATTTATCCAAGAAGCTGGTGTCGAAACTGCACTCTGTTTTTTTGACGAGATGGATGATTGCTATCTCAACCGATGTTCTTCGAAATGTATCAGGACACTCGAACACCGATTCTCGGAACTCGACTTCACTAGCCGAGTGATCTTGAATCAATCTAGCCAATTGCTGACGTGCTTTGGTATATGGATTGCGTAATGTTTCCGCATTCAATGTCGCAACAATCTCAGCATTGTCTACGATGTCCCAAGCATGAAGTACATGCTTATCCCCCACTTCGAACGGAGGGTTCATCACGATGTGACTATATTTATAAATTGGAAAGTAAGTCAGGAAATCTGACGCTACGACACGCAGGTTCTTGCCACGTAGAATCATCTGGTTATTAATATCCAGTTCCACGCAATCAATGTTACTGAAATCATAACGCCCCCTAATGAAATACTTCAAAAGATCAGCCCTTCCCGCGCTTGGCTCTAAAATTCGAATGAAGTTTCGGCTCTTGAATTTTTCATAGCTGATGCTTGCTAGGAGGTCGTTCGATGGGTAGAACTGATACGCTTTCATGTTGTTAGCTTTAGATTGTTGCTTTATACTGTTAAGCATATAGTTTTGCACTTTACAATTCAATATTTGAAAGTCATCGATAACGCAGACAAACCCAAAAGGTTTTAATAAATATGACGACCAGAGAGATTAAGTCTTTTTCTGATTTGGCAGAAGGTGACAAGCTTCTAAAGCATGTAAGGGAAGTTGCAGGGCGTCTGGGTCAGAGTTGGAGGCCCTTTCAAAAGTGGGTTGTCGATGAATATGTCGAAGTCACTGTTGAAAAGGCGACCAAGGTTTTCTATTGGATTGAAGGTGAAAAACACAGGAAGGATGAAGGTGGAAGACCTCGTGGTTCTTGGCGTTCGAAGAATCTGTTTATTTTGCCTTTTGATAAGGATGGGGTGCTTGTTTATCTCTACTCTGCTGAAGAGCTTGCCAAGGTAGATGAGGCAGCAGAGAAGATAGCTCGGTTTTTAATAACGCAGCGTCTCAACAATGCCATCACTCAAAAGCTGTCATCTCTTGATAGCATTGAGTCGGCGGCCTGTTTTGCTGATCGCATGTATGAAGCCCATGTAGCCATGGAAAGGATCGAAGATGAGCTTGATGAGGCGATCAAGCCTGCTGGTGAATGACAATCTGGCCCTCGCCCCTACCCAACCAACCGGGTAGCCAGCCCCTCCCGTTTGGCATGGTTATCCACTTATCAACAGGGTTATTTTTAAGATCTTATAACCCTTTTTTCTCTTTTTAACCCTTTTTAGACACCCCTGTAAGCCGCGCCAGCTCTGGCCTAGAGACCTATCGCTATGGGATCTAGCTGATGATCCTATGGGATCCAGCTTAAGATCATGTGGGATCTAGGACTACTTCGTATGGGAAACGCCTGAACTCCATATGGGAAACACCTGAACTTCCAAAAGGGGTTTTGCACATGTGGATAAGTGATCTTGCGATCTGGTCGATCCTGTGTAGACTGTGGGGAACTAGGCATGGATCCCATAGTTATGACTACCGAACTAGAACCCACTAACCCACAGCCGCGCAGTGTCAAAAAGTTCAACATCTCTCAGTCCAACGAGCTGACTGAAGCTGCGTACTCACTGTCACTGCAAGCAAAGCGTGTTCTTTGGCTCTGTCTTCTTCAGTCCTACCGGGAGCCTAACCGAGAGTATTACGACACGGGGTTTACCGTGAACGTTCAGGACTATGAGGAAATCTTCCGTGTTGCACGGCAAACGGCCTCCAGTGACGTTACTCGCGGTATCAACGATCTTTTGAGCAACTTCGTGGAATTTCACCCCAAAAATGGTGAGTTCGATGTTCGCAAGCTCACTTGGCTGTCTGAGGCCGGGGCTAAGCTTGCTCGGGGTATTTGGTGTTTAAACATCAACGAAAAGATCATGCCGTACATCAATGGCCTGCAAGATAGCTTCACGTTCTACTCTCTTGCAGACATGAGAAAACTCAATAGCACCAAGGCAATACGGCTTTATGAGTGTTTTTGCCAGTACGGTTCCACAGGGGTATTCGTGACTGATCATGAATGGCTCTGTGAGCGGTTCAAGCTTCCAGAGACTCAACGCAACAACTTCGCGGAACTCAAGCGAACCTTCCTCAATCCCTCCATAGAAAAGATCAACGAGCACATGCCTCTCAAGGCCAGCTATAAGCGTTCCGACAATGGGAAGCTGATCTTCACGATTGTCGGGCATGAAGATAAGAAGTAATGCGATTGGCCCCTGCTTTTGCAGGGGTTCTTGTTTTTGGCCCCACCTAGCCTGACAACAAAGTTCAGGTGTTTCCCACATCGACATCAAACGACCCCTTCGCCGCCCAGAAGTTCAGGTGTTTCCCATAGTCACCGGGCCAACGCAGGTGCCGAAGTTCAGGTATTTCCCATAGTTGGCAGGTGATCTCGGGTGTCGAAGTTCAGGTATTTCCCACATCGACATCAAATGGCCCCCTCGCCACCCGGAAGTTCAGGTGTTTCCCATAGTCACCGGGCCATCTCAGGTGCCGAAGTTAAGGTATTTCCCATAGTTGGCAGGTGTTCTAGGGCGCCGAAGTTCAGGTGTTTCCCACATCGACAGCAAACGACCCCCTCGCCGCCCGGAAGTTCAGGTATTTCCCATAGTCGGCAGGTGATCTCGGGTGCCGAAGTTCAGGTGTTTCCCATAATCGGCAGGTATTCTAGGGCGTCGAAGTTCAGGTATTTCCCACATCGACATCAAACGGCCCCCTCACCACCCGGAAGTTCAGGTGTTTCCCATAGTCGGAGGGCTATCTCGGGTGTCGAAGTTCAGGTGTTTCCCATATTCGGCAGGTCATCTAAGGCGTCGAAGTTCAGGTATTTCCCACATCGACAGCAAACGACTCCCTCGCAGTCAGGAAGTTCAGGTATTTCCCATAGTTGGAGGGCGATCTCGGGTGTCGAAGTTCAGGTGTTTCCCATAGTCGGCAGGTGTTCTAGGGCGTCGAAGTTCAGGTATTTCCCACATCGACAGCAAACGGCTCCCTCGCAGTCAGGAAGTTCAGGTGTTTCCCATAGTCGGCAGGCGATCTCGGGTGTCGAAGTTCAGGTGTTTCCCACATTCAGCTAATTTAGCCGTCTATACGGCCATGAAGTTCAGGTATTTCCCATAGTCGGCAGGTGATCTCGGATGTCGAAGTTCAGGTGCTTCCCACATTTAGTCAATTTAGCCATCCATACGGCTATGAAGTTCAGGTATTTCCCATAGTCGGAGGGCGATCTTGGGTGTCGAAGTTCAGGTGTTTCCCACATTCAGTCAATTTAGCCATCCACACGGCTATAAAGTTCAGGTATTTCCCATAGTCGGAGGGCGATCTTGGGTGTCGAAGTTCAGGTGTTTCCCACATTCAGTCAATTTAGCCATCCACACGGCCATTAAGTTCAGGTGTTTCCCATAGTCGGCAGGTGATCTCGGGTGTCGAAGTTCAGGTGTTTCCCACATTCAGTCAATTTAGCCGTCCATACGGCCATGAAGTTCAGGTATTTCCCATAGTCGGCAGGTGATCTTGGGTGTCGAAGTTCAGGTGTTTCCCACATCGACAGCAAACGGCCCCTCCCCCGCCCGGAAGTTCAGGTATTTCCCATAGTCGGCAGGTGATCTTGGGTGTCGAAGTTCAGGTGTTTCCCACATCGACAGCAAACAGCCCCCTCCCTACCCGGAAGTTCAGGTGTTTCCCACAGTGGCGCCCTGCTCCCTCGCCTGAGATGAACACAACATTCTCAACCGGCCACCCGGCAGTTCTGCTACTATGATTCCTGCATCCGATCATCCAATGGTCACAGTTTTCTCCTGCCACTACTGACTGAACAATCAAAAACTCACCCCTCCATTTATAATAATTTCTACCCCGGAAGCCCCCACACCGCGTCAGATTTCTTCGCGGAAAATCTTATAACCACCACTCAGGCCGCATAATTGGGTATTGAACCGTAATTGGCCCACGGAGAGACACAGGAGCCCCCCGCCCCCCCACAACATCCAAAAACAAGGTTTTGAGATGTGCTCTCTGATCACCCCGTATCGAGCAACCCTCTGTTTAGCTAAGCCACTCGGATTTATTAACAAACACCGAAGCTGGCTACGGTCAGGAATTTAAAAAAATCCCACCCTTTTTTTGCTGGGGTTTGGGATGATGTTTTCAGCAGGTCATCACGATGAACGGAAGGGGGCGGAAATGGATATGACATTTGAAAAATACCGGTTGCTCACGGCTGTTCCACAAACGGCTGATTTCACCCTGATCCGATTTCGTCGTGATGCTTCAGGTGAGCAGCATGAGTATCGTCTCACTGATTTTTCGCAGCAGATGTTGGCTGACGGTCTTGATGGCTCTGTGCTGAAAGCCTCCATGTTTGATGGTCTGAATGCCGAGCAGATCGCTGCCGCACTAAGGCGAAACGGCTTCACAGCAGAAGTTGTCGAGCAAATGAGCGAGTATCGCGCTGCATGGATCTACTATCAGCATGAGTTCCGTGAGAAGGCTGTTCTGTTCTGCTCTGACCTATACAAGGCTTTGGACATGAAAGCCCTTCCCGGCAAGACAGGTCTGGAGATCTGTAACACAGCATGGCGGGACAACAAGAGTAAAGGTTTCGAAGCGGTTTTTAATGCGGCCAAGATGGCGAGGGATGTGGCTGTTGATGCTATTCCTCATCATCATATTGCAAGAGATAGCAGCGCATTCTTTGAGATGTCCAATGCATGACTCTTGTGGTCAATACCTTGCGGGCAGCAACTGCCCGCAGACCTATGCCGGATATTATTAAAAAAGCCCAACCTTTAAAAAACCATATTTATACCTCTAGTTTAGTTTCACATCTTGCTTTTTGGCTTGTGTTGAGATAGATTATGCACATCAGATGAGGAACTGCCTCGTCAATCATTGAGGACATGTTGATGAACCAAATTGCCACTCATACTGAACAATCAGCAGATACCGTGTTGATGCATTGCGAAATCTTTTTTGCCAAGGACAGCACTGGTCATGTTCAACCCCCAGTTGCGTCCACCATGGCTATTAGCGCGTCCACTTTCGCTGAAACTGTCGCTTTGGCACCAACGCAAGACCGCGTTCCGGTTTCCTCCCTCACCAATGCCAAGAAGCCCCCGGTCGCTCATGCCAATAAGGCCCCTGCCGTTCAGGCCATTTCAAGCCGCGACGAGGAAGCCCCAGCAACCACGAAAGCCGTCACATCCATCGCAGCACTGGTTCCATCCTTCCTCAACCAAGCCACCGAACAGGCCAAAAATGGCAAGCAGAAGAAAGGGCTAAAGGCTCCCCGTGTCAAAAAAGCCAATGCCACGCAATCGAACAACGCTGCCGAAAAAGAATCCAAGCCTCGTGTGCCTTATAACCCCAAAGCCCGCAGTCACCGTATGCGCTCCATTCTCATGACCATCATCGAGATGGCTGGCGATGAGACTGAAATCACGGTCAACAAGATCAAGGCTCGAATGGAAGATGAACTGTTGCCTCAAATCAAAAGCGGCATCATCAAGGAAGAGAGCATTGGGGCGGATATCAACACTGCCTTGAAGATAATGGGGGGGATGGTTGAACTGCGCCGAGACCCAAGCCCCCGTGGTCGTCCCTACGCCGTGTATGCTTTTGACCCGTCAAAACTGACCGAGCGAGGAAAGGAGATCCACTCTGCCATCTACCTTGAGCGGCAAACCCAAGCATCAACCTCAAAGGCCATTTGACAGAATCGCGGGGTAGCAAGAAGCTGCCCGGATTTTAAATATCAAAAAACCGCCCGGACATTTGTGGGCGGTTTTTTAAATTTAGCGCAGGGTCAGTCCTCGAATGCCCCAGCCTCTTCAGGACTAACATCGGCGGTCAAGACACTGCCCTTGACCATCTTGGTGAGCCTCCCCTTGCTGTCCTCTTCGAACTCAGCCCCTCTGTATCGGATCCCTTTACCCCCTTCCAAGTGGGAGCCGTAGTAGAGCCTGAAGTTTTCAGACAACGGCCTTGTGGCAGCCATTTTTTTGAGAGCGGCCTTACCCGAGCTGTATGCGCCTATGATGTCCTCTCGCATATCGGTTGGCATGTTTCACCTCTGCCTTTTTAATAAATCTAAATTCTGATTTTTGATGGAAAATCGTCGTACTTTCTAGAACACCCTAGCAACTCTCTGACTTTCGCTCAATTGGAAGGTTTTTAAATTCGCACCTTTTAATATTTCACGTATGTCTTTTATCGCTTGCTTTTTTAATTCTGTTTTGATACACTTAGCATGTAAACCAGTCGGAGATCAAGCCATGACCAACACCACCATCCTCATTCTCACTGCTGCAATCTCTGGTCTTGCTGTCGTGCTTGGTTCCGTTATCCCGAGCCTGCTGCAAAACCGTAGCAAGAAGTTAAGGGAAGAAGCCGAGGCGCATAAGCGTCGATTCTCCTACGCACTCGATGACATTGAGTACCTGTACGCTCTGCTGGGTGAATACGAGAAGGAGTGCAAAGATAGCTTCGGCTCTACCATGCGGCGAGAACTCAGCCATCGTGTGCAGGAAGAGCAGTCCCTCTCATGGTCTGGTCGCCACACCCCGTCCCGCATCGCTCACTATCGCAAGTTCATCCTCAAACTTGGCAAGGGGGAGGGTTAACCCCCCCCTTTATCGCCTTCAGGAATTAAAAAAGAACAAGGGCGACTCATGTCGCCCTTGTTTCGTTTGATCATCATGCTGCCCCCATGGAGCGACTGTCTCGCTAAGGTCTTATTTTTTAACGACTTGCCTTTTGCCCTTGCTTTGCTGATCTGATATCACACAGATATCTTTCTGATATCAGCAGGATATCACTAGACCATTTGACAACATTGCAGTATCCTCTTTTTCGTAAGTTGTTGATGATGAGGCGATTTGAGAGTTATCTCTCAACAACAAAGATATCTTTCTGATACCTCGAAGATATCAGAAAGATATCTTTTCGATACCAGTCCGGTATCTTGCGGATATCATTTTTCGTTCACGTTCATACTTATCATGGAGGTTTAAATGGGTATTGTAGTTGTGCTTGCGCACTCCAAAGGTGGCACTGGTAAAACCACCACCGCTACACAACTGGCTGATGAGCTGGGGATCACGAACATCGCTGACATCGACAGTCACACAGGGTTGTCAATCATCAACAGAATGCGGCCAGACCATCGCCGCTGGAATCTGGTGGACTGCTCTTCTGAAGAAGCGCTGGCTAAAGCCATCTACGCTTCCCTCGATGGGCCTGAACACCTGCTGATTGACTGTGGCGGCTTCGACTCCAGACTGGCCCGTATTGCCATCGGTATGGCTACCATCGTCATCACGCCTGCGAATGACGACATCACAGAGCAGATCGGCCTGTCCAAGTTCAACACAGTGATTCAGGACATCAACGACCGCAACGGCACCAAAGTGAAAGCTCACGTTTTGATGACACGCACACATCCTTCACGCCGAAACTTTGAGTCGATCACCGCAGTGGTAAACAAGACACCGAACCTGACAATGCTGAATAGCCGCCTTTCATCCCGTGCGATCTTCCCTCTGATGATGGCTCGTCATGGCTCCGGGGTTACAGCATTTACCAAGAACCTTGGCACCGAGGCATTCGCTGAAGTCAAAGCGCTTGGCGATGAGATCCGCACCCTGCTCAGCGCTCGATAATGGGATGCGCTTTCGGTCATATGAATTTCACTCGGAACCGTGCATTATAGGGCCGTGATTTTTTAATTCTGGACAGAGAGATGAAGAAGCGCACAGTCGGCACCCCTAGCCAATCTGACGAACAGGCAACGTTGTTTGACAACTATCTCGCAAGATTCAAGAGAGCCCGTTGTGAAGATACGCTGGATCACATGTACAAGGGAGCGGTCAATTCCGCTAAAAACGAGGTTGATGAACGTAAGCAATTTTTAACGTTATTGGCTATTGAACGCGCATATGATCGTTGCCAGCAAGACTTTGATGGAACAACTCTCGGAATGACGCGAAAAGCCAACCACGCTATAAACAAAACACTTTCATCGCCGACCGAAACCTACAGTCCCGAGGATAAACTCAGGGAATTGTTATCAAACATGTAGATACCTCTACGGAAGGTACTAAGTTATGAGTAATAAAGGTAAACCAGTTTTTTCCCTCGACGAACTTTCAGCAACGCTTAATGAAAATAAGTCACCGAGAAACCTTGATTTTCGGCAGCTTGCTGGCGGTGCCACATTGGCTGAAAATGTTGACGCCAACAAGGAGCCTGCCCCCGAAGCCCCACCAAAGGTTGAAAAGCCTGCCGTAGTGCATTGCCAAAAACTGATCCGAAAAATTCCAGAGCAGTTTTTGGAACGGATCAAGACGCTAAAAGAAGCCGGAGTTTATCGCCTTCCTGCGAACGACTTCTTTCTTGATGCGGTACTGGAAAAGCTTGAGCGTGAAGAGCGCAAGCTCGCAGCAAAAAATGAGTAGCACCTATCGCCGATAGCAAAACCCACCACATATTAAAGGGCAGTCCATGACTGCCCTTTAATTTATTAAAAACCAATACCCTTGTTTATTAATACTATCTTTCAATGCTTCCTTCTATTTCGTTGACTACACATATAGCGGTTGATACTCTTTTAACTAGCTAATATCTTTAAATCCAATGAGTGGTTTATGGAACGAAATACAACTGCGTTTGAAGCGAGTGAGCCCAACAAAGCTAATACCCGAAGCGTCGCGCAATGGGCTATGACTGCCACATTGCTGCTTTTCAATATTGCAGTTTTTTACGCTCACATCTATCTGGAGAATGGTGTTCCCTTTGAGATGACGCTGGGGCTTATGGTGGTCAGCGCCTCTTCCCTGCTCTATGCATTCAACCATGGGGTTAAGCAGGATATTGCAACCAAGGTGGTGATCGTGGCGAGCATTGCATCCATCCTTTTTTGCATCATAACAACCAGCTAGACAGGCACCGAGACAGGAAGGCAGCACCATGAACGAAGAGTTTTTAAAATACATCAGCACCTTCCCACTTATCCCAGAGGGTGAACTTATCGCCCCCTGCTCATCCTCCAAGGGAGTACAGGGTCATGGCGAAGGGATGACCTACGGGAAGTCCGTTTTTAAGGCCCTACTGGATAGCGGCGCTGACATTTTTTAATAGCATCGATAACCTGACATTCATGAAAAAACCGCCAAGCAGGCGGTTTTTTCATTTTCCAATTTTAAAAAAGGTGGGATGTGATAGCCACCATTCAAACAAACAACACGGCGGGGATTGTTCTGTTTTTAAAAATGCAGATATGGATATCCACAATCTAAACAAGCGGCTTGGTGTCGTTTTATAGTGGGCATTGGCCTCGTCATCACAGGCCAATGCATACTCAACGTTCACTAGCCTTTCCTTAAAGCTAGCCATGGTTATCCCTTTACTACTCACTGAAAACTGGGGGCTCTACCTTGGCAAACATGAGCACTCTATCCGAAGACTCATCGTACTCACCAAGTTCAGGATGTACTCGTTGGATCAGTGGGAAACCATCGTCATCTACACCCACATCACCCATGATAACCAACCGATCTTCCTCTCCGGTTGGAATAACCAAGACGTCACCATTCTGGTCTTCATCATGGTCATAAACCTCACGTTTAATGAGCAGCCAAAAAACCCCTTCTTGAAAATCTTGATAGTTGAACGGTTGAAAATTCATGTCTAGCCTACCCTTTTCCATTGATATTACCCAATTATACAAGCGCTGTATCTTTTTTCAACAATCACTGTTTCACATATTGCTTTTTAATTTCGCGGTGATAGAATGTCTTGTATCAAGTCATCACGGAGTCGATATATGGCACACACATTTGAAATGTCAGGTCTGGGTAAGGCGCCCTTTAAGGCAATTGCTCCCTGCCCCGGTTCGAAAGACGGCGTTTTCTGGTGTGAACATTGCGGCACTGGGCTGACTCATCGCTATTACATCAAAAGCGCTGACGGCATCATCTCCATTGTTGGTATCGACTGTCTGAAAAAGACTGGTGACATCGGCCTGCTTGAAGGTACAAAGCGCCTGATCAAGCAAGCCCAGAGTGAACAACGCGAAGCAGAGCGCACAGCTAAGGCCGTAGCGGCTGAAGCCGCTGAGCGGGCTGCCAACAATGGTAAGACTTTCGCAGAGATGGCAGAAGAGCTTGAGGGCAAGGTGAGCGAGATGAGCGACAGCTACATCAGCCGGATTTATGACCACAAGGTGTTGCAGGCCCTTAAAGGGACTGATTTCGGTCAGTCAATGACGGCAATTGCCTATGATGCGGGTGAGTTCACTCCCCGGATGCAGGAAGTGATCGCCGATATCGTTGCCAAGCAGCTCTCTGGCGCCCGCAAGGGCTCCAAGGCATATCTTGGCAGCCTCGAATCTGCGAAGAGCAGCGTAAGCGAACTGTGCGCCTTGATGAATGAGCAAAGGGCGCTTGTCAGCAAGCTCAAACAAGAAATCATCAATCTGAAACATGGCATTGGCCCCCTTTAAAGGGGCCTTCATTGAAGGGCTATTGAGATGGAAGCAATGATTTATGACACCATCACCCACCAACAGGGAATCGACTGGCTGATCCGAAATGATAGCGAGCACGATTGGGGTACTGAATGCAAAAACATGAGTCGGGAGGATGTCATCGCGACCGTAGGCGACAACCTGTCCGACTTCGGTACAAAGCATCAGGCTGATGGGCTGAAGCTGCGCTTTGAGCACGACGATCACTACGACGACATTTCTTGAGTAGTGTTCGTTTTTGGACAGGAAAGGCCGCTTGTATGAGCGGCCTTTTTTGATTCCCCCGCCCCCCTGATTTTCATTCGGGGGAAGACAGATTTAAAAAAAATGAATCGCCTTTCGTTTCACATATTGCATTTTCACCGCTCCCTGCGTATGATCTCTACATCAACTTGAGGTGGATGATATGCAAATTGACGTTGTTGTCCCAGACGGTGTGAGCGGGCCGTGGAAGGTGGAAACTTTCACCATCAGCGAACAAGAATCAAATACCTCGAAGCTGCGAGCATTGATTACTGGCAACCCCGGTATCTACGTGCCAGCAGGCACTTACAAGCGCCTGACGTGCTTGGGTGAGGTCGTGATGTCCAACACACTGATGGAGGTCAACACGAACATGGAGTTTATCAATAGGGCTACAGGCCGGGTGCTGATAAACGGCTTGGGGCTTGGAATGGTGCTGACTGAGATCTTAAAAAAAGACTCTGTTGAATCAGTCACTGTTGTGGAGCGATCTCAGGATGTCATCAATCTGACAGCCCCCAGCTTCGCCCATGACCCCAGAGTGAAGATCGTTCACTCCTGTGCCTTTGAGTACACCCCGGAGGATGGAGAGGTCTTTGATGTGGCTTGGCATGACATCTGGACTTACATCTCCCCTGATAACTTGGACGAGATGTTGAAGCTGGAGAATAAACTCCGCCCCTACGTGAAGGGCTACCAAGGGTCGTGGGCGAAGACTGAGTGCATAAGGATGTCACGAAGGGGTCGCTAGGCGTGTAGAGAGCATCAGAAAACAAGGGGGAAATGATGGGTGTAGCGGCATATAATCGTGGTTCTAGTGTGATTTCACAGCAGGTATCGCGGGATTACCAAGCTCGGGATCCTGCGTTCGATATGATGGACAGGATGAATGCCGTTCCCAAGGTTCGTGACTTCATTGGCCGGATAGCCAAGCTACCCAAAGGGAAGGCCCTTATACAGCACAGCAGGGGTGTCTGGTGGCTGATGGATCCAGACCACCCGTATGACGGGTGGTCATGGTACTACCCTACCCTGCCCGATCTGATGTCCCAGTGGGATATCTCCCTGTGTGGCTACAATGCAGACACCGGTATTTGGGAAGCTGCCAACAACTAGCGTCTACCTGCCTCATCTTCGGAATGGTGACTACCTGTCGCCATTCTTTTTAATATTTTATTGTTTCACATATTGCATTTACTGCTAACTCTCTATAGAATGGTTCTTATCGGATGGGGAGTCGCCCCTCAGTAAGAAGGATTGTGAGATGAACAACGAAATTTTTAAAAAAGAAGTGGCAGACGGAATGAAGTTTATCGAGGTCTTCTGTGGCCTGGCTCCCATGACCGACGGCTTCAGCCTCGTCTTTAACGGTGATTCCTACCCCTATACGCTCGTCTCTCCTGTAACTCGTAAAGAAAAAACTTTACGAGGCAATAAGGTTATCACCATCTTCTGGGCAGGCACACCTGACCGCTACAGTGCCGTCCCGAAGGCTGATGGCTCTGGCTACCAATACGGCGAGGATGTCGAGTACACCTACACCCGAGACACTTCCGTCCCTCCGCGCCAATACTGCTTCGAGCTGATCATCAATGAGGCCGAGCAGAAAGTGACCCACAAGACGAAGATTGGCCGGATCAAGGAGGCCACTGGAAAATTGGGTTTTGTTAAAATTTACCAGACCCCAGTTCCCCGCCGTCAGTATCGTTTTAACCCGCACTTCTGAGCTATCTGGCTGGCAGACACCCTCTGCCAGCCACGCCGATTAACGAAGATTTATTTTAGAACAGAGGAAATATCATGATCGATGGCGTGAATGAAGATATGCTTCGGGCGTTGCTTCGTGACTCACCTTTCAACCGTCATTTTTATTCTGTTCAGATATCGTTCTCCCGCTTCATGACGATAATTCTGGACTACATGAATCATGATCCGGCCATTTTCGAAAAGGATTACCACTCTTCCACTGAGAAATATCAGGCACTCTCCGATGTTATCCTCAGCCAAGTCCCCCCATTCCAGCGGGACAATGATAAATGGAGCCGTGAGCGTCAGTCGCAATACGTCTGGAATGTGTTGAACGGTTTCCGTGGTGCGCCATTGTCACTCTACAACACAAAGCATGATGGACACTTAAATAACTGCCTAATCCACGATGGCTTGCAGCGTATGACCGCAATTTGCAAGGCTTTCACTGACCCAGAGTTTAGCTTTGATACCAAGCTTGGTGTTTTAACAATGGATGACGTCATTTCTTTGATGCCCGGCAATCGGATCCCTTCCACTATCGGTATTGAAGTGAAGATTTATACCTTTGATAGCCACGTAGAAGCGTGTCAGCACTACATCGATATTAACAAGGGTATCAGTCACTCTGAGGATGACATCAAGCGAGCTGAAGACTGGATGAGAGCGCAATCCTGATATTTAAAAGCCAATCCTTGCAAGGGGGTTGGCTTTTACCCCCCCTCCCCGTATCGCTTGCCGCCCCCTCCCCCTCGTTGATCGCTTTTTATAAATGAACGCATAGATATCATTTGGATATCAAAAAGATATCATAGAGATATCAGTTTGATATCGTCTCGATATCATTTTTGCATCAATCCGAACAAGGAAGGATGCACCTCACATTTCTTAAAATTATCACGTTTCACATATTGCTTTTTCTCTTTTGTCATATAGAATTATCTGAGTAGCGCAACACTTACCACAACGAGTAGCGTAATGAGCAACAAATTCACTGACCTTTTGAATATCACCCTGTCCAGCGTCAACGACCTTTTTGACACCAAAATCACGAAGGTTGATGATGCAAGAACCATGAGCCTCAAGGCTTTCGTGCTGTTCACACCCAAGAGCACTATCGACCCGGAAGCGCTTGGAGTCTACCACCATTGGTTCGACGATAAGCCGGGTGTGATGCTTGAGATCAGTCTGTACAATGGGAGCATGTACATCCGTGCCGTGACCCCTCCCCTTGGTCAAACGACCAGAAAACGCAACTTCGATACCTTGAATAATGATGGGGATTTTATGAAGGCCCTGCGGGAGGTCATGCTCGGCCTCATAAGAGAGTGGCGCAAGGTAGCAAAGAGCCGCCAGCGGGCATCCTCGGTACAGTGGGCATCCAAGCAGATCAGCGACTTCTACTCAAATACAGAGCTGCGCAAAGAGATTTCTGTGACTTACGTGGAAAACCAAAACCGTATCGCGGTCACTCGAAATCGCGGATTCTCAGACAGCATTGAACGCATCAACTGGAACGTTGAACCCGTTGATGAAGATGGCAAGGTGAAGGTGGGGATTGAGATCAGCACTACAGAAATTTCGAAAGAGAAGTTGTGCGAAATTCTTGAGACGATTTCCCAGCTAACAAAGTAACCATCTATCTTTCGTTTTTTCTAGTGTGGCACTACGCAATCTCCTGCACACAAAAATCAGCTTTAAGAGTCTGGATTTCACGATTTTTAAAAAATAAATCACATCACACACAAAAAATTACCTAAGAAATCCTCAGTTCCCCCAGTTGATATTTAAAACTGAAGCATCAAGAGATTGGTTGCGATTGGGTCTTTATGGATATCTCATGGGTATCTTAGAGATATCCATGAGATATCCAGTGGATATCCAAGCAATTTCCTCTTGCGTCTACCCATTGGATGCCTAGTGGATATCCATCAGGTATCCAGTGGCTACCTCCGGCAAGATCGGAGTCCACTGATCAACTCTGAGCGAATGGAGTAGATACCCACCTGATATCTTCCAGATACCAGCTTGATATCCCACAGATATCCCTCTGATATCTGTGGGGTATTAGGTTAATTCCTCCCAGCAAGATCTGAGCAAGGGAACCAATGGCGAAGATACCCGGCAGGTATCCGGCAGATATCTGGGCCTGCACGACCCTGAGATATCCCTCGGATATCTTGCTGATATCCGGGGTTGCCTTGTGGTGATCCCCGGCAAGTTCCGAATCCACTGACCAGCTCCGAGCAGGGTGAACCCATGGCGAAGATACCCGGCAGGTATCCGGCAGGTATCTGGGCCTGCACGACCCTGAGATATCCCTTGGATATCTTGCTGATATCCGGGGTTGCCTTGTGGTGATCCCCGGCAAGTTCCGAATCCACTGACCAGCTCCGAGCAAGGGGAGGGGAACTCATGGCGATGATACCCGGCAGGTATCCGGCAGATATCTGGGCCTGCACGACCCTGAGATATCCCTCGGATATCTTGCTGATATCCGGGTGCCCTGTACTGAGTTCCGGCAAGTTCCGAATCCACCTGACCGTCTCTGGGCAATGAGAGCCCATGGCGAAGATACCCGGCAGGTATCCGGCAGGTATCTGGGCCTGCATGACCGGGAGATAT
>Ga0247725_1000867_pt1 | contig 18272 bp, 11 predicted proteins | sample OKSTACKMCFT3sol_FD_183021 | JGI IMG/M metagenome (GOLD analysis project Ga0247725, IMG submission 183021) | Subsurface sediment microbial communities from gas well in Oklahoma, United States - OK STACK MC-FT3-sol | ecosystem: Environmental > Terrestrial > Deep subsurface > Rock core/Sediment...
GGGGATAGGCTGAGCGGGGCCGCGTGGTCTCGAAGCGGTTTCGACCGGGGTCTGTTCGTTGGATAGATCCGGGATCTCGGAAGAAGCCGTGGACAGGCGAGCGCGGAGCGACAGGGCGGTGATCGTACAAGCCGCCTATCGTGGATCGTCGGGCTGGAGACGGATGTAGCCGCACCAGTTGGTCCGCGCCCGTCCGGGGGCTAGTGGGAACCCGAGCTGAAACAAGCTCACGCCTCCCATCCTCACGGGCAAGAACAGCCTGGCGGAGCGGTCAGCGAGCCGAAACGCAAATCACACTCACGGTCTCCGGGTTCGCCCGGCCGCTCCGTCGCCTCCCCACACACACTCGCAGCCCACACGGCGCGAGATCGAAGACGCACGTCCCCGCCCCATCAAGGGGAAGGGGGGGCTCTACGGGTCGCCCGCATTGACTCCCTCGCCCGCCCCCGTATTTTCCGCCGCGTTCGCGTGACTGGCGCTAGTGATGGGGAACCATCGGGGAGCGTGGACATCATAAGCCGCGCGCCTGGGCTCCCTTTCCGTCAACGAAACCTGGAGTCCGCCGTGCCCGCCGCCCCCGACTATCCGTCCGCCCCCGATCTCGTCGCCCCCAAGCGCGCCCTACTGTCGGTCTCCGACAAGACCGGCCTGGTCGCGGCCGCCAAGACGCTGCACGAGGCCGGGGTCGAGCTGGTCTCGACCGGCGGCACCAAGGCCGCGATCGCCGCCGCCGGGATCCCGGTCAAGGACGTCTCGGACCTGACGGGCTTCCCCGAGATGATGGACGGCCGCGTGAAGACCCTGCACCCGGTGGTGCACGGCGGGCTTCTCGGCGTTCGGGATGCGCCCGAACATGCGCGAGCCATGGCCGATCACGGCATCGGCGGCATCGATATCCTGTACGTGAATCTCTATCCGTTCGAGGCGACCGTCGCGAAGGGCGGGTCCTATGCCGAGTGCGTCGAAAACATCGACATCGGCGGTCCGGCCATGATCCGCTCGGCGGCCAAGAACCACGGCTATGTCGCCGTCTGCACCGATCCGGCCGATCTGGGCGAGGTGCTGGAGGCCCTGAAGGCCGGCGGGACGACCCTGGCGCTGCGCCAGCAGCTCGCGGCCCGCGCCTACGCCCGTACGGCGGCCTACGACGCGGCGATCTCGGCCTGGTTCGCGGAGGCCCTTGGCCAGGACTTCCCGGCCCGCAAGAGCATCGCCGGCGAGCTGCGCCAGACCATGCGCTATGGCGAGAACCCGCACCAGAAGGCGGCCTTCTATACGTTCCCGAACCCGCGTCCGGGCGTGGCGACGGCCAAGCAGCTGCAGGGCAAGGAACTCAGCTACAACAACATCAACGACACCGACGCGGCCTTCGAGCTGATCGCCGAGTTCGACCCGGCCCAGGGCCCGGCCGTGGCGATCATCAAGCACGCCAATCCCTGCGGCGTGGCGGTCGGCGCGACCCAGCGCGAGGCCTATGAGCGGGCGCTCGCCTGCGACCCGACCTCGGCCTTCGGCGGCATCGTGGCGGTGAACTCGCGCCTGACCCGCGAGGCCGCCGAAGCGATGGTCGAGATTTTCACCGAGGTGGTGATCGCCCCCGAGGCCGACGAGGACGCCGTGGCCGTCTTCGCGGCCAAGAAGAACCTGCGCCTCTTGGTCACCGGCGGCCTGCCGGATCCACTGTCGACCGGCGACACCTTCAAGAGCGTGGCCGGCGGCTTCCTGGTTCAATCTCGTGATGACGCGCGGATCAAGGCGTCGGACCTGAAGATCGTGACGAAGCGCCAGCCGACCGAGGAAGAAGTGCGCGACATGCTGTTCGCCTTCACGGTCGGCAAGCACGTCAAGTCGAACGCCATCGTCTACGCCCGCGCCGGCCAGACCCTGGGCGTCGGCGCCGGCCAGATGAACCGCAAGGACTCGGCCCGGATCGCCGCCCTTCGGGCGGCTGATTTTGGCCTGGACCTCCGGGGCTGCGCCTGCGCCTCGGAAGCCTTCTTCCCGTTCGCGGACGGCCTGATCCAGGCGGCGGAAGCGGGCGCGACGGCGATCATCCAGCCGGGCGGCTCGATGCGCGACGCCGAGGTGATCGAGGCGGCCGACAAGCTGGGCCTGGCCATGGCCTTCACCGGCGTGCGGGTGTTCAGGCACTAGAGACCTCATGGGGTGAACATGGACAGCGCCGCCTGGGGCGAGCAGATCGCCCGTCACTCCCGGGTGTTCAAGCCGGAAGGGCCCGGGCCCTTTCCGGTGGCGCTGATCCTGCACGGCTGCGGCGGCAAGACGCCGTTCCTCGAGGTCTATGCGAAGACCGCCGTGGCGGCGGGCTGGGCGGCCGTAGTCGTCGACTCGTTCCTGCCGCGCGGAGTCTCCAGCCTCGACGCCAAGCTGACGGTCTGCACCGGCCTGCGCGTGCGGGGGCCGCAGCGCGCCGGCGATGTCTTCGCCATGCTGACCTGGCTGGAAGGGCAGGCCTGGGCGGACGCCTCGCGCCTCTTCCTGGCGGGCTGGAGCCACGGCGGCTGGACGATCATGGACGCCTATGCGCTGGGCGAGCGGGCGGCGGCGATCACCCGATTGCCCGACGCGCATCCGGACAAGCTGCGGGCGGCGGTGAAGGGGACGCTGCTGGTTTATCCCTATGCCGGCTATCCGGCGCTGACCGCCCGCCACGGCTGGGGCCAGGCGCCGCCGCCGGTCTGGTCGGTGCTGGCCGGCAAGGATCAGGTGGTCGGCTGGAAGGCGCCGAAGCTGGCTCTGGATCGCCTGGCGCGCGACGGGCTCAGCGTCGACCAGATGTTCCTGCCCGACGCCACCCACGCCTTTGACGACGACAGGGCCAACGACCCGCGGGCGCGCTATCGCCCGGACCTGTTCGAGCAGGTCCAGGCCTATTTCACGGGGGCGCTGAAGGCTTGCGGCTAGGCCGTTGCGGGCGTTGGACGGCGGAACGGGCTTGGGCCGCGATAGAGCCGCCGCCAGACCCACTCCAGCGGGCCCATCGCGAAACGATCCATCCACCACCGCGACCACAGGATCTGGACGATCCAGATCCCGATCGTGATCGCGGCAAGACCCGGCCGATCGACCTTGCCGTGCAGCCCAAGACCCCTTCCGCCGTAGAAGATGAAGGTCATGATCAGCGACTGGGCCAGATAGTTGGTGAAGGCCATCCGCCCGACCGGGGCCAGGGCGCGCGGGATCGCCGACCAGACCTTGGAGCGGGCGGCGAACACCATCAGGGCGACATAGGCCAGGGTCGTGGGCGGGGCCAGAGCCCACTGGATCCCCACCGCGACCATGCCAAGGCCCCTCGGCAGGCCCATCGCCGCTTGAGCGACGAACAGCGCGCCGACCAGGGCCGAGGCGAGGAGGCCCCCGACCAGCAGCCGTCGATAGGTCCGATCGGAGGCCTCGCCGGTCAGGACGCCGGCCTTGAAGGCGCCCAGGCCGATCATCATCAGCGCCGAGGTCATCACGAAGATCAGCGGCTCGCCGGGCAGGAAGGCGAGGCGGTCCTTGGCGTTCTGGACCAGCGACTGCAGGAAGCTCCCGCCATACTGGACCTCGGCCGCCCTGGCCTTCGCCAGCTCCTGGGCGGTCTCCAGCGTCTGCTGGGCGGCGTCCTCGGGCATGGAGGCGGCCATGCTCAGGCCGACAACGGCGAGCAGACTGACGATAAGCCAGATCGTGACGCCCGTCCGGATCAGCTTCCGCGCCGGCCAGGACCGCGTGAGCATCACCGCGAAGCCCGCCAGGGCGTAGCTCAGCAGCACATCGCCGTACCAGATGGCGAAGCCGTGAAAGAGGCCGAAGACCACCATCCAGAACAGCCGCCGACGGAGGATCGCGCCGCGCTCCAGGTCCGATCGCTCGCCGCCGACCAGGAAGATCGACACGCCGAACAGCATGGCGAACAGGGTCACGAACTTGCGCTGGAACAGCCACTGGGTGACGACCCAGACCGACAGGGTGGCGGCGCCGGTCCCGTGCGGCCAGTGGGCGGCCGACTCGGCCAGCACTGGCGGGACGGCGAAGTCCGGCGCGTTGCACAGCAGGATGCCGAGCACGCCCAGGCCGCGCAGGGCGTCCAGCAGAACGATCCGGTCCTTGGTCATCGACGTCCCCGCGAGGGCCCCACGCCGCGAGCCTGCCTCGCCGCGGCGTGGAGCGCAACGGCAGGGACTAGGCGGCCGAAAGCTCGCGCAGGGCGGCGTTGGCGATCGTCAGCTTGGCGAAGGTCCAGCCGCCGCCCGCCTGCTCGATCTCCTCGATCGTCTGCTTGACCGTCCGCGGCAGGTCGCCGCGCAGAGAGGCCCACGAGCTGATCGCCGCCTTGGTTCCCGCCTCGTCCTCGCCCGCCTGGGCGTTGGCGGCGAACTTGAGGACGGTCTGCGTGATCGCGGCCTGCTCGCCGAGCATGTCCTCGATCAGGCGACGGACCGCCAGGCGCTCGAAGCTGTCGCCGCCGACGAAGGCCCCGGCCGCCGCCCGCAGGCGGTCGAAGCCGAAGGCCGCGCCGACCTGGTGATACAGGCGGGCGACATTCTCGACGCTCCAGCTGGAGGCGTTGGCCAGATCGACCAGATCGGCCGCGGTGGTCAGCGGCTGCAGGGCCGCGACCGCCTGGGCCAGAGCTTCCGGAGCGCCGTCGGCGATGTAGGCCTTGGCGCGCTTGGCCACCGCCTTCTGCTCGAACGGCGACAGGATGGCGGGCGTCTGTCCGCGCAGCTTGGCGACCGACGGGCCGTACGCCTCGACTAGCGCCTTGACGCTGGACTTGTCGCGGAAGGCCCGGCGCGCCAGCCAGAAGCTCAGGCTGCGCAGGGCGTAGGCCAGGGCCTTGTAGAGCGCCGTCTGGCCGTCGGCGGACGCCTTGTTGTCGAGCGCGCCCACCTGATCCCACAGGGCGTCGATCCCCAGGATCTCGCGGGCGGCCGTGAAGCCGACGACCACGGCCGCGATATCCGAGCTGGCGGCCGCCTTCAGGCGGCTGGCGAAGGTCGGGCCGCACATGTTGACCATCTGGTTGCCGACCACCGTGGCGATGATCTCGCGCTTCAGGCGGTGCTTCTGCATGGCGTCGGCGTACTTGCCCAGCGCCTTGGGGAAATAGCCCCGCAAGGTGGCTTCGAACCAGGGATCATCCGGCGCCGACGAGGCGACGATCTCATCGAACAGATCGAGCTTGCCGTAGGCCAGCAGTACGGCCAGCTCCGGACGGGTCAGGCCCTTGCCGGCCGCCTTGCGCTCCAGCAGCGCCGTATTGGTCGGCAGGCCCTCGACGCGACGGTCCAGGCGGCCGCGGTGCTCCAGGTCGACCATGTAGCGGATCTGGGCGTCGACCTCCGAGACCGCGTCGCTCTCCAACAGGGTCAGGGCCAGGGTCTGATCGTAATTGTGCTCCAGCACGTGGTGGGCCACGTCGTCGGTCATCGAGGCCAGCAAGGTGTTGCGATCGGGACGGGTCAGTTCGCCGCCGCGCTCCAGGATGCCGGTCAGGATCTTGATGTTGACCTCGTGGTCGGAGCTGTCGACGCCGGCCGAGTTGTCGATGGCGTCGGTGTTCACATGACCGCCCGCCTGGGCGAACTCGATGCGGCCGGCCTGGGTCAGGCCCAGGTTGGCGCCTTCGCCCACGACCTTCACACGCAGGTCGGAGCCGTTGATGCGGATGGCGTCATTGGCCTTGTCGCCGGCGTCGGCGTTGCTCTCGCCCTTGGCCTTCACATAGGTGCCGATCCCGCCGAGATAGAGCAGTTCTGCCCGCGCCTTCAGGATCGCGGTCATCAACTCGGCCGGCGAGACGGCCTCGGCCTTCAGGTCCAGCATGGCGCGGACCTCGGGCGACAGCGGGATGCTCTTCAGGCTGCGGGCGAAGACGCCGCCGCCCTGCGAGATCTTCGACTTGTCGTAATCCTCCCAGGACGAGCGCGGCAGCTTGAACATCCGGTCGCGCTCGGCCCACGACACCGCCGGATCCGGATCGGGATCGAGGAAGATATGGCGGTGGTCGAAGGCGGCGAGCAGCTTGGTCTGCTTGGACAGCAGCATGCCGTTACCGAACACGTCGCCGGACATGTCGCCGACGCCGACGGCCGTGAAGGTCTCGGTCTGGATGTCCTTGCCCAGCTCGCGGAAGTGGCGCTTGACCGCCTCCCAGGCGCCGCGGGCGGTGATGCCCATGACCTTGTGGTCATAGCCGACCGAACCGCCGGACGCGAAGGCGTCGCCCAGCCAGAACCCGTAGTCCTCGGCTACGCCGTTGGCGATGTCGGAGAACGTCGCCGTGCCCTTGTCGGCGGCGACGACCAGATAGGGGTCCTGCCCGTCATGGACGACCACCGAGGTCGGCGGAACGACCTCGTTGTCGGCGTTGATGTTGTCGGTCAGGTCCAGCAGGCCTGACAGGAAGGTCTTATAGGCGCGGATCGCCTCGGCCTGGATCGCGTCGCGATCGCCGCCGCGCGGCAGCTGCTTGGGATAGAAGCCGCCCTTGGAGCCGACCGGCACGATCACCGCGTTCTTGACTTGCTGGGCCTTCACCAGGCCCAGGACCTCGGTGCGGAAGTCGTCGCGGCGATCGGACCAGCGCAGGCCGCCGCGCGCCACCGGGCCAAAGCGCAGGTGCACGCCCTCGATATGCGGCGCCGAGACGTAGATCTCGCGGAAGGGCTTGGGCGCCGGCAGGTCTTCCAGCTCGCGGGAGGCGATCTTGAAGCTGATATAGGGCTTGGGGCCGCCATCGGCGGCCGGCTGATAGAAGTTGGTCCGCTGGATCGCGCCCACCAGGGCGGCCAGCCGGCGCAGAACGCGGTCGGCGTCCAGGCTTTCGACGGCCTGCAGGGCCTCGACGATCTTGGCCTCGACGGCCTTGGCCTGGGTCGTTCGCGCCTTCAGGTCGCTGGCGATGGCCGGGTCGAACTTGACGCGGAAGAGGTCGAGGATCAGGCGCGTGACGGCCGGATGGTCGCGCAGCGCGGCTTCCTGCACCTGCTGGCTGGGATCCAGGCCCGACTGTTGGCGATAGCGCGCCAGGGCGCGGATCAGCGCCGCCTCGCGCCAGCCGACGGCCAGTTCGAGCACGATGCGGTTGAAGCCGTCGTTCTCGGCCAGGCCCGTCCAGATCGCGATGAAGGCTTCCTCGAAGGCCTGCCGGATCTCGTCGAACACGATGTGCTCGCCGGCGGGGTCGTCCAGCACGAACTCATGGACCCAGACCGAGTGCGGGCCGTCGAGCTCGTAGATGCTCAGACGGAAGCCGTCCTCGATCAGGGCCTTCAGTCCCATGCGCTCCAGGATCGGCAGCACTTCGGCCAGCGGCGCCGCGGCGCCGCGCAGGTAGAGCTTGAAGCGGAAGGTGCGCGCGTCATCTTCCGCCCGGCGGAAGGCGCGCACGCGCGGCCGGGTGTCGGGGGCCAGCGTCTCGATGACGTCGATGTCCAGCAGCGCTTCCTGGGCGTCATACTGGTCGCGATAGCCGGCCGGGAAGGCGCGGCCATACTTGGCCAGCAAGGCGCGAACGCCGCCCGCGGGCGCGCCGCCGGCGCGGACCACCGCCTCGAAACGGTCTTCCCAGGTGAGCGCCGTATCGGCGATGCGGGATTCCACCCACGCCAGGTCGGGCTCGGGGTGGTCGCCGGGGGTGACCTCGATGATGAATTGAGCCCGCGCCAGGGGGGCGTCGGAAATTTCCGGATAATACTCCAGCACCTTGCCGTCATAGGCGTCGGCCAGGATCGCGCCCGCGCGCTCACAGACCTCGGTGTCGAAGCGCTCGCGCGGAATGTAGACCAGGACCGAAGCGAAGCGGTCGAACGGATCCATGCGGGCGAACAGCCGCACGCGCGGCCGGTCGATCAGGTGCAGGACGCCCAGCGCCATGGACAGCAGCGTGTCCTCGCTGGTCTGGAACAGCTCGTCGCGCGGCCAGGTCTCGAGGATGTTGCGCAGGCGCTTTTCGTTGTGGCTGCCCGGCGCCTTGGCGGCTCGGCGCATGATCCGCGCCACGCGGTGCCGGATCAGCGGCACCTCGCTGGCGGGCGTCTCATAGGCCTCGGCGGTGAACAGACCGACGAACCGCACCTCGCCCGAGGGCTTGCCGTCCGAGCCGTAGCGGCGCACGCCGACATAATCCATGAAGCCGCGACGGTGGACGCGCGAGCGCAGGTTGGACTTGGCGACCACGACGGGCGTTCCCGTCTCGAGCTGGCGGCGCAGTTGGACCGATAGGATCGCGGGCTCATGGGTCCGGCGCAGCACGGCTCGCGTCGAGTCCTTCAAGACCCCAAGGCCGGCTTCCGCTTCGTAGAGAGGTTCTTCAGCGGCGTAGCCGCCGTCGGCCGAGCGCGGATACTCGTAGACCCGCGCGCCGAGGAAGACGAAGTTGTCATTCTCGAGCCAGCGCAGGAAGGCGAGCTCCTCCTGGCGGCCTTCTTCGCTGGTGACGCCAGGGCTGGCGGACAGCTCGCCGATGGCGCGATGCATCAGCTCGCGCATGGCCTTGAAGTCGCCGACGGCGCGGCGGACGTCGAACAGGGTCTCGCGCACCTGCTCCAGCAGGAACTCGGCGCGGTCCTCGCCGACGGGATCGAGGTGGACCTGGATCAGCGACCGACCGATCCCGTCGATCTCGACCACGGGGTGGAACATGGCCCGGACCCGGAAGCCGCTTTCCGTGATCTCGCCCATGACGCTGTCGACCAGGAACGGGCGATCCTGCTGGACGATCTCAAGCAGGTCGCGTCCCGACGCGCCTTCCCCGACCGAACGCAGGCGGACGGCCGGCTGGTCGCCCGTGACGCCGACCGCGAAATCCCAGAAGTCGACAAGCGAAGCGGCGGCGGCCGGCGCCGACAGGACGGGCGCGTCCTCGACGGCCCAGTCGGCGTCGACCTGGGCCAAAAAGTCGCGCTCCGCCAGGGAGAGCTCCTGGACCGTCTTCCCGCGTGTCTGAGCGTAGGCGGCGGCTAGGTTGTGATTTGGGTCAATCTTTACGCCGCTCATGCCGCTTCCTCAAAAATTTTTCCGACCTACCTAGCGGAGAAAGGTGAAAACTCAACGCATATGCGGAGAATAAGCTACCTTTCGGTCCCGCCGGCGCGCTCGCCGCCAAGGAGCCGACGGCGCAGCTTTAAAGCGTAGCGCGCGGGCGAAAGCTTGTCGTTAACGGCTGGCCAAAAAGGGGGCGCGGAAACGGAAACGCCGCCGGCTGGGGGAAGCCGGCGGCGCGGGCCCGCTGGGGGATGCGGGCGTTTTCCGCTTCGATGGCGGCGGCCTTGCCGGCCGCGATCGGCGGGGGTCCGGGTGGGGGAGCCGGACTAACCCTAGATAGGGGCTTATCGCGTCCGTTTAAGAGGCGCGTTCACTTCTTTCGCGATCGGGCGACCTGACGCGGCGTGGCCGCTCCCAGGCGTTCGCCGTCAGGGTCGCCGTCCTCGGACAGCAAGATGGCGATCCAGCGCGAGCCCTCGAACTGGGCCAGGATCAGCATGGCCGCCACGGTCAGCGGCGTGGACAGGAACATGCCCGGCACGCCCCACAGCGCGCCCCAGACGGCGAGGGACAAAAGCACCACCGTCGGATCCATGTTCAGGCTGTCGCCTTGCATACGGGGCAGGACCACGTTGCCAACGACGAAGAAGATGCCTTGCAGGGCCACGAAAAGGATGATCGCCGGCCAGAAGCTCTCGGGGAACTGCACCAGGGCGAACAGGGGCGGCATGAAGCAGCCGATCGCGCCGCCCAGGATCGGGATGTAGGCGGCCAGGAAGATCAGGAAGGCCCAGAAGAAGGCGTTGTCCAGCCGCACCAGCATCATCACCACCCAGGCGCTGACGGCGATCATCAGGCCGGTGACCGTCTGGATCCACAGGTACTGTTCCACCCCGTCGCGGATGCGCCGAAACAGCTTCATGTTCTGCTCGCGCTCGGCATGCTGCGGGAACAGCGAGACGATCTTGCGCGCAAAGCCCCGCCGCGAGGCGATGATGAAGCCCAGATAGATCAGCACCAGCACGGCGCTGGAGGCGAAGTTGCCGAACGATTGCGCGGCCTGGCCGATGTAGCGTTGCGGATTCAGCTCGTTGATCAGGCTGCCGACAGTCGGGGCCACATGAATGCCAACGGCGTGAGCGGCCCTGGCGATGATGTCGTTCAGTCGCGGCGCGTAGTCCTTGAGCTGGTCGAAGAAGTCGCGCCCGTTCTCGATGACCACCCAGAACGAGGCGCCGAACAGCAGGACGGAGATGACGACCGCGGCGGGCAAGGCGACGCGCGCCGGAACGGCGGGCAGGCGCGCCGTCAGCACCCGGGCGAAACTGTCGATCATGACGGCCAGGAACACGGCCAGGGCCAGCGGGGTCAGAATGTCCTGCATCCAGTAGAGCGCCGCGCCGCCCGCGATGACGGCCAGGAACACCACGGCGTTGCGGGTGGTGGAAGGAGGCGAGGCTCGGGTGGGCATCTTCAAGGGCTCTACTGAAGCGTGGGGACATAGCCCATCACGATTGGCTGCGCTCAAGGCCCCGGCTAGGGTCCGGGATAAGGAGATTACTCATGCCGCTGGCCATCGGTGACAACCAGATCCTTCTCGGGCTTGGACAAAGCCCGGTCACACAACGCCTGGATCGCGCGAATCGACATGGCTTCGTCGCGGGAGCCACCGGAACAGGCAAGACGGTCACCTTGCAGGTCATGGCCCAAGCCTTCTCGGACGCCGGGGTGCCGGTGTTCGCCGCCGATGTGAAGGGCGATCTGTCGGGCTTGGCTATGCCGGGAGCGCCAAACGAGAAGATGCTGGCGCGGGCCGCCGCGATGGATCTGGCCTTGGCGCCGGCCGCGCCGCCGATGATCTTCTGGGATCTCTTCGGACAGAAGGGACATCCGATCCGCGCGACGATCTCCGAAATGGGGCCGCTGTTGCTGTCCCGCCTTCTGGAGTTGAACGACGTGCAGGAAGGGGTCCTGACGATCGTCTTCCATGTCGCCGACCAGGAGGGCTTGCTCCTGCTGGACCTTAAGGACCTGCAGGCGGCGCTGAAATACGTGGCGGACCACGCGGACGAGATCGGCACGCAGTACGGAAACGTGTCCTCCGCGACCGTCGGCGCGATCCAGCGCAGGCTTCTGACTCTCCAAACCCAGGGCGCCGAGGCCTTCTTCGGCGAGCCGGCCCTCGATCTCGCAGACTTGATGCGCACCGACACGGCGGGGCGGGGCTATGTCAGCCTCCTGGCCGCCGACCGGCTGATCCAGTCACCGAAGCTCTACGCCACCTTCCTGATGTGGTTGCTGTCGGAAATGTTCGAGATCCTGCCGGAGGTCGGCGATCCGGAGAAGCCCAGGCTCGTGTTCTTCTTCGACGAAGCCCACTTGCTGTTCAACGACGCGCCCAAGGCCTTGCTCGAGAAAATCGAGCAGGTGGTGAGGCTGATCCGCTCCAAGGGCGTGGGCGTATATTTCGTGACCCAGAATCCCGCCGACATTCCCGACGCGGTGCTGGGCCAGCTCGGCGCCCGGGTCCAGCACGCCCTGCGGGCCTATACCCCGGCCGATCAGAAGGGTCTGAAGGCGGCGGCTCAGTCATTCAGGAGCAATCCCGGCTTCGACACGGCGGAGGCGATCCAGGCGCTCGGCGTCGGCGAGGCCCTCGTCTCGACCCTCGATGAGAAGGGCGCGCCGCAAATCGTCCAGAAGACGCTGATCCGTCCGCCCGCCTCGCGCCTTGGTCCCATCACGCCTCAAGAGCGCGCCGCGGTTCAAGGCCAGAGCCCGGTAAGAGGGATTTACGACGAACCGATGGATCGCGACTCCGCTTACGAGATCCTGCAAGGCCGGGCTCGCCAGGCGCAGCTCCAGGCGAGGGAAAAAGAGCGCGAACTGGGGAGGGATGACGTGGGCGGCCGCCGCGCTTCCAATCGGCAGACCATGGCGGAGGCGTTCGCCGTAACGCTCGTGCGAACCGTCGCGTCACAGGCCGGGCGGGAGCTGATGCGCGGCCTTCTCGGCGGCCTCACGCGACGGCGGCGATAGGTCGGCGCCATGCGCTGTCAGCGGGCGATTTCGCGATGCGGGGGCGTTTCGTGGCGGCGTCGTGAGGGGCGAGCGTGACGGCGCGGCTTGCCTCCGCTTCGCGATTGCTGGAATAGGCGAGGCGCCGCGAACGATGGCGGCGCCCAGATCATGGTGGTTCGATGCGCGTAGCGATGATTGGCACGGGTTATGTGGGCCTGGTGTCTGGGGCGTGTTTCGCCGACTTCGGTCACGTGGTGACGTGCATCGACAAGGACCCCCGAAAGATCGAGCGGCTGGAGAAGGGCGAGATCCCGATCTTCGAGCCGGGACTGGACGACCTGGTCGCCCGCAACGTGCGCGAAGGCCGCCTGTTCTTCACCCTGGACGGGGCCCAGGCGATCAAGGAGGCCGACGCGGTGTTCATCGCCGTCGGCACGCCGACCCGCCGGGGCGATGGCCACGCCGACCTCTCGTACGTCTATGCCGCCGCCGAGGAGATCGCCGGCCTGATCGACGGCTTCACGGTCGTGGTCACCAAGTCGACTGTGCCGGTGGGCACCGGCGACGAGGTCGAGGCGATCATCAAGAAGGCCCGTCCCGACGCCCAGTTCGCGGTGGTGTCCAACCCTGAGTTCCTGCGCGAAGGCGCGGCGATCGAGGACTTCAAGCGCCCCGACCGGGTGGTCGTGGGCGCCGAGGACGAGCGCGCCCAGGCGGTGATGCGCGACCTCTACCGGCCGCTGAGCCTCAACGAGACCCCGATCGTCTTCACCGGCCGGCGGACCAGCGAGCTGATCAAGTACGCGGCCAACGCGTTCCTGGCGATGAAGATCACCTTCATCAACGAGATGGCCGACCTCTGCGAGAAGGTCGGGGCCGACGTCCAGTCGGTCGCCAAGGGCATTGGCCTCGATAAGCGGATCGGCAGCAAGTTCCTCAACGCCGGCCCCGGCTATGGCGGCAGCTGCTTCCCGAAGGACACCATCGCTCTCGTCAAGACCGCCCAGGACTATGGCGCCCCGACCCGACTGATCGAGACCACGGTCGAGGTCAATGACGCGCGCAAGAAGGCGATGGCCGCCAAGGTCGCAAAGGCGATCGGCTCGGAGGACCTCTCCGGCAAGACGATCGGGGTGCTGGGCCTTACCTTCAAGCCCAACACCGACGACATGCGCGACGCCCCGAGCCTCGACATCATCCCGGCCCTGCAGGCCCTGGGCGCCCAGGTTCAGGCCTTCGATCCCGAAGGCCGCCACGAGGCCGAGAAGCTACTGACGGCGATCGACTTCAAGGCCGGCGCCTACGAAGCCGCCGAGGGCGCTGACGCCCTGGTCATCCTGACCGAATGGGACCAGTTCCGGGCCCTGGATCTCGACCGCGTCAAGCTCCTGATGAAGGCTCCGGTCGTCGTCGACCTGCGCAATGTCTACAAGCCCGCCGAGATGGTCCGGCATGGCTTCACCTACGCCAGCGTCGGGCGCGGCTGAACATGAGCAGGCCACCCGTCATCGTCACCGGCGCCGCCGGCTTCGTGGGCTACCACGTCGCCGAGCGGCTGCTCGATCGCGGCGAGGCGGTGATCGGCGTCGATGTCTTCAACGCCTATTACGATCCGGCTCTCAAGGAGGCCCGGGCGGCGCGCCTCCAAGGTCGAGACGGCTTCGCGATGGTCCGGATGGACATTGCCGACCATGACGCCTTGGCCGCGCTGGTGAAGACCTCGGGGGCGCGCCGGGTGATCCATCTCGCGGCTCAGGCGGGGGTGCGCTACTCCCTTGAGAACCCCTTCGCCTACGAGCGCAGCAACCTCGCCGGCCATCTCTCGGTGCTGGAGGCCTGCCGTCACGCCGAAGTGGAACACCTGGTCTACGCCAGCTCGTCCAGCGTCTATGGCGACCGGCCGCTGAATGGCGACGGCTTCAAGGAGACCGATCCGGCCGAGAGCCCGGTGTCGCTCTACGCCGCGACCAAGCGTTCGTGCGAGCTGCTCAGCCAGAGCTACGCGCGGCTCTACGGCTTTCCGCAGTCGGGCCTGCGGTTCTTCACGGTCTACGGTCCGTGGGGCCGGCCGGACATGGCCTATTACGGCTTCACCGAGAAGATGCTGCAGGGTCAGGAGATCGAGGTCTACGGCGAGGGCAAGATGGCCCGCGACTTCACCTATATCGACGACATCGTCGATGGCGTTCTCGGCGTACTCGACCATCCGCCGGCCCAAGGCGGGCACGAGATCTACAACATCGGCGACAACGATCCGGTCGGCCTGATGGACATGATCACGACGCTCGAAACGGCGCTCGGACTCGAAGCCCAGAAAGTGTTCCGTTCGATGCAGCCTGGGGACGTCACCGCCACCTTCGCCAATATCGACAAACTCCACGCCCTGTGTGGCTACAAGCCCAAGGTCAAGCTGGAAGAGGGATTGGCGAAGTTCGTCGCCTGGCGGCGGGCTTACGCCGGCTGAGCCTGGGCGCGCTGGGCCAGCTGATGCTCGCGCCAGGAAATGAAGAGGGTTGAGGCCACGACGATCGCCGCCCCGACCAGCGTCGCCGGCTTTGGAACCTCGTGGAACAGCAGCAGTCCGGCGCCGACCGCGAAAACCAGGCGGGTATAGTCGATCGGCGCCATCACGGCGGCCTCGCCGGCCTCCATCCCTTTGATGTACGCCCCCTGCGTCAGCGTTCCGATCACGCCCATCGCCGCCAGCAGGGCCAAGTCCGGCCAGCTTGGCCAGCGCCAGACAAAGAGCGCCGGCGGGATCGCGAAGATCAGGCCCAGCACCGCCGCGTAGACCAGCAGCACGAAGGGGCTGTGGTCGCGGGTCATGACCTTCATGCCGGTGATGGTCAGGGCGAACAGGAAGGCCGAGGCCAGGGCGCAGACCTGCGGCCAGCCGATCCAGGCGTCCCATCCGCCTCCATGGGACCCGCCCGCGCCGGGCCGCAGCATGATCAGCACGCCGACAAAGCCGACCAGGGCCGCGCCGATCCGCAACGGCCCGATCGGCTCGCGCAGCACGAAGGCGGCCAGCGGCACCAGCCACAGCGTCCGCGTGAACGACAGCGCGTTGGCGTCGGCCAGGGGCAGCTTCTGATAGGCGTAGAAGCCCATGATCAGAGCCAGCACCCCGGCGCTGGAGCGGAAGATCAGGATCCCGGGCCGCGTCGTCCGGAACGCCGCGCGCCAGTCGCGGGCGATCAGCGGCAGCAGCACGATCACGCCCGCCAGCTGGCGGTAGAAGGTCTGCAAGGCCGCCGGATAGCCGGGGCCCAGGAACTTGATCAGGGTCGTCATCACCGTGAAGCCGAGGGCCGAGGCCAGCATCCACAGCGCGCCGCGCAGGTTGGGGGTCAGGCTCACCCCGCCCCGCCGGAGGCGATCAGAGCCGCCCGCATCTGCTCGGCCTGTTCGGGCGTGATGCCCATGGCCGCCAGGAGGGGCGAGGGCGTGTTGACGTCCCAGGCGCTGCGCGGTCCCACGGTGATGCCGCCGTCGACCACGATGTGCGTGCCGGTGACGAATTCGGAGTCGTCGCTGGCCAGGTAGAGGGCGGCGCGGGCGATGTCCTCAGGCAGGCCGGACTTCGGGATCGGCTGGATCTTGGGGCCGATCTGGGCGACCTGGGCGGCCATCTGGTCGGCGACCTCCCGTGGCAGGCCCATCGAGGCGCCGAAGATCGAGGTGGCGATCAGGCCGGGACAGATCGCATTGACGCGGATCTTGCGCGGCGACAACTCGGCGGCCGCGCAGCGACTCATGTGGATCACGGCGCACTTGGCCGCCGAATAGGCCAGCGGACCAAAGCCCGCCTGCAGCCCCGCGATCGAGGCGGTGTTGATGATCGAGCCGCCGCCGCGCTTGGCCATCAGCGGGACGGCGTGCTTCATGCCGATCGCCGGACCGCGGACCAGCAGGGCGAAGGTCTTGTCCCAGCCGTCGACCGTCATGTCCTCGACACCCGCCGGGGTGCCGCCGTGGCCGGCGTTGTTGAAGAGGATGTCGAGCCCGCCGAACGCGCTCTCGGCCAGGCCCAGGGCGGCGGTGATGTCGGCTTCCGAGGTCACGTCGCAGCGGACGTAGCGGACGCGGTCGGGGAAGCGCTTTTCCAGCATCGCCCCCTTCTCGTCCTGCAGGTCGGCGGCGACGACCTGCGCCCCTTCCGCCACGAACAGTTCGACTGTGCCGAGCCCGATGCCCGAGCAGCCCCCAGTGACGACGGCGACCTTGCCGTTCAGACGTCCGACCATAGCGTTTGCCTCCGCGCTGTCCGACCTCTCATGGATCGGTGATCATTGATCATCTTCGCGAAGCGCGGGCGTCTTGGCTAGAGCGCCATACCCGAAAAGGCGTGCTTCTCGTGGGCAGGCGGCAACTCGGCAAGCGCGGCGACGGCGCCGTAAGGCCCCTGTCCGTCGCCGCGCCTGCCTAGCGTCACCTTGCGCCCCCTGAGGCGGCCTCGACACGAAAAGCCCGCATCGGGGCGTGAGCGGCCCGGTCCTCCGCCGTCTCCGCTCGGTGGGGTGAGCGTCTTCGGCGGCGACCGAACCGGGGGCACAATCGCCGAGCAACCTGTCTGCTTCGTTTAGAAGGACGATTAGCGAACCTTAACCAAGCCCAACGAAACGGGGTTAATCGATCGTGATCACCACCTTGCCCATCGCCTTGCGGCTGGAGAGGTGGGCGATCGCCTCGCCGGCCCGCGCCAGGGGGAAGCGCTCGGACACATAGGGCCGGATCTTGCCGGCGGCGTAGAGGTCCATCAGGGCCTTCAGGTTGGCCGCGTGGCCCTTCGGATCGCGGGCCACGGCCGCGCCCCAGAACACCCCGACGATGTCGCAGGACTTCAGTAGGGTCAGGTTCAGCGGCACCTTGGGAATGCCCGACGGGAAGCCGATCACCAGGAAGCGTCCCTCCCAGCCCGAGGCCCGGATCGCCGCTTCGGAATAGTCGCCGCCGACCGCGTCATAGGCCACGTCCCAGCCGTTCGCGCCGCAGGCGCCCTTGAAGAGCTCGGCCAGGGCCTTCTGGCCGTCCTTGTCGAACGGCCCCCTCGGATAGACGACGCCGCTGTCGGCGCCGTGTTTGATGGCGAGGTCGACCTTCTCCTGGCTGGAGGCGGCGGCCACGACCTTGGCCCCCATGGCCTTGGCCAGCTCCACGGCCGCCAGGCCCACGCCCCCGGCCGCGCCCAGCACCAGCAGGGTCTCGCCGGGCTTCAGATGGCCGCGGTCCTTCAGCGCGTAGTACGAGGTGCCATAGGTCAGGACAAAGGCGGCGGCCTCGTCGAACGGCATGTTGTCGGGGATGTGCGTGCAGCGGCCCTCCTCCAGGGCCAGCTTCTCGGCGTAGCCGCCCCAGCCGGTCGAGGCCAGCACCCGGTCGCCGACCTTGAAGCGGGTCACGCCCTCGCCGACGGCGGCGATCACGCCCGAGACCTCGCCGCCGGGCGCGAACGGACGCGGCGGCTTGAACTGGTACTTGTCCTCGATGATCAGCACGTCGGGATAGTTGACGCCGCAGGCCTTGACGTCGATCAGCACCTGACCGGGGCCGGCGACGGGATCGGGCAGCTCCTCCAGCACCAGGGTCTCGGGGCCGCCGACCGCCTTGCTGAGCACCGCCTTCATCTCGCCTCTCCCTGCGATTGTCTTTAATCAAGGCCCGGACGCTAGCGCGGGACGCGCCGCCAAGGAAGCAGAATGTCAAACAAGTGTTTTAGTCTCGCCCTGCACGGCGGCGCCGGCGCGAAACGGGGCCACGACTACGCCGTGGAGATCGCCCACATGCGCGGCCTGGTCGAGGCCGCCCGCGACCGCCTGGCGGCCGGCGCCAGCGCCCTGGACGTCGCCGTCGAGACCGTCGTCGCCCTGGAGGCCAGCGGCCTCTACATCGCAGGGAGAGGCGCCTCGCCCAACGCCGACGGCGAATACGAGCTGGACGCCAGCCTGATGGACGGGACGACGCGCCTGGCCGGCTCGGTCGCCGCCCTGCAGGGCTTCAAGAGCCCGATCCTGGCCGCCCGCGCGGTGATGGAGCACACGCCCCACGTGATGCTGGCCGGCCAGGGCGCGATCGACTTCGCCGCCGAGCAGGGCCTCGAGACCGTCGCGGACCCGGAGGCCTGGTTCACCCGCGCCGGCGCCTTCGAGGACAATCACCCGCCGGACGCCCTGCCCACCGGCACCGTCGGCTGCGTGGTCCGTGACGCCGAGGGCCGCCTGGCCGCCGCCACCTCGACGGCGGGCGTGTTCGGCAAG
>Ga0247725_1000869_pt1 | contig 18244 bp, 23 predicted proteins | sample OKSTACKMCFT3sol_FD_183021 | JGI IMG/M metagenome (GOLD analysis project Ga0247725, IMG submission 183021) | Subsurface sediment microbial communities from gas well in Oklahoma, United States - OK STACK MC-FT3-sol | ecosystem: Environmental > Terrestrial > Deep subsurface > Rock core/Sediment...
AAATACGGACGCACCTCTGAACACCCAGCTAACCAGCAGGCGATAGCAAATATTGTCTACGCAAATCGAATGGGTAACGGTTATCCGGGTTCAAATGACGGCTGGAATTATCGCGGTCGTGGCCTGATTCAGATCACCGGCCGTGATAATTACCGCGATTGCGGCGCGGGATTGAAAACCGATTTGTTGCTTGTTCCTCAACTACTGGAACAGGACGAATACGCCGCCCGGTCGGCTGCATGGTTTTATGTTTCTAAAGGCTGCCTGAAGCGCACTGGCGATATTACTGCTGTTACGAAAATCATCAATGGTGGCACAAATGGCCTTGATGACAGAAAATCCCGCTACGAAAAAGCGAAATCGGTGCTGGCATGATTACCCTGGCTGATATCAAAGCCTCATGGCGCTGGCTAATGCTGGCGGTCGTGGTGGTTGTTATTGCGGTGTTGTGCATCCTGTTGGCAAATAGCCGCGCTGACGTCGCTACGCTGAAGAATGATAATGACGTTCTGCGCAGTGACAACACCCTGCAGGGGACGGTTATCGCTGCTCAGGCTTTCAATTTCAACCGGTTTAACCAGGTGGCCGATAACGCCAGCCGGCTTAACTCACTGATTGATGCCAGCTCTGATAAAACTGTTATTGAGTACCGGGAGATTCTCCGCCGTGAAAAAACCTGTGATCTGCCTGTTCCTGCTGATGTCGCTGGTGGGCTGCTCAGCTACGCGAACAATTTACGTGCCAGCGCAATGCACACCGATTCCGGGAACGCTGACGCAGCCGGTGATAGCACCACTACCACCAGCGCGCTGACGTATTGCCAGGCTGTTCTCTGGATCAAGCCGCTGCTGGCCGCTATCGAAAAAGCGAATAACCAGCTGGCTGGGATACGTGAAATAGAGAAAACCAGAGCCTCGCAATAGCGGGGCTTTTTTCTGCGCCTCGTACGCGCATTTCAGAGAGTCTTTCAGTAGTGAGCCTGAGGAGCATCGTTAAAGGTGGCGACCTCTCTCGGGCGGTGCTCCTGTACGACAGGCTCACACCTTAAAGGAAACGCAATGAAGAAATTTATCACTGATGCAGCAACAAAAATAACTTTTTACGCGCTGCTCGCCGCTTTGCTTTTTGCTGTTACTACAGGTGCCGGTTCTTTATTGAGAGTGGTTGCCGCCGCCTACTGGGTGATCGTATTGCTTGGCGCGGTAGTTGGTTTGTTAGCTCTCATTATTACGTTTGGTGTCGAGTATTCAAAGGATGATAAGTCCCGGCGGGGGGGTATTGAATACCTTGAACGCTTTGCTAAGCGCAAGAACGCAATAGCGAGAGTATGGGGATGGTTCTGCCTGGTGCTTGGAGCTTCCACGCTTGCATACGGTGGGTGGGTGTTTACAGCGGTAGCCTACGTAATAGCGTCATTGTTTGTGCGCCTGTGCTGTTCGCTTGCTCGTGATAAGGTCGAGAAACTAACCGAAAAAGAGGTGGCTTGATGGCTCGCTTAAATGTCGAAGTAATCCCGCCGAGTAATGAGCAAATAAACCAGGTGATTGAAGAAATAAGCCGGAAATACGCACGTAAGCCACTTACACCTCAGATCGAAGGCGAGCTCCAGCGTGAAGCCGCTCGACTGGTGCGCCGGTTTACAAAAACGAAAGTAACGCTGGTCCGATAAATTCATTACAAAAGCCATTCACCGAGTGGCTTTGATAATGTTTTTTTAGTGAGGATTGTTCAGTATGGCGTCGATAAAAGAATCCACTGATGCCAATGGACAATCAAAATATTACGTCCACTGGAAGGATGATAAATCTGGTCATGGACGCCGCCGCATTTTTAAGAATATTGATGATGCCGCACATCTTTTCTGGCAAAAACAGAATATCGAGCTGGATTGTCGAACTGCCAGCTGGACCGGAATAGACCATTCCTGGACTTTCCGAAAGTTAATCCTGTTTTATCTGGGGTATCAGGCCGGCAAGCTGGAAAAAAATATCATTCGGTTGTCGTCATATACGAAATGCCGTCACGATCTACTCGCTGTAGACGGGCCGATACTGGAAAAAAATATTCTCCATATCAGCCATCGCGATATCGTTGATTCGGTACGCACCGGCTGCCATCGCTGGATCCGTTCGGCTTTCTTCCTGCTGGTGGAAAAGCGGCTCATCACTTTTAACCCTGTTGACCGTCCCGCGCGCCGGAAGCGTCGACCCATCACCATACCGCCATCATCATCGGTCAGGGAGCTACTGAATAACGCGCCAGTTCGTGAGCGTATCGCGTGCTGGCTCGGGATTTGTGGCCTGCGCATCGGTGAGGCTCTGGCGGTTACTTATAACGACGTGTCAGCCGACTGGATCGACATCCGGGGGCATGTTGTTGACGGCGTTATACATGAGGGGCTGAAAAGAGGCGTGGAGCGCCGGGTAAGGATGCCGCGTGAGCTTTTCGCGTTGCTGGATAAAAGTAAACTCGGTACCTCTGAGCCTCTTATCTGCAACCAGTTTACCGGCGCATGCCTCGCTACCAGCTACGGCACTCAGGGCGTTCTCGTCAGAACCCTGAACGACTATGGCATTAAACGATTCCATCATCTTCGCCACTTTGCTGTATCTCGCCTGGCAAACAAAGGCGTCGATATTCTGAAGGTATCCCGGCTTATTGGGCATTCGAACATCAAAACCACAATGGACGTTTACGGTCACCTGTTCGGTGAAGTGGTGGAGATGGATTTGGACTGAGTTATCCACATAGTGGAAATATTAGGACGATCCACTATCTCCCCATTCTGCGCGGCCTCCGGGCATCAAATCGCAGTTTTTACGGAAAATCGATAACTCCGCATTTTTTGACGTTTTTAATTCCGCACTTAAACCCAGCAGGCTTGCGGCCCCGGAGCAGATTTTTTCTCAGAATTATTCCGCACGCAAAATGCGGAAAAATAATTTTGAACAAAATATAAACAGCACTCGATTTCAGGTAAGCGTATGGCCCGTAAAAATAGCTTTAAGAAGGCCTACGTCGGTATCGTTATTGATATGGCTCTGGCCCGTAACAAGATCTCAAACCGCATGGTTGCCCAGCGACTGGAAATTGACGAGGCGACTATCCGCAACTGGCGCAAGGAACATGCCGACTTTAATCGTGCCTTTACCGAGGCCCGCGAAGTTCTGATGGAAAAGATTAACAACGTTGCAGGTAAAAGCCTGGACGTTAGGAAACGAAAGATTGTCACCAAATCCCCTGATGGACTGAAAACCACCGTCGAGGATGTTTTGCCAACGCACAATGATGTTGCGGTGTTTGCCAAAGCTCTTGGACTCGGCCGCAGTGTTTATGGGGAAGAGGACCGTCAGCGTGATGTGCTTCGTGAGGTGATGAAGCACAAGGTAGACGGTAAATACACCGCGCTACAGGCGGCGCAGCTGCTTGAGGCTGAGGGGATAAAGGTTCCGGCAACTCTGCTTATGGAGCTGGGAGCACCAAAAATTTTCGAATCGTTCAACAATATGGACGAGGCAGCCAAAGCCGACGCGGCGAACCTGTCCCCGCATGAGGCCGCAGATATCTACAAAAAATTCATGGGCTGAAAATTGTAAAAACAGGCGTTTCGAACCGAAAAAACGCTATGCACTTTTTGCCCCGTTTTATGCACGTTTTATTCATCCCGATTTGACCACTTTTCTGTTCAAAACAGAGGCTTCACGCCGTTTGCGTGATGGGTGCTGTTGCGCCAGTGCGGGTAACGACCATTATGTTAAATCGGGGCATTTTTAAGGAATTTATCTGTGCCGATCCCGTTCCCCTTTGACTTCCGAAAACCGGACTATACCGCCGTGTTTGAGTGGAGAATGGAGAGGCTGGAGCGGATCAGGAAAGCGCCTGAGATGCTTCCGGCGCTCCGTGAGTTTTACCGTACCAACCCGGCCCAGTTCATCATTGACTGGGGCATGACGACGGACCCGCGTAACCTCGATTATGGTCTGCCTGCCACCATCCCGTTTTTGCTGTTCCCCCGCCAGGAGGAATGGATTAACTGGATCATGGACAGGCGCGCCAGTCTTGAGCATGGGCTGACAGAAAAAAGCCGCGAAATGGGGCTGAGCTGGACCTCTATCGGTCTGGCCTGTTCGCTCTGCCTGTTCAACAAAGAAATGGTGATCGGGTTTGGTTCACGTAAAGAGGAATATGTCGACAGTACCGGCGACCCGAAAGCACTGTTCTGGAAAGCGCGTAAGTTTGTCGAGCTGCTGCCAGTAGAATTTCGTGGTTCATGGAGTGACAAAAAACATGCTCCTTACATGCGCGTGGAGTTCCCGCAAACGGGCGCGGTCATTAAGGGAGAGGCTGGCGATAACATTGGCCGTGGTGACCGTACCACGCTTTATTTCGTGGATGAGTCTGCATTCCTCAAACGGCCATTACTCATCGATGCAGCGCTCTCTCAGACGACCCGCTGCCGTATAGACCTCTCATCCGTCAACGGCATGAATAACCCGTTTGCCCGTAAGCGCCACAGCGGAAATATCCCGGTGTTTACGTTCCACTGGCGCAGCGACCCGCGCAAAGATGATGAGTGGTACCGCAACGAATGTCTGAAAATTGATGATCCGATTATCGTTGCTCAGGAACTGGACCTGAACTACAGCGCATCCACAGAGGGGATTCTCATTCCTTCTGAATGGGTTCAGGCTGCCGTCGACGCGCATATCAAACTGGGTATTCAGCCCAGCGGCCAGCGCCTCGGCGCAATGGATATCGCAGACGAAGGGAAAGACAAAAACGGCTTTTCTTGCCGCTATGGCTTCCTTCTGCAGAACGTTCACGAATGGTCTGGCATTGGCAGCGACATCTACGCCTCTGTCGTTAAATCGTTTGGGTACTGTGACGATTACGGTCTGGATGAGTTCCGTTTCGATGAGGACGGTCTGGGCGCGGGTGCACGTGGCGATGCTCGCGTGATAAACGAGCTCAGGCAGGCTGAAGGCCGGGGAACAATCACAGCTACGCCTTTCCGTGGTAGCGGTAGCGTATTCGATCCTGAAGATGAAGCCGTTCCTGGTGATAACGGTAAAGCGGCGCGCCTGAACAAAGATTTCTTCGCGAACGCGAAAGCACAGAGCTGGTGGCATCTTCGCAAGCTGTTTCGGAACACCTTCCGCGCGCTGAACGGGATGGACTACAACCCCGACGAAATCATTTCGATAAGCAGCGAGATAGAAAATATTGACCGTCTGCTGATGGAGCTTTCACAGCCTACGTGGTCGAAAAACGCTGTCGGTAAAATCCTCGTGGATAAACAACCGGAAGGCACAAAATCGCCGAACCTCGCCGACGCCGTGATGATTAACTACGCGCCGATGGATTCCTCTCTTGATAATTGGGCCAAACTGGCCGGAGCGTGACATGTCCCGAAAGAAACGCCAGAACGGCGCACAACAGCCCGTTAGGACATCTGACGGGTACAATAACCTCAGGGCTAACCTCGGAAATAACACCAACAATATCCAGACGGGCGGAACATACACTCCCGGCTACATCAGCCGTAACAGGGTGATGCTGGAGTTTGCGTATCGTTCATCGTTCCTCGTGGGCGCCGGTGTGGATGCGATGGCCGATGATATGACCCGCAAGGGGATTAACATCAGCTCAAAGCTGAAACCCGGACAAAAGGGCAAGCTCGAAACCTTCTGGGATGAGCTCGCTATATGGGATGGGCTTAACGATAACCTCAAATGGTCCCGATTGTATGGTGGCGCGGTGCTGGTGGTCCTGCTTGAAGGGCAGGATATGTCCTCCCCGCTGAAACTGGATCGCATCAAAGAGGGGCAGTTTAAGGGCGTGATGAGCCTTGACCGCTGGATGGTTAACCCGAGTTATTACGATCTCGTTACCGATTACGGTCCCGATTTTGGGAAACCGAAATATTACAAGGTAATCACGAACCAGCAGGGGATTCCCCCCTGGAAGATTCACCATAGCCGCGTTATCCGCATGGAGGGCGATACGCTTCCTTTCCAGCAGGCCCAGACGGAAAACGGCTGGGGGATGTCTGTTGTGGAGCGTATTTTCGAGCGTATCGAGGCGTTTGATACTGCGACGGTCGGCACCACTCAGCTGATCCACAAAGCGCATCTGCGGACCTACAGTATTGAAGACCTGCGCAAGATTCTTGCTACCGGAGGCGACCTTGAAAAGGCGCTGATGAAGCACCTGGACATGATACGTCAGTTCCAGACCATCGAAGGCATGACCATCATGGATGGTAAGGATAAGTTCGAAACCCACAGCTATACCTTTGCGGGTATCGCCGATGTCCTTCTGCGCTTTGCTGAGCAGGTTTCCGGCGCGACGGGAATTCCTCTTGTCCGTCTGTTCGGGCAGTCCCCTGCAGGTTTCAACACCGGCGACGGCGATCTGGAAAACTACTACAGCCGGGTTAACTCGCTGCAGGAGAGACGCTTACGCCGCCATATCCGCTGGCTGCTCGATATCTCCTGGCGTTCTCTGTTCGGTGAACCACTACCTGACGATTTTACTTTCGAGTTTAACAAGCTCTGGGAGATGTCAGACGTGGACCGCGCAACGATGGCGAACAATGTTGTAACTGCACTCGGTACCGCCGTTCGTGACCTCGGGATGCCACCTGCAGCAGCGCTTAACGACCTCAGGAACATTTCTGATGTGATTGGCATCGGTGGTTCTATCACTGACGAGGACATAGAAGATGCGAAGGCCCAGTGGGAGGAGGATGAACCTGAAACCATCCCTCCGCCGCCGTTCGGAGATCCAGTATCGAAAAAGCCTGTTGGCGATAGCAAACCAGATAGGGCAGATCGTCGATGGTACCTACGATGGTTCACAGATCAGCGCTGACAGCATTTCGAAAACGCTGGTGGACTATTCCGAGGTAATCAGCGACTGGGCAGAGCAGGTCGGGCGAAGGATGTTTGCCCAGGTCGAGCAGGAGGAATGGAATCAGTGGAAATCGGTATCAGAGGAAATCGGCGCTGGCCTGCGCGATGTGGTGGGTAATACCCCCGTCGGGCAGGTGGCGCAGGATATCGTTTACCGCCAGATCCAGCTGATGAAGTCCCTGCCGCTGGAAGCAGCTGATCGCGTGATGGACATACAACAGCGCGCAATGCAGGCGGTTATCACGGGTGAACGTCCGGACGAGCTCTACGAGATGATCATGGCCTCCGGTGACGTGGCCGCCAGCAGGGCGCAGCTGATTGCCCGTACAGAGATTGGACGAGCTACCGGCGCGCTAACGCAGGCCAGAGCCCTTTCGGTTGGCTCAGAGGGCTACTGGTGGCGTATCGAGGGGGCCGGCACGCGCGATTCTCACCGCAAGATGAAAGATAAATTTGTGCGCTGGGATAACCCGCCGACGCTGGACGGTATGACCGGACACGCCGGATGTTTGCCGAACTGCAAATGCTGGCCTGAAGTACAGATTCCTGCACCGAGAAAATGAAAAATACTGCTTTGAGCAATCATTTCATGCGAACTGCAATACCCGCGAAATGTTATGAAAATGTTGTATTCAAAAAGACCGATTTTCAGCCCAGTTAATCGCTACTTTTACGGCTTTAAGGGGACATTTTAATCGAGTTCATTTTCGTCGGTGCGGGTAAGAACCCTTATGTTAAATAGCCCGTTATTTCGAACATTTTTCCCATCTCACAAGGTCGCCTCCGGGCGGCCTTTTTGTTGCCCGTAATCGAGCAGGTAACCCATGAAATATTTCTTCACTACACGCCTGGGCGAAACGCGCTATCTGCAGGCGGACGGCTCGCTGCTGTGTAAAGACGTGCCGATCGCACGTACAGGGACGCAGGTCTATTTACCTGAGGAAATCGACCTCGAACCGGACGGCACCGGCACGGTGACAGTCTGGCGAACAGAAGACGAGGTGTTTTCCCCGGAGACGATGGCGAGCTTTGAGGGCGTAGCCGTCACGCTGGGGCATCCAGAGGACAGTCAGGGCAACATCGTTTTCGTTAACCCTTCTAACTTCGCTGAGCTGGCGCACGGACACATTCAGAACGTCCGGCGCGGCACCGGCGATAAATCGGATCTGCTCATTGCTGACGTGCTGATTAAACGGCAGGAAGCAATCGACGCGGTGAATTCTGGCCTGACCGATGTCAGCTGTGGCTATGACGCGCAGTACAAGCAGCTGGCACCCGGTAAGGGCAAGCAATACCAAATCACAGGTAACCACCTCGCTGTCGGCATCGACCGGGGGCGTGCTGGTGGCCGCTGTGCAATCGGGGATTCCATCCCATCAACAACAAAGGAGAAGCCTGTAATGTCATGGCTTAAAAAACTGGCTCAGGCCATTAAGACGAAAGATGAGGATGCGCTGGCAAAACTCATCGACGAAGCGCCGGATATGCCGTCTGATGGCATGCCTTCAATCCCCGGTTCCTCTATCACTATCAACATTCCTTCACAGGCCACCGCCTTACCTGAAGGCAATCGCACCACTACGGACGAAGGCGATCCGAACAAAGACAAAACCGGCACCGGCGATGAAGAAATTCCGGCCTGGGCGAAAGCGCTGCTGGCTCGTCTGGAAAAGCTGGAGGGTAAAACCACCGACGCCGATCCGGACCCGGGCAACATGACCACCGACGAAGACGAAGAAGAAAACCGCAAAGTGACGGGTGATGCAGCCTTTAAGCGCAACCTGATCGCCGATGCGGAAATTATCTGCCCTGGCTTTCAGCCTGCTGGTGATAAGAGCCTGAAGCGTCAGGTTCTGAGTCATGCAATGCGCACCGGTGACAGCCTGAAATCGTTCGGGGTGGATGATTTCTACAAAGCGCCTAAGGCTACGGTCGACGCGGTGTTTACTGCCGCTGTGGCGCTGCATAAGGCGAAAAATCAGCTGACCCCGCTGAACAACATTACCCGCACCACGGACAGCGGAATCAGCACTAAGCACCTTTCCCCGGCAGAACTGAACAAGGTCAACGCCGAATTCTGGGCAAAAAACAAATAAGGTAAATCATCATGGCAGGTACTGCATATTTAACGCGCATGCCCCTGGGCATTGCCGGGGGCGTTACCCGTCCTCGTGATCTCACCATCGAGCCAGTAAGCCTGGACTACACGAAGCAGTTCGCGTCCTACGGGCTGCCAGGTAAATACGTGAACGATAAATTCGTTCCGCTGGAATCAGGCGACACTATCAGCAAAGTGAAAGGGATTCTGGTTCGACCGTTCCCGATTACCTCTGCTCTGGACCTTGCTTACATTGGTGTGACGGCTAATCAGGTTGGTGACAACCTGAAACGCGGTTACATCTGCGTAACTGCTACCGCAGGCAACGCGGCGACCGCGAAAAAAGGCGATCCGGTTTACGTTCGCGTGGCTGGTGGCACCACTCAAAGCCCGGTTGGCTCCTTTGTGCTGTCTCCGGACTCTACCGCATCAAATACACCTCAGCTGCCAAATGCAGAGGTCATGGGGCCGGGTGAAGCCGACGGCCGTATTGAAATCGCTTATAACATCTGAGGGAATAATTAATGTTTACAATTGACAGAGCGACCATCGACTCCACCGGCGCGTTTCTGGTCGGCGAACTGGAGCGCATGGATCAGACGCTGAACATGCCTTTAGTGTCCTACAAATGGTCACGCGACATGCCGCTGCGCAGCGATATTTCTATCGCTGATGAAGTGTCATCCTTCACTAATACCGATTTCGTCGGCGTTGGTGGTCCAAACCCTAACGGTAAAAACTGGATCGGTAAAAAAGCTACTGCCATTCCTGGTATTGAGCTCGATATTCAGCCTACCCGTAACAACCTCACCTTGTGGGGGCAGGAAATCAGCTGGACGGTGCCGGAACTGGCTTCTGCCCAGAAACTGGGCCGTCCGGTTGATGTCCAGAAATACGAAGGCATGAAGCTGAAGTGGAACATGGACACCGACGAACAGGTTTATATCGGTGATAACGAGCTCGGCGTTGCTGGCCTGCTGAACCTGCCGGATGTTACTCCTGTTGCTGCAGCTGCAGCGTGGACCGCAACCACCGATCCGGATGTGATTGTTCAGGATATCAACCTGGTGCTGTCTGATGGCTGGGTTCGTTCTGGTTATGCGGTCTGCCCGGCAAAAATCGGCCTTGCGCCGGAGCTGTTCGGCCTGCTGGCGAGCAAAAAGGTTTCCTCTGCAGGGAATATCTCCGTGCTGGAATACGTGAAGATTAACACCATCGCGTTTCAGGAAAACGGCACACCACTGGAGATCGTCTCCATGAAGTGGGCCTCCAAGCGTGGCGCTGGTGGCGCGCATCGTATCGTTGCTTACACCCAGGACGAAAAATACGTTCGCTTCCCTATGGTTCCTCTGCTGAACACGCCGCTGGAGTATCGCGGACTGCAGCAGTTGACCACTTACTACGGCAAGCTGGGCCAGGTGGAAACCCCGTATTCCAATACGATCTCTTACCTGGACGTTCCGGCGTCTTAACCTGAAACAGGCGGGGAACCCCGCCTTTTTTATGGAGCAAAAACATGAAATACGTTGTTTCCGGTGGCGCGACTCTCAGCTTTGCCGACGGTTCTAAATTTGAGCTGTCTCAGGGCATCCACGACAGTTCCTCTTTCCCGAAAGAAGTTAAGGACCACTGGGCCTTTAAAGCCTATGCGCGCCCGATTGACGAAGCCGACCTGGCGAACGAGCAGAGCAACGAAGACCTTTCCGCGAGCCTTGTTCTCCTGGCAGAAGAAAATAACACCCTGAAAGCGCAGCTGGCTGAGCATGAAAAAACCATCACCGCGCTGGGGAATGAAAACACAGACCTGAAAGCGCAGCTGGCAGCCGCTCAGGCACCAGCAGGAGGTAAACCTGCCGACAGCACAGACAAAACCGATAACACCGGCGGGGACGCGAAAAATGCCAAAAAACAGCAGGCTTCCGACTAACGAGCAGTTCCGCATCGACTTTCCCGAGTTCGACGACAAAACACGCTACCCGGACCCCTCAGTGAATTTCTATCTGGGGCAGGCCGATTCGCTTCTGAATCAGGACGTACAGGGCGATCAGTTCGTCTACCTGGCCGAACTATTCACGGCTCACTATACGGAGCTGCGCGGACGCACGCTGGCCGCTGCTGCCGCTGGTGGTGTGAACAGCAACGGCGCAGCAGGTGTTGTGTCCTCTAAATCAGTGGATAAGGTTTCAGTGAGCTATGACGTGTCCGGGGTAATCAATCCGGATGCCGGTTTCTGGAACAGCACCGCCTACGGGCGCGAATTCTACTGGTGGTGGTCGATGTTCGGCGCTGGTGGCAGGCAGCTGCTATGAAAAGCGGGTTAACGGTTCGCGCTGATAACGCCGTGGCTGTTCTGGAATCCCTCCGGCAGCTATCCGGAATGGATGTGCTGGTGGGAATACCTGAGGACAAGGCAGGGCGTGAAGATGGCTCCCCGATTAATAACGCGGAACTGGGCTACCTCCACTCGACGGGCGCAACGGTGGAAATCGACGGTACGACGGTCACGCTTCCACCGCGTCCTTTTCTGGATATGGGGATCGAGGATTCAAAACCCCGAACCACTGCGCACCTGAAGGCAGCGGCAACCGCCGCGCTGGAGGGGCAGACTGAAGCAGCTGTGCGTGAGCTGGAGAGCGCCGGACAGATTGCCCGTGATGCTGCAAAAGCTGTTATCGGTGCTGGCGACCGACTGCACCCGCTTTCTGAGAAAACCCTCGAACGCAGACGCGCCGAAGGCATTCCCGGCGACAAGCCGCTGTATGCCCACGGTTACCTGCTGCGCTCAATTAACTACGTCGTGAGGAAAAAATAATGCCTCTTCTCGATGTGAGCGATGTTCTTCTCGATCCCGACTTCATGGACACCAGTCTGGTGTGTCACCGGCAGGTTCAGACGGTGGATGAGGACAATTTCACGAAAAACACCGCTCAGGATATTCCATTCTCTGGCGTGGTGACGGTTGACCGTTCCCTGGAAGCCAGGCGAATGGAGGCAGGCCAGAACATAAGCGGCGCGATCCTCATCGTGACGCAGTTCAGATTAACCCAGGGCCAGCCCGGTTCAGACAGCTCCCCGCGACTTGATGCAGATATCGTGACCTATAGCGGACGCGACTATCGCGTGACGTTCGTCGACCCGTACACCCGTTACGGTGCCGGATTCGTCCAGGCACATTGTGAGCTGGTGGACTTTAACGGAGGGACGCCAGTTGAGTAACGACAGCACCGCACGCGGTTATCTGACGCCTGTTGGGGATCTCCCCCAATACGATGAGGCGCTGGAGCGTGAAATCAGCCGGTGGATTCGTGGTGTTTCTGGCCTGCCGGCTGCGCTTGTTTTCCCCCGATGGACTGACCCGCAGCCGCAGATCCCCAACAACGGGGTGACGTGGTGCGCCTTCGGTATCACTACTGTTCCCCAGCCGTTAAGTCAGTCCGATGTTCAGGTTTCGGAAGAACAGTCCGAGCAATGGACATGGGAGCAGGTCACGGTGATTTGCTGCTTTTACGGCCCTCTGGGGGCCAACATTGCATCAACTTTCCGCGCGGGGATATTCGTCGAGCAGAACAACGCTGAGCTGAACCACTCGGGGCTTTCGCTGGTGGATGCCGGGACTATCTACAACCTGCCAGAGCTCATTAACAACCAGTGGGTGAGGCGATACGACCTCACCATTACGCTTTCCCGTAAAAACATTCGTACCTATAACGTCCGGACGCTGCAAGATGCGCCCGTCTCATTTTTCGGAGACTAAATTATGCCGCAGGGATTACCTGTATCAAACGTCGTCAATGTCGACGTGATCATTGGGCCGCGTGCGGCTACTGGTCGAAACTTTGGTTCGCTGCTCATTCTCGGGAGCTCAACGGTTATCCCGGTCACTGAGCGTATTCGCCTTTACTCATCCCCGGAAGATATCGGCACAGATTTCGGTGTTGATAGCCCGGAATATGAAGCCGCTACGGTGTATTTCTCGCAATCACCGAAGCCTCAGCAGGTATATGTCGGCCGCTGGGCGAAAACGCTGGCATCGGCTGAAAGCGGTTCGACGGAAACGCTGCTGCAGGCCGTGAACGCCGTACTGAATTACACGAACTGGTATGGCCTGGCCGTGGCAGACGATGAAGATATCGACGATGCCGACTGGCTGAGTGTGGCCGCAGCGATCGAGGCTTCCAGTCTCAGCCGCATTCTGGCGATTACCACTGCAGACCCGGCCTCAGTTGATGCGACATCGACAACCGATCTGGCTTACAAGCTGAAGGCTGCAAAATACGCTCGCACGTTTGTGCAGTATTCCACCAGCAGCAAGTACGCCGCACTATCTGCATTTGGTCGCGCGTTTACCGTGAATTTCAACGGCAGCAACACCACCATTACCCTGAAATTCAAGCAGGAGCCGGGGATCACCTATGAAACCCTGACCACCAATCAGGCGGCGGCGCTGGATGCCAAAAACTGCAACGTATTTGTGTACTACCAGAACGATACGGCCATCCTGCAGCAGGGCGTCATGTCCAGCGGTGATTTCTTCGATGAGCGCCACGGGCTCGACTGGCTGCAGAACTACGTTCAGACCAACCTGTATAACCTGCTTTATACCAGCACAACCAAAGTCCCGCAGACCGATGGTGGTGTTACGCGCCTCCTTTCCAATGTTGAACAGTCGATGGATCAGTCTGTCACGAACGGGCTGGTGGCGCCTGGTGTATGGAACGGCGGCCCTATTGGGCAGCTGGATTCCGGCGATACGCTGACAAAAGGCTATTACGTCTACGCGCAGCCGATTTCCGAGCAGGCACAGGCAGACCGTGAAGCACGTAAGGCACCGGTTATTCAGGTGGCCTGTAAGCTGGCGGGTGCGGTTCATTTCGCTGATGTTCAGATTAACGTCGTTCGCTAAGGAGAACATGAATGGCTACTTATTCTTTTATGGACGTCACGGCGTCCCTCTCCGGTCCGACTGGCGAGATTGATCTGGGCTACGGTTCCGCCAGTTCAGAGGAGGGGATCACCGTTGCAATGGGCGGCCCCAAAAACACCATGACCATCGGTGCTGACGGCGAAGTGATGCACAGCCTGCACGCGGATAAAAGCGGCACGGTAACCGTCAACCTGCTGAAAACCTCGCCGACAAACAAAAAGCTGTCGCTGGCGTACAACGCGCAGAGTCAGTCCTCAGGCACCTGGGGGAACAACGTCATTGTGATCCGAAACAAGGTGAGCGGAGACATCATCACGGCGCGCAGCGTGGCGTTCCAGAAACAGCCGGATAACGCCAACGCTAAGGCCGGTAATACGATGCCCTGGGTGTTTGACTGCGGCAAAATCGACCAGGTACTCGGAGAGTTTTAACAGATGGAATGCTCAATCAAAGGCCACGATTACCGCGTGGCAAAACTCAGCGTTTTTGACCAGCTGAAAGTGACCCGTAAGCTGCTGCCGGTGCTGGCGGGCATGATGTCAGATTTCGGGAGCATTCGCTCCCTGCTGCCTGCTGATGGCAAAATCGACACCGTGAAATTCGATCAGCTGAAACCGGTATTTGAAACCCTGCTTCCGCGTATCGCTGAGGAACTGTCTTCCCTGACCGAAGAAGACACCAACGCGATTATTCATCCTTGCCTGGCCGTAGTATCACGTAAGCACATGGACGGATGGACGCCGGTATTTAACAGCGGTCAACTGATGTTCGATGATATCGACCTGCTAACCATGCTGCAGCTGGTGGCGCGGGTGGTCGCCGATTCGCTGGGAAATTTTTTGCCCGTGAGCCCTACCAGCGCGACGGCGGACCAGCCTCAGGGCTAACCCTCAACAGCCTGCCTGACGGGCTGTCTTATCTCCTTGACCCGGTTGACGCCGGGTTAATCCCTTATTACGCGCTGAAGGATGGATCTGTCGATCTGTGCGATATCGCGCTGATGAATGACCACCTGGCCGTTAAGGCTGACAACCAGCGCCGTATAGAGAAATGGAGAGAGGATAATGAACGCTGAGACTATTAAAGATTTCCTCGTCTCGCTCGGTTTTGATATCGACGAAGCAGGTGCGGAAAAGTTCGATTCAGTCCTCGCCGGCACGACCGCAAACGCCATCAAAATGGGGCTGGCCGTCGAAGGTGCTGCGCTTACCGTAGTTGCCTTTACGGCTAAGATCGCCTCCGGGCTCGATAACCTCTACTGGGCGTCACAGCGCACCGGCGCGACGGTTCAGGGGATTCAGTCTATTGGCTATGCGGTTTCGCAGGTGGGCGGCAGCGTGGACGCGGCGCGCTCCTCTCTGGAAAGCCTCTCCCGGTTTGTTCGTAACAATCCCGGCGCGGAAGCCTTCCTGAATCGCCTGGGCGTACAGACCCGTGACGCCAGCGGTAACATGCGCGACATGGCCGCTATCTTTACGGGTGTCGGCCAGAAGCTCAGCAGCATGCCGTATTACCGGGCTAACCAGTATGCGCAGATGCTGGGCATTGACGAAAATACCCTCATGGCGATGCGCCGGGGTGTCGGTGGTTTCTCCGGGCAGTACAGCGCGATGGCGAAGGCTATCGGCTTCAATGCTGACGAGGCGGCCAGAAGCTCCAACAAATTCATGACCTCCCTGCGCGAGTTCGGCGCGATGGCAGGCATGGCCCGTGACAAAATCGGCTCTAATCTTGCTGGTGGCCTGGCGGGTTCGCTGGACACGCTGCGCCGTCATATCCTGGATAACTTCCCGCGTATCGAGCAGACCCTGACGAAAGCCATAAAAGGCATTCTGGCGCTCGGGGACATTATCGGGCGGCTGTTCTTCAGGCTTATTGAGGGGACATCAGACCTTATTACCTGGTGGAAATCACTCGACAAGCAAACGCGGGAACTGATCTCGCTGTTTGGCGCGCTGACGATTGCGCTGCGCATTCTGAACAGCACGTTCTGGATGTCACCTGTCGGCCTTATTACCGCGCTGGCGGCGGGTATTGCCCTCCTGTGGGAGGATTATAAAACCTGGAAGGAAGGCGGCCAGAGTCTGATTGACTGGGGCAAGTGGAAACCGGAAGTCGACGCCGCGCTAAAAATGGTCCATGACCTGCAGGGGACCGTTAACGATCTGGCGAAAGCGCTGGCGAAACTGCTCAACATTGACCCCAAATCATGGTCCCTGAAGTGGGATTTCAGCAACTTCATCGACCAGATGGGCGAGTTCAGCAGGATGCTGAATATGATCGCCGATCTGCTGAACGCCATTAAAGACGGTCGCTGGGCCGATGCGGCCAGTGTTGGCAAGCAGCTACTTAATCAGGGGAGTGATAAACCGTCTGCAATGCCAGAAGTGACGGACAGCGCTAACCAGACGGCGGAGTGGTTGAACGACAAGCTGGGATTTGATCCGCGCAATGTCGGTAAAACCGTCAAAGGCTGGCTGTTTGGTAGCGAGGCTGGAGAGGGCGCGGGATTCATGACGACCAGCGCGACCCCCAGATTGATGAGCTGAACGGCACGCAGGAAAAATCACGTAAAGAGGCTGCTGAATATCACGGCCGTAGTACCGGAGTGCTCGGCAAAATTGCAGAGGGTATTAAGCAAATTGCTGATGGAATGTTCCCGACTGCAGAGGCGGCAGCATTCACCCCCACAGATGCGAGTGGCTTACCTCTTGCAGGCGTAAAGCAGCCGCAGCCATCAAAAGCAGGCTCTGAGTTGCTGGGATGGATGCAACCGATGCTCACCAGCCTGGAACAGCTATACCGGCTTCCGGAAGGTTTGCTGCGCAGTGTGGCCATCACGGAATCGGGCGGAAATCAGTTCGCTGTTTCAGGTGCTGGCGCTAAAGGGCTGTTTCAGTTTATGGACGGCACCGCGCGTGATATGGGCCTGCGCGGGAACGACGTATTCAACCCTGAAAAGGCCGCGCAGGCAGCCGCTAAATATCTCTCACAATTGCTGAAGGCAAATGGCGGTGACCTGAGCAAGGCGCTGGCCTCATACAACTGGGGGATCGGGAACGTGCAGAAGCACGGAATGGCCCTGATGCCGCAGGAAACCCGCAACTACATTCCTAAGGTGTTGAGTAACATGCCCGGGAAGGGAGCGCAGGTACAGCAGCAGAACACCTATCACATTTACGGTGGTGGTGATCCGCGTTCTGTTGGTACCGAGGTCGAGCGCCGGCAGCAGTCGGCAAACGCCCAGGTTATGCGCGGCAATCAAACGAAGGTGGGCTAATGGATATTCTCTCAACTCTCTTTCAACAGCAGACCAGAAAAATAGGGATGATAGTCCCCAGCGTGGTTGTTTCTGAGAAGCACACTGACACGCTGGAGATAACCGAGCACCCGGTCGAGGTTGGGGCCGCCATCGCCGACCATGCCTACAAAAAGCCGTCTGAAGTGGTGATGGAGGTCGGTTTCGCTGGTGGCGGATCGTTGCTGGATTTTGCCAGTAATCTGACGGCTACCAGCCTGCTCGGTCTGAGCCCCCAGCAGACGTATCAGGAGATACTCGACCTGCAGGCGAGCCGTATCCCTTTCGATGTGGTAACCGGCAAACGGCTGTACAGCAACATGCTAATCCGCGCGCTGGAAGTGACGACAGACAAGACAACCGAAAACGTCCTGTCTGCCGTCCTCACCCTGAGGGAGGTTCTTATCTCGCAGACTCAGCAGATCACCGTCGCGGATAAAACCAACATGAAGGACGGGGCCAGCACGTCGGCGGTACTGAATACCGGCAACAAAACTACAAAGCCGCCAAATACCTCGCTGCTGAAAAGCATCACGGGTAACGCGGCGTCATTACTGGGGCTCGGCTAATGGCAATTCAGGAAATTCCGCTGACAGCGGATAACCAGCAATTCAGCATCATCCTGGCAGGTACCACCTGGCGGATTAGCATCACCTGGCGCGATCTGTACTGGATTTTGGACCTGCAGAACGACAGAGGGGAGCCGGTAATCTCCGGTATTCCTCTCGTAACGGGGGCTGACCTGCTGGCGCAGTACGGCTATATGGGGCTCGGCTTTAAGCTGGTGGTTGTCTGTGACGACAGCACACAGGATTATCCGACTAAAACCGACCTGGGCGGCCGCAGTCATTTACTGGTATCAACGGAGTAAGCATGTCACAGAACTGGATGAGACATTTCGAGCTGCAGCTCGTGGACGAGAACGGGCAGGGTATCGAGCTCAGCGATTTTAAAGTGACCTTTACGATCGACTGGTTCAACATCAGCAGCGCGTCACGGGTGGGAACATT